>Ga0187852_1000784_pt1 | contig 33328 bp, 20 predicted proteins | sample June2016WEW_6_40_FD_134511 | JGI IMG/M metagenome (GOLD analysis project Ga0187852, IMG submission 134511) | Peatland microbial communities from SPRUCE experiment site at the Marcell Experimental Forest, Minnesota, USA - June2016WEW_6_40 | ecosystem: Environmental > Terrestrial > Soil > Wetlands...
GCGACCAGCACCATGGGCGAGATCGTGAAGCGTGCCGGACTGGTGGTGGCGCGCAAGAAGCGGCGCCGCACCGAGCCCTACACCGAGCCGCTCGGCCATGCGGTGGGGCCGAACCGGGTCTGGGGCGCTGATTTCAAGGGCTGGTTCCGGTCCGGTGATGGAACGCGCATCGACCTGAGCTTGGCTTTCCACTCTAGGCGTCTGTCGCAGGGTCCTACAGATTTCCCCCATAGTGCCCGATGGACGATTTGCGACCACTTGCGATTGGCTTTTCGGCGGGTTGCTGTATCTTATTGATTCTAAAATGGTAGGCGAGGCGGGAATCGAACCCACAACCCCCGGCTTAGAAGGCCGGTGCTCTATCCGATTGAGCTACTCGCCCACGCTCTCCATTATTGTATCTGCGAAGTCACCGATTGGGGCGGCGCGGGGCTCGAATCAGGCGGCGCGGCCCTGGGGATGGTTGCCATCAGTCACGGTCTGAAGGTAACGCACGACGGTGGCTTCGGCCCAGTGGACACCGTCGGCGGTTTGACGGCCGAGAAATGCGCAGTGGCCGCCGTGGCGCGGCTCAATGAAGTCGATATGGGGATTGTCAAGAATTCGCTCGCGGGTTTCGGGAATAAGGCGGATAAACGGATCGTTCCCGGCGAGGAGGACAAGCGCGGGAACGGCAATGCGGTCGAGCACCCGAGCACTGGCAGCGCGGTAGTAATAGTCGTCTGCATCGCGGAAACCGCAATAGGGAGCGACGATCTTTTGGTCGAATTCGCGGATGGAGCGCACCGGTCCGATGCCGTCGGTTTGATAGATGCCGGGAAAGAGCTCAGCTTTGCGGCGGAAGCGTTGCATGAGCCCGCGCAAAAAATGCCATTCGTAGATGCGGTTGGCCGGCTCATGGAGAGCATCGGCACAGGCGGCGAGATCGATGACCGAACAGACCGTGGCCACGGCAACGAACGGCGGACGTGCGCCCCACTCGCCGGCAAGCTTGAGCACCATGTTGCCGCCCATGGAGTAGCCAACCAGCGCCACCCGCTCGAGGCCGAAGCGCTCGGTGAAGTGGCGAACTACCGCACCCACATCGGCGGAGCGTCCGGAGTGATAGAGCGTCGGCGTGAGTGCATCGGAGCCGCCACAGTTTCGCATATTCATGCGGACGACGTTCATTCCGGCGTCCCAGGCGCGCGTGGCGATGCCCTGCATGTAGCGGGAATCTGATGAGCCCTCCAGACCATGCACAAGCACCACCGTGAGGCACTCTGCGCGTACGGCCTCAGGCTGCCAGTGGCAATGGCAGAGGACGCGGCTTCCGTCTGCCGGGTCGACTTCTACGGTTTCCACCACATCTCGTAACTCAAAAGCTGGGCGAGGAAGAAAATTGCCGACAATGGTTTGGAGATGACCGTTCGTGAGCCATGGATGAGGCTCAAACGAAGTAAGCCAGGCGGGAAGCGCCTGTTGTGCCTGAACCAGCGTGTCAGCTTGCGTTACCAAGGATTACCCCCTGAATGCGAAAGACGGACCATGACCATGATTTAGAGCGGAATCCGAGTAAACGTGCCCCCTCAGTGTGTCTTGAATGTGGCCTTTTCCTGGGGAAAAGGCCACTTGGCGGACGTGCTTTCAGGGTATATGTACTCGGATTCCGCTGTAGCTTTTTCGGGGGGACTTTGGGGCGGCTAGTGGGGATCGAACCCACGACATCCTGAGCCACAGTCAGGCGTTCTGCCGCTGAACTATAGCCGCCGTCTACCCTTTCGATTGTAGCATCGAAGCACATCTCCAAAACCGGCCAGAGAGGAGCGAAAGTGCAGCAGCGCGAACCAAATGCGACCTCTGAAAAGGCCGCTCCCCAGTCGAGCACAGCCTCTTCAGACCGGTGGAATCGTGGCGCGTGGATCTTCCGCGACGAGACCCTGCGCAAACTCGAAATTCTGCTCGACGAGGCTTTTCTCATTCCCGGAACCCACATCCGCTTTGGCCTGGATGCAATCATCGGCCTGGTTCCCGGCATCGGCGACGTACTGGGCGGGCTAGCCTCTCTGTTGATCCCGCTCACTGCGTGGATTCGCGGCGTGCCTTATGTAACGCTGGTCCGAATGGCGGCGAACCTCGGCATTGGCGTGCTTGTCGGCTCGATTCCGATCTTGGGCGACGCCTTTGACATCGCGTGGAAGGTCAACCGCCGCAATTATCGCCTGCTCACTCGTCACCTCGGCGAACCTCGGCAGCACACTTGGCGCGATTGGGCCTTCCTTCTGGTCCTGGCCGCCATTCTCGGTTTGGTCTTTGCCATCCCCGTGGTGCTAGTAGTGTGGCTAATCATTTGGCTGCTGCATCCATAACAGATCCGCTTCAGGATCAGCAAAAAGCGGGTTACAATCGAAAGAGGTTATCGGGGCGTAGCGCAGTCTGGTAGCGCATCTGCTTTGGGAGCAGAGGGTCGGGGGTTCGAATCCCTCCGCCCCGACCAGCTTCTCATTCCAGTTTCGTTGTACTGATGCATCGGCGGCGATTGCCTGTTGCGGGGGTAGGCTGTTAGGAACGTCAATCCCGGCCGGAGCTTGCGCATCTTCGGCGGTAAACTCTCGTCAAGTGAGTTGAAAGGCATCGCACGATTCGCCCGCGTGATAGCCATAGAAGTTGCGCATCATGCGACACAGCGTGGAAACGCGCGGCAGTTTATCTTGAACAGCGACGCAGATCGAGAAGTGTATCTGAGCCTGCTGCGGGAAAACATAGAAGAGCATGGTGCCTCCTTGATCGGCTACTGCCTGATGTCCAATCATGTTCATCTAGTCATGGTTCCTCACCGAGCCGACGCTCTGGCCACAACCCCCAAGCATACCCACGGAAGATATGCTGCTTATTGGAATGCGAAACATGGATCGAGCGGGCATGTGTGGTAGGGAAGGTATTATTCTTGCCCGCTTGATAGGCCGCACCTGTGGGAAGCATTGCGCTACACGGAATTGAATCCAGTGCGGGCGGGACTGGTTGCGGAAGCGGATGCCTGGATCTGGTCGAGTGCCGTGGTTCACTGCGGGGCGACAGCTGCGGACGGATGGCTGACGATGCAAGAATGGCAAGGGCGATGGGATGGCTCGAGTTGGAGGGAATTTCTCGCCGCCGGAGAAGCCGAATCGGAGAGGATGGCCGTCCGGCAGTGTACGCACACTGGACGCCCGCTGGGGACCGAGGAGTTTGTCCATGAACTAAAGGAGACAACAAAGCGGCCTCTAGCTCCTCGAAAGGGAGGCCGCCACGCAAAGTTGGTTGAGGGGGAACAGCAAGGCGAGCTTTTTTGAGCAGTAGCGGCTTTTCGCTGGGGTTGTGGGGAACGTCCCGTCTGTCCCCAGGTTCCGTCTGTCCCCAGGTTCGCAGGTTCCCAAGGTTCCCAGGTTCCAGGTTCGTCCCCAGGTTCAGGTTCCTATGTTCCTAGGTTCCTGACGATATCAGAGGCGAGAATCTTTTCGGTGCACGTAACGTTCATGCTTTATCGGCCGGCCTTCTGTTTCCCCAAGTGATAGCTAAGTCCGGCGTTATAGGTCAGCGAGTCGAGTCCCGGATTAATCGGCACAATGCACGCATTCGAAAAATGGAGGAAAAGGAACCCGGCGCGAAAATCCCATCGATCGGTCAGTTTGAACTGAGCACCCAGGCTCCATTGAACCGTGAAGTCCTCGTACGACGCGTTCTCCGTGAGCGCTTTTTTTGTGAAGCCGATCATGCCGCCTTTCATCAGGAAGTAAGGCTTGATGCGCTCGCCGTCTCTCCACATCATGCGCAGCCCGAGGGGCGAGATCTCTAAGCCCGCAACGTGCTCACGATCCGTTGTCAGCGGAGTTCCCCACTCGTCAGTTTTACTGGGTTGGGTGAGGATTGCCACCGGCAGGATATCGGCGGTATAGTCCATCCGCGCTCCGATGAACTTTCCCCAGGAGTTCCGGTCATACTCCACCCCTGCGATGTGAAGATTGCTCCACCAGGATTTGGCGAAGACGTGGAAGTGACCGAAGGAGCCGATATCTTCGAATACCAACTCGCTTTCAACCGGCCGAGGTTGGTGGCGGTTGCCGCCGTCGGCGCCGCCGGACACAGATTTGAGATTGGGAGTCCAAACGAATCCGGTGGAGAATCGACCGAAGTTGCTGGGCAGCCCCGGAATCCGGTAGGGGAGCTTATAGCTAAGGTTCTGGTACAAAGCGAAATTCGTGTACTGGTACCCGCCTTCAAAACGAATCGCGAGATGCTTGCTCACTGGAGTGTCCGCACCACCACCGAAGAAAGTGGAGAAGGAGGCGTTGCCTCCAGGCGAACCGTTTGCACCCCAGTTCTGATTCAGACCCACATCGCCGAATAGGGCGTCAGTGAAGAGCCTCTCCTTGCCGACATAGTGCTCGTACTCGCCTCCTACCATGATGGAAAAGGCATGCTGCGGAGCGCCGAGATTGGTTCCGTGCAAAGCTGAATAGTCAAGTTTTGGCCGCAGGTGATGCCAGGCGGGAAAAGCAACGGCTGCCTCCCAGCCGAGCAAGGGCTGACGGGACCCTGGGACACCATTGAAAGAATTGGATTGAGAAGTGAATCCGCCGAAAATTTGATAGGAGGCGGAAGTCTCAACCTGAGCGGTCAAAACAGCCGGGTAGAAGCATAACGCGAACAGAGTGAAGAGTCGAGCGCGCATTCCTTTTCTCCTGGCGCGAAGTGATTTGACTCCAACGTTAAGGAACACACACTCTTTCGCATCGTACGGTCGGACATCCAAAAAATGCATGGAATAGATTGTGTCTTCAAGTCAAGCAATCAGAATAAATAGAGCTTCCTCTCCCCAAGGAGATTACGTCCTCGCGCCGCCTCGAGACGACTATCAGTTCGTACTTGGCAGATGTCATGCCTGAAATGGCCAACCGCTCCATCCAGAGTCTGGCGCAGCTCACCTCAATCGCCTACGGCACCAACCACCAAAGTAACCTATCCACCACCCCGCCAATCCGTCAACCGTGTATTTGTTCGGACGCTTACGTTCAAAGTGCTATCGCGCGCGTGCGAGCGCGCCCGCGCCTTTTTTGGAGAGAGCCGCACATTGCAACAAGGTGCGAGCGTGTGCGCGCGCGAGCGGGGATCGTCCTGATCCGAATTTTGTCATGCCATAACGCGCGTGTGTGCGCTCGCGCGAGAGAACTCAGATCTGGCGGTTCCCATGGGGAGTTTGCCGCAGCTCCGCTGTGCGTTGCCGCACCTTCGCTTCAAGCTGATCGCGGGCGTCGCGAATCGCATTCTCCGCCCGCTTTCTCGCGGAGCTCACAACGGTGATCGCAATGGCGCAGAGAATGAATGCAGCGAAGAAACTCTGCGATTCTTTGGCGATCTTCATCGAAAACAGAGGGGGAACGAAAAAATAGCCGACGAGGAGCGAAGAGAGCATGACGGCTACAAAGCCGGCGATCGCTCCTCCAAACCAGGCACTCCCCATGACGGCGCCAAAGAATAGAAAAACGAATGGATACGCGATCACGTGTTGCAGCGGGAAAGTCCACAACAACGCCACAATCACAAAGCAGACGGCTATGGAGCACGGTTTCACGACGTATTCCAACCTCCTTGCAGAGAACCGGCCCCTTTCTGCATTTGTCATGCTGGCATCATAAACGGAATCGACCTCGAGCACGCCTTTCTGAGATCGGAGGCTCCCTTCACACCGCCCGAAAACACGGCGATTTCCCTGACATTTGCGCCTTGCTAGAGTGCGCAAACCCTGTGCCTCGCCAAGACTCCATCCGGGCGGAAAATGGCCTCGTCTTCCGCATAGAGGCATCTCGAGATCGGCAATCTATCACTCCATCTGTGCAGAGCAAGAATGCCCGAATGCCCAGACCCTGGGTGTGAAACTGCCATTTGGCAAGTCGCGAGCTTCTCTGCTTGCTCCAACTGCACAAAGTGCGGGCGAGTTCATTGATAGCGGCATGCCGCGTACGCGCAAAGGAGAGCGGGCCAAGCCGACGGGTGGCAGCTCACCGCACTTCATACACGGTTATCGACTCGGCCGGCTCTTCGATATTCAGCTTTCCACCAGCTGCGACCGGCGCACTTCCCGTTGCCGGAGCCATTGCCTGAAACTTCGTACACCCGGCAAGCGCGGTCCCTTCCACCGGCAGCTTCAGGAGTTCACTTTGTTCTGCCTTGTTTACGATAATGAGGAGCCTCTCCGTCGACGGATCGGCGGAGCGGCTGTACGAACAACTCCCCGCCCCTGATGTGCGAATAAATGCAAACACATCATCGTCGGCGAAAAGATCCTGTTCGAGCCCTGTCTCGAGCGCTGGATGCGACGCCCGCAGCGCCAGCATTCCTGAGGTCCAGGCGAATATCTGCTGCTCAGTGGCCGTGCGGCCCGCTCCGGTAAAGGCGCTGCGCGTGTCCCCCGGGAAACCACCGGGAAAGTCCCGTCGGTTATCGGGATCATTGCCTCCCTCCATGCCAATCTCGTCTCCGGAATAAAGCTGTGGCATTCCGCGCAACGTGGCCAACAAACCCAGCGCCAATTTCTGCCGGGGAACGGAGCCGCCAGCCTCCGTAAAAAAGCGCGAGGTATCGTGATTGCCTATAAACGGGACCAGCCGTTCGGGGTGGGGATAGAGCGCGTCCTGGCGAAGAACATTGGCCAGTTCGGTCATGGGTTTGTCGTGGGCCAAAACGTCACGCAGTGCAAAGAAGACGGGAAAGTCGAAGGGAGTGTCCAGCCCTGTGTCGATGCCCTGGTGCGCCACGCCGCCCGCGAAATAAGAGGTGACCTCCGGATCTCGATCGAAGATCTCGCCTACCGTTGTCAGGTGTGGATACACGCTATGCAGCGTGGCGTGAAAATCATGCCAGAAGGCGCGGTCCACGTAAGGAAACGTATCCAACCGGATGCCGTCGAGGTTGGCTGTTTCAACCCACCATAGCGCGTTTTGAATCAGGTAGCGCGCCACCAGCGGATTCTCCTGGTTGAGATCGGGCATTTCGTCCGTGAACCAGCCGTCGGTTACATCGCGCCACGCCTGCGGCGGAGCGTGCGGGTTCACCAGCGCATAAAAGTCGTTCTTCACGGCGCTATGATGCTCAAGCGTGCCGTGGAACCAGTCGGGCGCGGGAGGATCGAGCACCCACGGATGCTTGATGCCAATGTGATTGGGCACCAGGTCAACCACCAGCTTCATACCGCGCGCGTGCAGCGCATCGGACAGATGCTGGTAGTCCGCGAGCGTGCCAAAGTGCGGGTCGACTGCGTAAAGGTCGGTAGCAGCATAGCCGTGATAGGCCACTGGCATTGCGCCGTTGGAAGCCACGGGCGTGGTCCACACTGCCGTTACACCCAGTTGCTTGAGGTAATCCAGATGCTGCTCGATACCGGCCAAGTCTCCGCCATGCCAGCCGCGCGCGGCGGCCCGATTGTCGCCGGTGGGATCGTCGGCCGGCTTTCCGTCAGCGAAGCGGTCGGTCATGATCAGATAAAGCACGTCGGCAGAAGAGAAGCCGCTGTGGCCATCGGCCTGGTGCGAGCGTTGGTTTAGCGCAAAGGACCGCCGCGACTGGCCCCGATCGTTGCTTGCAGTAATCCACAACGTTTGCGGCGCCGCGGATTTTGTTTTAAGCCACAGGAAAACCCAGTGGCCGTTTTCCGAGGCCTGGGTGTGGTCAAGGGTCACGCCCTTGCCGCTGAGAGTAAAGCGCGCATGGCTCAGTCCCTCGCCATGAACGAGGAGCATAGGGTCGGGAAGGCCGGCCCACCAGCCTGGCGGGTCAATCTTGTCGATACATGGACCGCTTGCGTTTTGTGCCGGAGAACACGCCGGCGGTGTTTGCCCTGAAGCCCAAAGACCACAGGCGAGCCCAGACACAGCAATCACAACTAGCCGCCTGGGGAGCTTCATTGCATCACCTTTCATCTATGTGGACAGTATCGGCGACGCGCTGGGCGCAGGACCGAAAAGCGAGAGGCATTCTCTGCGCCACGGCGACATAGAGCCGCCATGGCGCATCGAATCCAACAGCGCGATCAGAAGGTGAATCGAGCCGCCAACTGAATCTCGCGATTGCTGTATTGCTGAACACCTTCAATCTGGCCGAAGTTGCCGCCGTAGTTTCCAGGGCCGAAGTTCCCGTTGGGGCTGGAATTCGGGTTAGTGAATTCCGCGGTGTTGAAGATGTTGAAAGCATCTCCGTGCAATTCCAGCGTATACCTTTCTAGGTGGAGGTTTTTCTGGAGACTGAAATTGACCACACGGTATCCGGGCCCGTAGACCTGGTTGCGGCGCAGGGTTCCGAGGCGTGTATAGGTGGTGGCGTGTGACACGCTGCCGGCAACCGTTGGAGGATTGGCGAACGAGGTCGGATCGAACCAATGGCCCGAGATGCTCTTGGGATACTTAATGGGCGCAATCAGGTCGGGACGGTTTCCGGGTTCGGCTGTTCCCGTGGAGAGGTCGGTCGGCGAGCCCGACTGAACCAGGGCGGTCAAGCTGGTTTGCCAGCCGCCAATCAGCCAGTCCATCGGGATTGAGGCGCTGCGGCCAAACTGCTGTCCGCGGCCGAAGGGCAGCAGATAGAGGATGGATGAACTGAACACCTGGCGCTGGTCTTGACTGGAGTTGCCATAACCCGCCATCGGATCGTAATAAAGAGCCGCGCTTTGACCCTGGAAAGCTCCAGGCGAGTCGTCCAGCGTGTGCTACCACGCGTAGGAGCCGGTTGCGGTCAGCCCTGTGGTCATGCGGTGTTCCACGTGCAGTTGCAGGCCGTTGTAGTTCGAGATGCCGTTGTAGTTGTTGTAGTTGATGCTTCCCAGGGTCGGGAAGTTCTGCTGGCCCGTGTTGAACTGGTAGAGGTTATATGGGTAATAAGTCGACATGTTGCTGCCAGACGTTCCAACGTAAGCGATGTTCACAACGTTGTTGGCTCCGAACTGCCGCTCCAGCTGCAGGTTCCACTCCTCTACTGAGCTGGTCTTGCTATGTTGATTCACGGCGATCATGTTGGTGCCGGCCGGAGGGTTGTTGGGGTTGAAGCCGACATAGCCGCGGGCCGGAAGAGCGATCCCGGTGTCCCCGGTAGCGCTGTAAGCGACCGTGCTCGGGGAGGTATAGCCGGTGCAATTGTAACCGCCGTCCCACGCCATCGGTGTCGGTGATGTGGAGAGCTGGCCAGTGAACGTGGTGCAGTAGCCGTTGGTGGACAAATAGTCGCTGCTGCCGCCGAAGGGCGACTGCTCGCCAAGCTGGTTGTCGATGCCGCCGTAATCGAGGAAGTAGAAGATCCCGAATCCGCCGCGGAGCACGGTCTTGCCATCGCCTGTCAAGTCATAGGCAAAGCCCGCGCGCGGGCCGAAGTTGTGATATTGCTGCGCAATGATGCTGCGCGAGATACCGTTCTTGCCGGCAAGCATCACCGTCCCGGTATCCACGTTGAAAGCGGACTGCTGGTCGTGCGCCTCGTAGGGACGCGAGAGAAAGTCCCAGCGCATGCCGTAGTTCAGCGTCAGTTTATGATTGACGCGCCATTCGTCTTGCACGAACAGTCCGTCTTCCTGGCCGATATTGCCGAAGTAGCCGGCCTGCGAGCCGATCTCGTATTGATCCATGCCGCCCGCCAGCAGTTCTGAAACCTCATAGCCGGTAAAGTCCACCGTGCCTTCGTCGATCCAGAAGTAGCCCTTGCCTTCCTGCGGGTTGAAGAACTCGACCTGGCGGCGGATGAATGTCCCGCCGTATTTGAGGGTGTGGTCTCCACGCACCATACTCACCGAGTCGGTCACCTCATAGGTATTCTGAGGCACCGCGTAGAGGCCATAGTCGCCGGTGTACTCGAGGTTGCCCTTCCAGCCGCCGATCAGCGCTCCGCCGGTGGTTTCCTGGTTGATGTTGGCGTTCACGATGCCCAGATTCTTTGACACGTAGTCGCCATACATGGGCGGTTGATAGCCGTAGTTGTCGCGGTTATAGGCGATGTGCGCTTCATTCACGACGTTAGGAGAAAAGATGTGGGTGTAGCCCAGGTCCCAGCCGCGCGCATGGGTGGGATTGTTGCCGGTTCCGCCGCCCGCGGGAAGGTTCTGGAACTCCGATGTCTTGGAATTGACAGAATTGTCGTAGCTGAAGCGGAGAAACAACATGTCGTTGCGCGTGGCGTTCCAGTCGATCCTGCCGTCGAAGGTGTTGTACTTGTTGTGTTCCGACTGCGTGTCGAGGTAATTGTTGATGTAGCGGCCGCTCGGGTCGTTCGCGGGTACTACCGTCGGATATGCATTGAGATAGTTCACTGCGGCAGGATTCAGCCGGCTCGGTGGAATGACGTTGGGATGTCCGTTGTAGCTAAACTGCGTGGGCGGCGGACCTGTCTTGGTAGTGGGGCAGGTGGTGGGATCGAAGATCAAACCAGGGCTGGTCTCGCCGGCATAGGGGTTGCCCGTGGAAGGGTCAATGCCGGGATAGCAGCGCGGATACTGGGTCTCGAAACCGTTCCCGCCGGAATTTGCCGAAGTGAGCAGCTCGCTGAAGTCTCCTGTACGCATCAGCGCAGAGGGAACCGTCAGGTAGTGTGCGGGGACAGCAATAACCTCGCGCAGCGCCTGGTAGTCGCCGAAGGCGAACAATTTGTTCTTGAAGATCGGCCCGCCGAGGGAGAAGCCGGGTTGGTTGCGGAGGAAGCCTCCGGGCTTGGAGGCGGGAGCGCCGTTGAAGCGGTAGTTATTGTTGGAATCGAAAGCTTGGTCGCGGTAAAACCAGAAGGCCGAGCCGTGGTACTGGTTGGTCCCACTCTTGATGGAACTGACCACGATAGCCCCGCCCGCGCGTCCGTATTCGGCTGGAGCTACGCTGGTATTGACTTTGAATTCTTGCGTCGCGTCGATGTTAGGGAAGAACAGAATCGTGTTCACCAGGCCGTCGTTGTTGTCCACGCCGTCGAGGATGTAGTTGTCGGCCTGGGGGCGAAGGCCGTTCACCGAGATGGCGGCGTCGCCGCTCTCGTTATTGCGCATGGTTTCGGTCATGTTGGCGCTGCCGCCGCCGCTGGCCACGTCGCCATAGGCGCCACGGGTAACACCGGGAGTCATTAGGGCAAGCTGGCTGAAGTTGCGGCCATTCAGAGGCAGCTCCGCCACCTGTGCGCCCTCGATCGTCGCTCCGACAGTCGCGTCGGAGGTGTCGATCAGCGGGGCGGATCCAGTCACCTGGACGGTCGTGGATGTCCCGGCCGCGCTCAGTTGAAAGATCACGGTCTGGGTCGAGGTTACGATGACCGTTACCGTTGCCGATTGCTTCTGGAATCCGTTGGCTGAGGCGGTCACTGTGTAGTTGCCGCGCGGTACGGCCAGGATGGTGAATCCGCCCGTGGCGTCCGATACGGCGCTGAGCTTGAGCCCGTTATCCGTACTGGTGGCCAGAACGTTTGCACCGGGAATTACTGCGCCCGTGGTATCCGTTACTGTTCCAGCAATGTTGCCCGTATCCGTCTGTGCGAACAAGCTGGTTGCGCCCAGAGACACCAGGAACAACGCAAGCGCCATCAGCGTAAAACGCATGTGGCGATGGCAGTTGGGTACTAAGCTGCTTTTTTTCAACATCACAATGTCCTCCAAAAAACTACGTTGACAAGCGTTGACTCTCTCGCGAGAAATTCGGCTGGGTTGAACGCCTTTCCTCTTAACCACGGATCAGAAAACGCCCTTGTATAGACGCCGGTCAATCCACAAGTCGCCAATTCACGGTCAATTGAGCATCATTAGATAAGCTGTTTATTCAAAGCTGGTTATCTTGCTATATCTCCCGGCTATTCGGTCGATCTTGCGCCTCCCCTCTTGCGATTTGTACCCTTTGGGTGCAATTCTTCTACACGATTTCCGTTACCATGGGTTGCTGGTGCGGGCATGAACACGGGAGCAGAGAGAAACGGCGCCACGCGGGTGCAGTTCGGCATCTTTGAAGCCGACCTGGAAGCGGGGGAGTTGCGCCGCTCGGGGGTGCGCGTCCATCTGCAGAGCCAACCCTTCAAGCTGCTGGCGGCCCTGCTGGAACGCCCCGGCGAGGTAGTCTCCCGCGAGGCGCTGCAACGGGAACTCTGGGGCGCGGACACAACCGTCGATTTCGACCACAGCCTCGGGATCGCCGTGAACAAGCTGCGCGAGGCCCTGGGCGATTCCGCTGAGAACCCGCGCTTTGTTGAAACGCTGGCCAAGCGCGGCTACCGCTTCATCGCTCCGGTCAGGTTGGTCGATCCGCAAGCCGCTCCCGCGGATTCTTCTACGCCCCCGGCGCGAGCACGCGTCGCCCTTGCGTGGTGGCTGGCTGGATCTCTGGCTCTCGTTTGCATGCTGCTGGGTTTGTTCCTCCTCGTGCGCCAGCCTGTTCGCCGACCTTACCGCGTTGTTCAGGTCACTTTTTCCGGTCACGTGCTCACGAACGACCTCGACGTCGAGAGCTTCTCCAGTTCGACCAGCGACGGCACGCGCATCTACTTTTCCCACATGGACAACGGCAATCCCGTGCTAGCCGTCGCATTGGTGGCCAACGGCGAGATCAGCCACTTCCGCCTGCCTTCTGAGATTGGCGCGCCGCTGATCGGTTCGCTTTCGCCCGACGGTTCAAAGCTCGTCGTGCGCAGCCATCTACAAGCCGAGCCGGAGCAACCGCTGTGGATTGTGCCCACCTTGGGTGGGGACGCCCGCCGCGTTCCCAACGTGCTGGCGCACGACGCCACTTGGATGCCGGACGGACAGCGGCTTCTGGTTGCCAGCGGAAACGAGTTGACCATCGTTGGAGCCGACGGCAGCGATCCACACCGGCTGCTGACCGCCCAGGGTCTGGCCTTCTGGCTGCGCTGGTCGCCCGACGGCAAGCGGCTGCGCTTCACGGTGCGCGACTCCAAACGCCAGACTTCGGAGCTCTGGGAGGTTGCCTCCGACGGCTCCAACCCTCATCCGCTCTTTCCCAGCTGGAGCCAGCCCGCATCGGAGTGTTGCGGAAACTGGACCCCCGACGGCCAGTATTTCGTCTTTCAGTCCTCACACAGCAACAATGACCACAGCGAGATCTGGGTGCGGCGCGAGCGGCCCTGGTACCTGGCCGATCGCGAGCCGCGGCAGATCACCAACGGTCCGCTCGATTACCAGGCTCCAAGCACTGCGCCGGGCGGCGATCGCATTTATTTCATCGGCGCTGCCATGCAATATGAGCTGCTCCGCGCCGTGCCCAAGTCCTCCACCTTCACCACCCTGGACCAGAACCTGAGCGCAGCCGCGCTGGCACAGTACTCGCCCGACGGCAAATGGATTGCCTGGATCAACGCCTCTGACAATTCGCTCTGGCGCAGCCGCGTGGATGGCAGTGAGCGCATCGAACTCACTACCCCATTGCGGAGCATCTTCACCATGAAATGGTCGCCCGACGACCGCCGCCTGGCCGTCATGGGCCTGGAGCCGGGCAAGCCGTGGAAGATTTATCTCATCGATGCCGAGGGCGGAAAACTCACGCCAGTGCTGAATGAGGACCGGAACGAAGCCGATCCGGCGTGGTCGCCCGACGGCCAATCGATCGTCTTTGGCCGCCTGCCTGATCGCATGGACAATGGCCAGCCGAAGGCCATCTATCTACTCAATCTTCAAACCCGCAAAGTGACCGAGATTTCCGGCTCGGCCGGCCTCTTCAGCCCACGCCTCTCGCCTGACGGCCGCTACATCGCCGCCATGCCGCTTGATCAGCGTGCGCTGCTCCTATTCGACCGGAATACGAACCGCTGGACCACTCTTGCTGCCCAGGGCGTCGGCGACCCGACCTGGTCGTACGATAGCCGATCTATCTATTTCCAGGATTTCCTCGCGACGGGAAAGCCCATCTACCGCGTCGCCGTGCCCGCCGGCAAGCCGCAACAGGTGGCGACCATCGACAATCTGCGCCCCATTGCCGCCATCGACTACCGCCTCATCGGTCTTGCCCCAGGTGATCTACCCGTCGTTACCGCACGCACCCCTGCGGTCAACCTCTATGAAGTCGACCTTAACGAACGCTGAAAGAATCCGAAGGATGTGCGGGCTCCGCCCTGAGCTTGACCGGGCAACTGCGGCCAGCGTATGTTTGCGGCGTGAAACTCCCACGAATCAGCGGAATTTTGTTGCATTGCACTTCTTTGCCTGGCCGTTTTGGCATCGGCGATTTCGGGCCATGTGCTTACGAATTCGCTGACTTCCTACTCGCTGCCGGTCAGAAGTTGTGGCAGGTGCTGCCACTGAATCCCACTGGATACGGCGATTCTCCCTACCAATGCTTCTCCGCTTTTGCCGGCAACCCGTTGTTGTTGAGCCTTGAGCGCCTGCGGAATCAGGGTCTGCTCCAGGAATCGGACCTGGCTCAGGCGCCGCCCTTTCCAGAGAACTCGATCGACTTTGGCGCGACGATTCAGTTTAAGAGACCGGCGTTGCGCCGGGCAGCAGAGGCTTTCTTTGCTGATGCGTCTCGCGCGGATCGCGCGGCCTTCGAACGTTTTTGTGAACGTGCCAGTTCGTGGCTCGATGACTTCGCGCTCTTTATGGCCCTGAAGGACGTACACGACGGAACAGCCTGGACCACATGGGACGAAGAGATTCGCCGCCGCGACCCGCGCGCCGTCAGCGAGTGGACGCTTCGGCTTGCGCCTCAGTTGAGTGCCATCAAGTATTGGCAATTCGAGTTTTTCCGCCAGTGGGATGACCTCAAGACCTATTGCTGGCAGCGCGACATCCGCCTGATGGGCGATATCCCCATCTACATCGCGCACGATAGCGCGGACGTCTGGGCCCGCCCGGAACTTTTCTATCTCGATGATCGGGGCAATCCGACCGTAGTTTCCGGCGTGCCCCCCGACTACTTCAGCGCCACCGGGCAGCTTTGGGGCAATCCGATCTATCGCTGGGATGTGCTGGAGGCCGACGGATTCAGATGGTGGATTGAGCGTTTCCGCGCCTCGCTGGCCCTCTTCGATCTGGTGCGGCTCGATCATTTCCGCGGCTTTGAATCCTACTGGGAGGTTCCGGCCAAAGAGGCAACCGCCATCCACGGGCGCTGGGTTAAGGCGCCGGGAAAGAAACTTCTGTCGGCACTGCGGAACGAATTCGGCGAACTGCCGATTGTCGCCGAGAACCTGGGCGTGATCACTCCGCCGGTGGAGCAACTGCGAGAAGAATTCGGCCTTCCGGGGATGAGCATCCTGCAGTTTGCGTTTGGCACAGATCCGCAGGGATCTTCTTTTCGTCCGCATCATTACAGCCGCGATCTGGTCGCTTACACCGGAGGCCACGACAACGATACCGTGGTCGGCTGGTGGTCGAGTTCCGGCGCGACCGACAGCACACGTACGGCGGAGGATGTGCGCCAGGAGCATGAACTCGCGCGCGCCTATCTGAACTTCCATGACGATGCGGAGATCAATTGGATCATGATTCGCGCGGTGGAAGCCTCCGTCGCCGGCGTCGTGATCGTTCCCCTGCAGGACGTGCTGGGACTGGGCAGTGCAGCGCGCATGAATCTTCCCGGCACGGTAAGCGGAAACTGGAGATGGCGTTACGGTCCAGGCGCATTGAGCGGCGAATTGAGCGCCAGGCTTCGATCCCTGACCGCGCTCTACGATCGCTAGGTAGAATCCTCTAAATGGAAGCTGGAGAGCCGAATTCATGGAAAAACCACCACGCACGTTCTGGCAGATCTGGAACCTGAGCTTCGGCTTTTTCGGCATCCAGTTTGGTTGGGGATTACAGATGGCGAACATGAGCGCCATTTACGAATATCTGGGCGCGCGGGCCGACCAGATTCCGATTCTGTGGCTGGCTGCGCCGCTTACAGGATTGCTGGTCCAGCCGATCGTCGGCCAGGCCAGCGACAGCACCTGGGGTCCTTTGGGCCGACGCAGGCCTTACTTCCTGGCTGGCGCGATTCTGAGCTCGACGGCGCTGATCCTGATGCCGCGATGTTCCGCTTTGTGGACGGCGGCGGGGCTGCTCTGGATCCTTGATGCCAGCATCAACATCAGCATGCAGCCTTTTCGCGCGTTTGTGGCCGACCTGCTGCCCGAATCCCAGTGCACTCAAGGCTTCGCCATGCAGAGCCTTCTCATTGGCCTCAGTACGGTCATTGCCTCGGCGCTGCCTTTCCTGCTGACCAACGTATTTCACATGGCCCAGACTCGGGTCGCGGGCACGATTCCCTTCACCGTGCGCTTTTCTTTCTACATAGGCGCCGCGGCCTTTTTGTGCGCCGTGCTGTGGACCGTTTTCACCACCAAAGAGTATCCACCGGAAAACATGGCGGAGTTTCGCAAGCAAAAGGCCGAGCGAGCGGGCATAGCGGCTGGAGTTCGTGAAATCCTGGTTTCGGTCCGGGAGATGCCGCGCACGATGCGGCAACTCGCCTGGGTCCAGATCTCCACCTGGCTAGGGCTGTTCTGCATGTGGCTCTACTTTCCCGTCGCCGTGCCGCGCAACGTCTTCGGCGCCTCCGGCACAAACTCTCCCCTTTATTCCGCGGGAGCGGAGTGGGCAGGCGTTTGCTTCGGAATGTATTCGCTGGTGTGTTTCGCGTTTTCCTTGGCGCTGCCTGCGATTGCGCTCAAGCTTGGCCGCAAGGCAACGCATAGCGTGTGCCTGATATGCGGCGGCCTTGGGCTGCTTTCCGTGGCTGTGATTCACAGCAAATATCCGCTATTACTCTCGATGACCGGCGTTGGGATCGCCTGGGCCAGTACGCTCTCCATGCCCTATTCCATTCTTTCCGGATCACTGCCGCCGGGAAAGACTGGTGTCTACATGGGCATCTTCAATTCCTTCGTGGTGATTCCGGAGATTGTGGCATCGCTTGGGTTCGGCTGGGTGATGGACCATTTGCTGAACAACAATCGCCTTGCCGCGGTGGTTGCGGGCGGAGTGTTCTTCATGTTGGCGGCGTTGCTGACACCAAAGGTTGAAGACCTCGACGATCCGCATTTTCTCCGGAAATCCGCATCCGCGAATGCCGGCGCTGCACGCCTGTCCGCATAGCGACACATACTCAAGGGTGAATTTGCCGCGTTGGAGCTCTTGCTGGCAAAGCCCCAGGTCGATTTACCGGAACGGCCGGCCTTTCACCTGCCCCACTCCTTCACGCAAGGTGAGGAGCTGGTTGGCAGCCGCGCCGTGGATGTGCTCGACGAGTCCGGAGGGCCAGCGGACCTCAATGTCCGCAGTGGTTGCCGCGCCCAGGCCGAAGTGCAGGCGCGGATCGTTGGACGAGCAAAAGCTGCACCCGCTCACGACCTCCTGGACCTGCACCTTGCCCGCGTAACGCACCACCACGCGCGCGCCGATGGCGCTGCGGTTGCTCTTGGTGCCTTCCAGGCAAACCTTGATCCAGTGGTTGCCGGAGGGAGCGTCGTTACGCAGCAGCGTGGGCGGCTCGTCGACGTTCATGATGAGGACGTCCATGTCGCCGTCGTTGTCGAAGTCGCCAAACGCGGCGCCGCGGCTGCAATGGGGCGCGTCGATGCCCGGGCCGGCATCGGCGCTCATTTGAACGAAGGCGCCGTCGCCCTGATTGCGAAAGAGAATGCGCGGGCTGCGCTCCGGAAAGCGCGGCGAGACACGGGCCACTTCGGGATAAACGGTGCCGGACGTGAGCAGAATGTCGGGATAGCCGTCGTTGTCGAAGTCCACGATGCCGGCGCCAAAGCAGACAAAGCGGGTTTCCTTGTTGAGGCCTGCCTCCACCGTGACGTCGTCGAAGTTGCCCTTGCCGTCGTTGCGGTAAAGGCCGTTGGCCTGGTTGTAAAAGTGCGTCTTGACAATGTCGGTATGGCCGTCGAGGTTGTAGTCGCCCACCCCCGCGCCCATGCCGCCCATCTCGCGGCCTTCGCCACTCAGAGCGATGCCCCGGATCAGGGCTTCCTCGCGAAAAGTGCCGTCGTGGTTGTTCATCAGCAGCAGTGAGGGGGTCATGTCGCATGCCACGAAGATGTCGGGCCAGCCGTCCTCGTCGGCATCGATGCTGACTGCCGTCAAGCCGTAGGAGCCTCGCAGTGCAGCAATGCCGGACTCGCGCGAGACATCGGTGAAGGTGCCGTCGCCGTTGTTGCGGTAGAGGTAGTGCTGGGCCTTGGGCAGGCCCAGTGGGCCGCACATCGTGGCCACGCCCTCGTAGTTGCAGTTGGGCACGTCGAGCGAGGGCTTGGGAGCGGTGGCCAGATCGATCTCAAGATAGTTGGAAACGAAAAGATCCAGATGCCCGTCGCGGTTGTAATCCACAAAGGTACAGCCGGTGCTGTAGCGAGTCTTGGGGTAGAGCAGGCCGGCTTCGGCGGTCACGTTGGTGAAGGAGCCGTCGCCGTTGTTGCGGTAGAGGCGATTCTGTCCGTAGTAGGTGAGGAAGAGATCCTCCCAGCCGTCGTTATTGTAGTCGCCCACGCAGACGCCCTGGGCCCAGCCGGGGTCGGAGAGCCCGGACTTGGCGGTCACGTCGGTGAAGGTGCCGTCACGATTGTTGTGGTAGAGCCGGTTGCCGGAGCCGGGAGGCGTCCCGGCGAGCGTGCGTCCGCCGAGGATGAAGAGATCCATCCAGCCGTCGTTGTCGTAGTCGAAAAAGGCGCAGCCGGTCGCCATGGATTCGATGATGTAGGTAAAGCTGTCGGGCTCGCCGTAGATGATGGGCTGAGTAAGGCCGGCGGCCTGGGCTATATCGACAAAGCGGGAAAAGGGCGCCGCCGATTTTTGCGCCGGGACGGCTGCACGCAGCCCGCCGGGAATCAGCGCCGGAGCAAGGGCGGCGGGTGCGGTGCGCAACACGCGGCGGCGCGTCCAATGACCGGTTTGCCTCTCGCCAGTCACGCCGTGTATCTCCTCGCGCGAAGAACTTCTGCGTGCTTCAGCGCTGGTTCTGGCTCGCGGCCAGCTTTCTGCTCAGATCCATAGCGGCGGCATTGTTCGGATCGAGCTTGAGAGCGTGGGCCACGGCCTCCTGTGCTTCGTCGAAGCGGGATTGGGCACCCAGGGCGGCGGCCAACGAGATCCACGCCTGGACGTTGTCCGGAACTTCTTTGACCGTGAGCCGGAACTGCCGCTCGGCTCCAGCGTTGTCACCCGCCTGGAAGTCCATATAGCCGAGCTGGTACTGCGCCAGAACAAAATGGGGGTTGGCCTGGATGGCCCGCTGCAGCACGGCACGTTCGTCAGTCAGCTCGTCCAGATTGTCGAGGACGAGAGCCAATTGGTAGGCCATCGCGGCATCGTTCGGCTGCGCGGCGCAGGCTTGACGGTAGAGATCGGCGGCTTTCTGGTTGTCTCCAGCCTTCGCGGCCTGCGCGGCCTCGGCGGCCTTTGAAACGGCAAAGGTCCGGTCCGACTCCTGCTTCAGCTTCTGCTGGTAGAGGGTGAGCTGATGCTGCGCCTCAGCAGTTTCACCCAGCGTGCGCAGAACCTTGGCCAGTTCGAAGTGGACCTGAGGCTCGTCGGTGCCAAGAGCGAGCGCCTGTTCCAGCTGGTTCTTTGCCCCGGCGGGATCATTCAGCGCCGCCAACACCACGCCCAGGTTCACGCGCGGGTTATAGTCTCTGGGGCTTAAGGCCACTGCCTCTTCAAGATGCTTGCGGGCAGCCTGATAGTCCCCTGCTTTCTTCTCAAGCAGGCCGTTCAAATTGAGAAGATCGGCATCGTGCGGGGCGAGAACCAGTAGCTTGCTGCCGAGCGCGGCGGCGCGATCGTTGTCGCCGGTGATGACCAGAGTCCGGAAATAAATCCGCTGCGCTTCCAGGTCGCTCGGCTTCGTATGGGCGATCTTTTCCGCCAGTGTGGTTGCTGCCTCATAGTGCGATTCGTCAACCAGGAGAGAGACCAAAGCTGCGGTAAGCGCGTCGGAGCCGGGATCGGTGCTCAAACCATAATTGAGCGTCTGCGCGGCTTCGTCGAGCATGCCCGCTTTTCGGTAGGCAAGAGCCAGATCGACAGTCATGCTCTCGTCGCGCGCCGCGGTGCGCAAGCTGCGGATCACGGTTTCGTAATCCCCGGCGGCCATCAGGCTTTTAGCTTGGCCGTCGAGCGCGGCGTTCGAGTAGGGATCAATCTTGAGCGCGGCCTGCCATTCGATCCGGGCTTCCTGGTTGCGGCCGAGCTGGGCTAGCGCGGCGCCCAGTAGCAAGTGCGTCTTCAATTGCTGGGGATCGAGCCGGGCGGCTTGCTCCAAGGGCGCGATGGCCTCCTGCAGGCGGCCGGCCGCATACAGGCTCCGGCCTAGCAGATAGTCAAGCTGCGCCGAGTCCGGGACCCGCTTCAACCCAGCGCGATAGGCCTCCACCGCGCACTCCGTCTGGCGCTTCTGATCGAACCATGCGCCCAGAGCGGCATAAGCATCGGCATCTGGATGGGCCCCGTTCCGCACTTCGATCCGGGCCTCAAGCGAAGCCGGGCCAGTGCACGTCGCCCATGCGCTGGGGCAGATGGTTAAGCTGCCCGTCGCCAGGCAAGCAGCAACGATGAATCCGATTCTGGCGAGACCCCGATGCATGGACAAGCTTCCGGCCGCACTCCGCAAACCAGCACGATGCATGATTCGCCACCACATTTTCACTTCTGCGCTTCTCAGAGACCGTGGGTTCAAGCGGCCTCAATCTTAGGAAAATATGCCGCCACGCGCAGGCTTCATCTGCGGTTCGGGACTGAAGAGCTAACGTCGAGATTAATCGAGCGGCTTTGCGGCTCGCAAGCACGGGACAACCCCAAGGCCGGAAGAGCAATGCAGACTTGCGTTCTGGTACACCGCGATTCTGGCCTGGATCAACGGAATGATTTACTCCAGCGCTGGAAGGGGAAGGGCCTCATACGCCTTCTGTCGAATCGCGAGGAGGGTCAATTCTGACCCACCCTTTTACCATGAAAATGAGCTCAGGTTACTGCCCGCGTGGCTCTCCTGTCGGCAGAAAGGCCATTCCATCAATCGCATCTCCCGACGCCAGTTCGTCCCTGACTCTCACCGAGTTGACGCCGGACCGCGCGGCAGCCTGACGCAACAAGCGAAATGCCTCAGCAGGTGTGGCCCCGGGCGGCAGCCGGAAAATCCAGGGGACATTGGCTGAAGTCAGCGACTTGTCGGCACTCAAAGCCACCACCGGGACAAAGCACTTCAATGCCAGTTGTTCTGAGAGGTGACCGGCGTCCCGATCCAGCGCCACAATCGCCAAGGCATGTTCGTCCATCAAGGCGTGAACCAATTGAGTCGAGGCTGCGCCCCAATTCTGCTTGCTCTCCACTGGCGTCACCACCCACCCCCGGCCAGCCGGCATTTCAGCGCGCAGTGCTGCCAGAACCTCTGGCGACTGCGCAATCTCCGCCGCATTCGGTCCAAACAGAGCCACGCGTACCGGTCCCGGCGCCAGATCCGCGGATCGCGGGCCCGCATAGCTCACCCCATCTTCTCCCACTCGCGCATACGGCGTCCCTGGCGCATCAGACGGTCCTTGCATGTCGGCAGCGTGTTGCGCCGGCGGCCGCTTCTCCATGCCCGCAAGTCGGTAGATAATCTTTCCATCGAGAACAGTTCCCAGGTACATCGGCGCGACATTCTTCTGGTTGGGATCGAAGACCATGTGCCCGGTCACCCCGTCATACTCTTCGATATCCGCGAGTGCGTCGTGAATGCGCGCGCGATTCAGACCGGCCTTGCAGATGGAGTCGAGCAACGCATTCATGGCGTCATAGGCCAGCGAAGCAAATTGCTCTGGCTGCTCATGGAAGCGAGCCTCAAAGCGGCGGTTGAAGTCAAGCCAGCGCGGGTCCTTGCGTGTCGGGTCGTATGGAAAAACGGCTTCGAAGCCCTCGGCGTCGGCGCCGGCTTGAGCCAGCAGATCGGGCCCCAGCGTGCGGTAGGAACCGAAGACGCGCTGTTTCATTCCCATGGCGCGCATTTGCCTCAGGATACCCGCCGTCTCGCTTTCATCCGCCCATAGCACAATGCCGTCAACGCGTGAGTCACGAATGATCTGCAGTTCCCGCGAAAAGTCCGTGTCGCCCGGCAGGAATTTCTGCTCAATCACCACTGGGTGGCCCAAGCGGACTGATGCACCCCGGAATTTTGGAACGCCCATTCGTCCATAGCGGTTGTTCACCCTGAGCAGCGCAATCCGTTTCAGGCCAAGCTCCGTGTAGATATGACGAGCCAGGGTATAGGCTTGCACGCGATCATCCTGCAGATCCGTGAAGTACCACGGAATATACGTCTCAGGAATCGTGGGATCGGTCGAGGCAGAATTGACGATCGGAATCTCGGCTTTAAGAGCAACTCGAAGAATAATATGAGTCGACTCGGAACTGATCGACCCGAAGATCGCCCAGTCCTGGTCGTCGTAAATCATCTTCACAGCTTCGTCCGCCGCCGAGCCCCAGATTGTTGGGTCGGTCGGGCGGCTGCTCCCATAGACTGCTTTAGCCTGCCAATTGTTGTAGTCGTTATGCACCATGAGCTTGAAGGTCTTGCCACCATAACCGCCACGCGCGTTCGCCTCATCCACGGCCATTTGCGCCCCACGCAGCATGTGCAAACCGTCCACTTGATCCGGGCTGGGATCGACGGGGCCGAAAAAGCCGATTCTCACTTCGGTGATGTCCTTGGGATCGGGAATGTCGCGGCCGGCGCCGGTGTAGATATTCGGTCCGAGATAGTTCTCGTAGTACGGTTTTTCAAACTTGGCGAACGGCCTCAAATCCTGCGGCTCACCTGCATATGGCGCCACAGTCCGGTCGCGCGGCGGTCCCGGCGGATGCTTGCCGCATTCGCACACGCCGCCACTCTGCGCCAATAGGGGCACAGCGGCGCACGCTGCCAGCGCGCAGAGCGCAATCGGTAAAACTCCATGGCGCATGATGCTTACTCCTTGCCGCTGTCGGCTTTGTCCGTCCGGAACATGGCAATCGCCTCGATCTCCACGAGCAGTTCCGGCCGGCAGAGAATCGCCTGGATGCCAGTCGATGCGGGCAGTGGGTCGAGCCCCTGATTCTTGAAGAACTCCGTGCGCTCCTCGTTGAAGGCCTCATAATCCCGTTCAATATCGCGCAGGTAGCACGTAGTGCGAGCGATATCGTGCCAAGTGCAGCCTTCGCTGGCCAGCAGTCCGGTGATGTTTTGAAGCGTGCGCCGCATCTGGCCGCGAAAGTCGCCGATGTGCACGCTTTTGCCGTTCTCGTCAATCGACGCTGTACCGGAGATAAGCAGGATCGTCAAACCATTCAGATCGATCCTCATCCCGCGTGAGAACGAGCTTGGTTTAGCGTAGGCATGGGCTTCGTTGAGTACCTCGTGATTGGTGATAGCCCGCTTCCTTACCGGTGCGTGCGCGATGGTTTCCAGAATTTCTGCAAATGCGATCATGGCATTAGCTCCTTCCTTCTTTACCGTTGAAGAATTCCATGGCTCAGCCCCTCGGCGGTAGCAACCCATATGTCGTCACCCTGAAAGTCGATGCCAAGAATGTAGTTGTGCGCCGGCCCGCTGGTCACCGGAACCTCCGTGACGTTCCCCTTCGCATCGCGCACCGTCATCACCGGCTTATGCGAGCTGAGCGAGCGTGTGTAGACGGCCCAGTTTGCGCCATCGTAGTAAGCCAGTCCCTTATCGGTGCAGAACCAGGCATGATTTGCGTCCACGCCCTTCACGTAGTTGGTGAAGTTCGAGGGCAGTCCGCTGTCTTTCGTCAGGAAATTGTGCCAGTAGCGGCCGTCGTACCGGCTGTCGCCGAAATACGTCGCCGCCCACACGATGCCGTCAACGTAGCTTACCGAAGAAACGATGTCGTGAATCAGGCCTTGGTCTTTGAAGAGCACCAATTCGTTTTCTTCATCGGGATCCGCATACATATCCCAGCGCTCGGTCTTCTGATTGAACTCGAGCAGCCCGCTGCCCCAAACGGCGAAGTAGACCTTGGTCGCGGTAGCCGAAACTCCGTAGACCCAAATCTCACGCATGGGCGTGTTGCGCTCGTTGTAGAGAGACCACTCGCCGGTGTGCAGGTTGAGCCGGCAAGCGCCGGCGGCTGTGGCCACCCACACATTTTCACCTTCCACTGAAACGCCGTACACCACGTCGTTGCTCAGCCCCGAGTTCAGCTGCGTGTAACTGACGATGCGCCCGCCAGAGACCCTGCTCAGCCCGCCCATGGTGCCGGCCCACACATCGCCCGTGCGTTTGTCCAGAGCCAGCGAGAGTACGGCGCGATGCGCCAGACCGTCCTTCGTCGTATAGGTCGTCCACTTTCCGCCCTCGTAAAAGCCCAGGCCGTTGTTCGTGCCCGCCCAAATCCTGTCACCATCCACCAACACCGCATATACGTGATTGTCGGGAAGGCCGTCTGCTGTCGTGTAGTTTTCAAAACGAAAGCGCGGCATCAGTGGAACGGCTGCCGCCGTTGACGCGCCGTGAGGATGAGGCTGGGTTGCCTGAGCGATTCCGCACCGCACCTCAGCCGCAAAAAACGCGAACGCCAGCAGCGCCATCGCAAGCCATTTCTTGTTGGCAAACTTCTTCATCGCGTCCTCAGGTATTCGATCAGGTCGTTCAGCTCGTCTTTGGTCAGGTCGTTGGTGCGCCCGTGCTTGTCCTCCGGGTTGTAAATGGTCCAGATCTCTTCGAGGGTCCGCGCCGAGCCATCGTGCAGGTAAGGTCCGGTAAGCGCAATGTTTGTTAGTTGCGGCGTTTTCAAAAGCCCGGAACTGTCGGTGGGCTTGCGTGTGCCCACGTCGAATAATTTTTGGTTGGTCCCTTTGGGGCCGCTATGGCAGTAAGAGCATCTGTTGGTCAGTGGAATCGGCTTGCCGAACTTGTCCACGTCGCGTTCGAAGAGCGCATTGCCGCGCTCCTGGGCCGGGCTGAGCTCATGGCCCGGCAGCCGCCAGCGATTGGGCCGCGGAGCAAGGCTGCGAATATACGTCACCAGATCGGTCAGCGTCAGATCGTCGTAGTTCTCCGAGCGCCAGAAGTATTTCTCCGTGCGCGGCCCGCACTCGGTGGGAAGGTTGGGGTTGCCTCCGTTCCACTTGTACGGCGCGATGTCCTTGATGTCCTCGAGCATCTTGTTGTCCACAATGTCGATTCCGAAGCCGTCCGGCTCCAGATCCCACTGCAGTCCATCGAAGGTAGAATCAATATGGCAGCTGGAGCAGCTGATTTGGGCCTGGAAGGAATAGTGGGCCGAATAAAACGTCTGTTCGCCCCGACGCAGCGCGCTGACGGTCTTTGGCCCCGCCAGAGCAATGGTCGTGGCCACGCGCAGGGTGCTTGTATCGATCACGCTGATGGTGTCGTCGAGCCGGTTGGCCACAAACAGCTTGCGTGCATCGCCGCTCAGCGCAAGCCCGCGCGGATTGTGACCCACGGGAATTCGTGCGGCCACATAATTGCCGCTGGCCGAAAGATCCTGCGCAAACGATCCGGACTCGGGCCGTGGGCGTGTGTGGATGAAGTGCAAAAGGTGCGGCACATCGATGGCCAGCACACTTTCCGAGCCGCCAAGAGTGACGTATAGACGCGAACTGTCAGGCGCGATGGCCACGCCGAACGGCTGCGAAGCGTAGCGATCCAACTCGTCGAGAGGAATCTCCACCGGCTGGCCTACGTCCGCGCCGAAGAGCGTGAGCGTGTAGGCGAACGCTCCGCCGTGTTCCAAATGCGCCAACGGCACCAGATTCTTCGGGTGAAACTCGGCCACGGCGCCAAGGCGGCCGTCGGCGGAAATGGCCAGGTGAAAGACGCCCGCGATCGAGTGCAGCGGAATGCGATCCACCACCTCCGCGCTTCGTGCATCGATCACTGTGATCTCCGACTCGGGCGGTGTGCGGTTTTCCAGGCCTGTGCGCAGCGGTGGAAGATTGGGGTAGATATGTGTCGCATAAATCCGTTTGCCATCGGGCGAGAGCGCCAGATAACTCGCGCCACGCCCTGCCAGCAGACGCTTTTCCTCTGCGCCCGTTTGCGCATCCAGAACGGCAATGTCGCTGGAGATTCGGTTGGCAACAAAGACGTATCTACCCGCCGCGTCCTCGACTACTCCGGAGGGCTCTAAGCCCACGCTCCAGGTGGCAGCGACAGTCAGTGTGCGCGTATCGATCACTGAAACTGTGTCATCCCAGGAGTTCGTGACAAAAAGCCGATCGCCCGCGCGAGAGAGCGCCATGCCGCGCGGCACGCGTCCGACAGCGACCCTTCCCATCACCTCGTAGCTGTTCGCGTCGAGCACGCGCACATCTTCACTCTGCTGGCAGAGCACGTAAAGCCTCGCATCGTCAGGCGAGAGCAGAACCTCAAGCGGCGAAGCATAGTCGAGATGCTCTCCGGTCCTGTCGCTCGCCGCTGCGCGAACCTTTCCGCCTGTCCACGGCACACCGCAGAACAGCGCCCCCGCAAGCGCGCAAAAAAACATCGCCAGACCAGCTTTTGTCCGGCTGCTTTGCGGGGCGCGGCTCATTTTGGCTCCTCCACTGTGAGCACACGGTCTACGTTCAGTTTTTCAAGTGTTTGTTCGCGCCCGCTGGGCCAATGAACGATCAGTTTGTCGATCACTGCTGCCGCTCCGAGCCCGAAGTGCAACCGTCCATCATCCTGCGACAGGTACCCCGTGCTTGCCACTCGCTCGGCGGTCCATCTCTTGCCACCGGCCAGCACTTCCACGCGCGCGCCGATCCCGTCGCGGTTGCTTTTTGCGGCGGGGCCGGGAGCTGAATTTCGATCGCCGGGGCGCATGGCGCCCACGAGCTTCACTTCGATCCAGTGACCCGTGTCAGTGGAGACGTTATGAAAGAGCTTGCCCTCTGCGCCCAGATTCACCAAGTAGGCATCGACCTTGCCATCGTTCATGTAGTCGGCGAAGCAGGCCCCGCGCGCCACTGTCCGCTCTTCCATCACCGAACCGGCATCGCGCGAAACATCCTGGAACCGGCCGTTCCCCAGCCCGCGGAACAGCGTGTGTTCCTGCGGAATCAAGTGAATCAGCCCGCCATGGAAGACGAGAATGTCGAGCAGCCCATCGTTGTCAAAGTCGTAGACCCCCGAGCCCCAACTCACGTACTGCGCGTCGGTCTGCGAGATGCCGTTGGACGCGCCCTCGTCTTCAAAGCCAGCTTTGGTAGCGTTCGACTGCGCGGCGGATGGCCCGCCCGTCGGGCCTCCTAAGTTTTTCAGAAATCGGTTATAGTTCCCGTCGCTCACCCAGAGATCAAGCACTCCCCGGCCCCCGAAGTCGGCAAACACAGGTCCCATCGACGAAGTCGCCTCGCCATTTTGTCCGTAGGCCGTCCCGGTCTCGGTGGCAATCTCCTCGAACGTTCCATCGTGCTTGTTATGAAAGAGGAAGTTCTCCGTCCGGTCGTTGGTCACGTAGATGTCGTCCCAGCCATCGTTGTCGAAGTCTGCCGCCGTCACTCCCATCGTCCGGCCCACGTAAGCGCCAATGCCCGACTTGTCCGACACGTCGGTAAATGTTCCATCGCAGTTGTTATGGAACAGCATGTTGGTTTCGCCTTCGTAGTCGAGCGGCCCGGGATAGTTATCCGCGGCATAATAGTTGCGATATTTGGGATCGAACTTGACATAGCGGCCGACAAACAGACCGAGGCAACCATCCTTGTCGTAATCGAGCCAGGTGGAGCTGATCACCCATCCATCCACCTTGATGCCGGCCTTCTCGGTCACGTCGGTAAAGTGGCCGTTGCCGTCGTTGTGATAAAGGACGACCTTGCCGTAGCCTGTCACCAGCAGGTCTTCGTAGCCGTCATTGTCGTAGTCCGCCGCCGTCACCGCGATCGAATACATGTCCGGGCTCAAGCCCGATTGATCGGTTACGTCTGTGAAGTGGCCGTTGCCGTCGTTGCGATAGAGGTGATTGTGCGGAGCCGGGTTGGGCTTCTCCTTTAACGGATAGGGGTGCATCGAATCGTCCAGCGGCCTGCCGCTCACCACGTAGAGCGATGGACGCCCCGAGTTGTTGTAGTCGAACCAGACGCAGCCCGCTCCCGTGCCCTCCAGCAACGATCCCAGCTTTGCCGACCCGAAGCTGTGCGTGAACTCAATACCCGATTTGTCCGTCGCGTCTTCAAAGCGTATGGCGGACCGGAGTGGCTCCTGAGCACTGGCAGCCGTCGCTTCCACGGGTACGCTTGGCGGCGCTGGCGTTGTTTGCGCGACAGAGGCGGACCTCGTCATTGCCAGCGCGCCGAAAAGTGCAACAAGAACAGCAGTTTTCATTTCAGTTGCCTCCCGGCGCTGCCGCAACAGCCTTTGCGCCGGTCAAATCCACTGGTACGGTCGTTCGCATCAGCACGGCTGGCACGCGATTCTCCGAGGCGCGTTCCGGCCCCGCGTGGCAGCCCACGCAAATGCGCTGTTCCCCGCCGCGAGCCCAGAACCATCCGTGCTCCTGCCGCAGAACAGTGCCTTTGAAGTCGAGCAGTTCAAACCGGATCGGCCGGTCGGCCGGCACCTTCACGAAGAACGATCCGTCCTGCTCAACCGGCGCCGTTCCCATCGCGATTGCGCGGCCCGCGGTGTCTTGCGCCTCCAGCCGCACCGACACGGGCTTTCCCCTCAAATCCCCTTCGCGGCTAACCCGCGCGTCCAATGCGAGAAGGTTCGCGTAGTCCCATGGGTGCAGTCCTGATGGATGCCGATTGGGCCGCGCGCGCGGGGCAATCAGTACAGGCTCAACCAGATCCTCTCCGCTCCTCGCCAAAACGGTGTCCATCTCAGCCGAGCCTGGCGTCCACATCTTGATCGCATATCTCGCGTCTGTCGCCGCCCGCGCACTCAGCAACCAAGCTCCTGAAGCGGTTTCGGCAATCGCGCCGTCGTAGGTGCCGCGCGGCGATTGAACCGGCGCCTCATGCGCCATCGCCGAGGTGAAACGAGCCAGCGACATTCCGTGGGTAAAGATCACGTCCCCCGATGCCAGTTGCGTTCCGCCCCAGCGCGCGCGCCCATGATCGCAGCGCACGGACTCTACACCCGACCCGTCGGCATAAACCAGATACATCTCCGGCGTCGACCCCTTGCCCAGCGGAAAACCGGCTTCAAACAGAATCCGCCCGTCGCGCAGCACGTCCGCGGGGAATGTGCTGGTCCGCGTGTACGCAAGCGGCAACATCCCCGGCCCCGCCGTCGGATTCAGGAACTTGGGAGTCGGATGTCCATCTTCGCCGGACTGCAATTGAAATCCCGCTGCCGTCCGCTGCGCCCAGACCATTCGCCCGCCCGGCAGATAGAGGGGACGCTCAGCATCCGTCTCCGTGGCCATCACCTGTCGCACGGAGTGATCTTTGAGGGCAAGTTCCCAAATCTGCCAAGGATCGCCCGCTGACCGCTTGCCGGCAAACAGCACCGTATGGCCATCGAACGAAACGTTCGCGTCCGCTGAAGCTGCAAAGCCGGTCACCAGCGGCTCTGCCTTGCCGGCGTGGACAAGCAGTAGTTGCGCTCCCTCGGGGAATCGCTCCTGCCCACGCAACGCTGCCAGCGGTTGGTAGGCGGGAGCGGCGGTCACAATAAAATCCGGAGGAACCTCCCGCGCCGCATCAGGCGTGAGCCCACAGACTGGAGAAAGGATCAACGCAACCGGCGCCGCAACCGCCAGCGCCGCAAAGGGCAACCTCATGCCACCGCCTCCTCGAGACGGAGGCCGGCATTTTCGCGCTGTTCCAGCTTCTCTTCGGACAGCGACGTTCCGCGCAGTGCAATCCACGGCTCGAGCATCGCCATCATGGTCGCGAACCCCTCAAAGTCCAGAGACTGTTCGCCGTCGCTCCATGCATTGTCTGGATCAGGGTGCACTTCGACAAGAAGGCCATCCGCGCCGGCGGCGATTCCGATGCGCGCCAGTGCCGGAACCAGTTCGCGATGTCCGGCCGCATGGCTGGGATCGGCAATAACCGGCAAATGTGTGATCTGCTTGAGCAGCGAAATACCGGCGGCATCGAAGGTGTTGCGCATCGCCGTCTCAAACGTGCGAATGCCGCGCTCGCACACCATGACGTTGGGGTTGCCGTTGCTCAGGATCACTTGTGCCGAGCGCAGGAGATCGGCGATGGTCGCCATCATGCCGCGTTTCAGCAGAATCGGCCTGCCGGATCGCGCTGCTGCCTCCAGCAGCGTGTAATTCTCCATGCTCCGAGACCCGATCTGTAGGATATCGGCATATTCGGCGACCAACGGGACGTCGTCCTCCGACATCACCTCGGTCACAATGGCCAGCCCGGTTTCCTCGCGCGCCGCGGCGAGCAGTCTCAGGCCTTCGCGACCCAGCCCTTGAAATGAATAAGGAGAACTGCGCGGCTTGAACGCGCCGCCACGCAGAACACGCGCCCCTGCGCTGCGCACGTGATAGGCGGTGGCCATGAGCTGGTGCTCGGTTTCCACCGAGCACGGACCCGCCATGGTGACGAACTCGTCCCCGCCGACAGCAAGATCGCGCACCCGCACAATCGTCCGCTGGCGCCGCGCGCCTAGCAGAACATCGGGGGTCTCGGCAAACCTTTCTTGCCAGCTTTCACGCACCCTGAGCGCTCCATCTGGCCTCCAGTTCTCGGGGAAGCGTCAGTGTACCGCGATCGTTTGAGAACCGCCTCAATCGAAAGGTGGATACGCGCAGGTGCCCCGCGGCGTCCGATGCCGCATTCGGAGGAACATCCAATCGATTGTGTGCGATAGATTTGGACAGCTTGGCCCGAATTATGACCGCGCCATCGGGGGCGGACGATAACCAAATGCCGCGTCCACTTGGGCCGCGACGCCCAGCGCGATCTCATCCTCGAAGGGCCGCGTGACAATCTGCACGCCGATCGGCAACCCCTCGGGTGAGGCGCCCACCGGAACCACTGCGGCCGGGCAAGCCAGCGCGTTGAACCACTGCGTGTACCGCATGGCATCAAGGTAATCGACGGACCTGCCATCGATCGTCCAGGTGCGTTCGTTATGGCGAAATGCGGGAATGCTGGCCACCGGGCAAAGCAAAACCGGGTATTCACTCATCTCGGCCAGTGTCTTCGCGCGCAGCAGGTCCAACTCGGCCCACGCGTTGAGTAACTCCATCGCGCTGAGCGGCCCGGCAGCTTCCGCGATTCCCAGGAACTCTTTGAAAATGGGGCTGAGCTTCCCACGCTTGCCGCGAATCTCTGGCTTATAGAACATGGCCCCGCACTGCACAAAGAACTTCCACCACAATTTGCGCAATGGCTCCAGCGTCCTCGGGCGAAACGGCTCCACGCGAAAGCCGACGTCACGAAGCGCTCGCGCAGCGTCGCTCACCGCGGCGCACGTCTCCGGCGTCACTGGAACAAGGCCATCGTCCTGGAAGAACCCGATCGCGTTCGCTCGCAATTCATCGGGGCTCGGGTCTCTTAGCGTAACGGGAGGACTCACGGGGTCCAACGGATCCTGTCCGCTGAGCGCTCGAAACAGCAGCGTAACGTCGCCCATTGTGCGGGCCATCGGTCCGATCGCACCGAGGATCGAGAACGGACCCACGCATGGCGGCAGATGCCCTCGTCCCGGTATCCGTCCCGGCGTCGGTTTCAGCGAACAGATTCCCGTAAAATGCGCTGGCACTCTTACGGAACCTCCGCTGTCACTGCCGAATCCCGCTGCGGACATTCCCGCCGCGATGGCTGCCGACTCGCCGCCGCTCGATCCGCCCGGCGAGCGGTCAAGGTCCCATGGATTGCGCGTGCGCTCATGGAGCAGGTTCGCGGTCTCATACGCCATCAGAAACTCCGGGCAGTTGGTCGTGCCCAGAATTACCGCTCCTGCTGCGCGCAGCCGCGCCACAACGACGGCATCCTCCGCCGGAACTTCGCCTCTGTGCAGCAGGCTGCCGATCTCGCATCGGTAACCCGCGGTCGCAATCGACGACTTGATGGTCACCAGCAAACCATGCAATGCGCCGCGCCGTTCTCGCACCGCATCGAGCTGCCGAGCCTGTGCGCGCACACGCTCTGCATCGAAGTCGGCAAATGCGTTCAATTCCGGATTCAGCCGTTCGATCTGCTGGATATGAGCTTCGGCTAGCTCAGTCACGGAAATCTCGCCCGTGCGAACCAGCTCAAGCTGATTCTCCGCCGGGGCCAACACCAGATCGTTCATTGCTGCGTTCCGGGCGCCAATAGCGGCGTTCCGATCTCTGGTGGCGCCGAAGGCAACAATTGATAGTTGAATCGATACGATCGCACCGGCTCGCCCGCATCGAACCGGTCGTTCCAATTCAACCGGTAGTCGAGCGAGGCTGCATCGTCGGGATGCTTCTCGCCCGCCGGATAGGGATAAGTGCTCATGCCATGGAACGGCATTTGCGCCACTGTGAATGGCGATGCATCCCACCAATCCATGTCTTTTACGAACCCATTAGCGTAGAAAAGGTAATCGCGTTTCCAATGTGCGGGCAAAGCGGGCAGATTCTCCGCGTCGAATTCCGCCGCAATCTCCTCGCCACTGCCAAACACAACAAACCTGTCGTCGATGTTCTCGAGCAGTGGGGTCACGTCGCCAAAGTGCGTATAGTTTCCTCGCTCGCGTTGAAAGGGTCCGGTTAGGCTCACAAGATTGTAGTCGTAATCCAAGTCACCCGGACTCGCGCCTTCAATCTGCTTTGGATAGCCGCGGAAGTGCATCTTTGCGCTGGCCAGAGGAATCTCCGTTGTCCGCGTCTGCGCTCCCACGCTCTGATCGATCAAGACCTGGTCCCAGAAAATTTGCAGGTTCGTCATCAGACGAATGCGCTGCGTTCCCGCCGGAAGCTTGCCCGTCAGGTCCACCACGATCGTCCGCTCCAACCCTGCCGGAAAGCCCGCGTCGCCGGGAATTCGCTGCCACGTGCCATCCGGGAGCTGCGCTTCAACGTACGGCGGAATCTCCTTCAATCCCGCCTGCCACGCGGAATAGAGCGAAGTCGCACTGAAGTAGTTCACGTAGCCGGTCATCAGCAGCCGCAGCGGTGCGTCCGCTTTGATCTGACCAAGGTCAAGTGTCAGCGCGTGCAGGTTGGCAAACCCGTCGTATGGCAGCGCCGTGAATCCGCTGGCGAATACGTGATCCCGGCGGGTTAATTTGTCGAGCACATCCCGTCCCTCGCCATCCCACGCTCCGACTGGCGGGCGTGTTTCTTTACTCGCCACCACGCGCCCCGAGGCAAAGGGCGGATCGTCGAGGAATCGCTCGTCAGGATTCACCTCCACATCTTCCGGATGATCGACCGCGACCATTCGCAATTGGTCGATGTAGTTCACCTCCTCCATCGGCTCCATAAAGCGCACACTGATTTTGCCGGCCACCAGCGC
>Ga0187852_1000791_pt1 | contig 32984 bp, 30 predicted proteins | sample June2016WEW_6_40_FD_134511 | JGI IMG/M metagenome (GOLD analysis project Ga0187852, IMG submission 134511) | Peatland microbial communities from SPRUCE experiment site at the Marcell Experimental Forest, Minnesota, USA - June2016WEW_6_40 | ecosystem: Environmental > Terrestrial > Soil > Wetlands...
CTCGCCAACTCCTCGACCACGGGCTTCCGGCAGTTGCGCCTGCAGTTCCAGGACATGGTGTATCAGAACATGATCACGCCGGGCGCGGCCGAAAGCCAGAACACCGTCTCGGCCGGGCTGCAGATCGGTCTGGGCACGCGTCCGGCGGCGACGGAGGTGATCAACACCCAGGGCGAACTGAACGAGACCGACAATCCGCTCGATGTGGCCATCCAGGGCGCGGGGTTCTTTCAGGTGCAGCGGCCCGACGGCACCATCGCCTACACGCGCGCCGGGCAGTTTCACCTGAACAATCAGGGCACGATCGTGACCACCGACGGCGATCCGCTCATTCCCACCATCACCATTCCCTCCAACGCCACGGCGGTCACGATCACGCAATACGGCGTGGTCAACGCGACGCTGGCTGGACAGCAGAATCCCTCGCAACTCGGACAGATCCAGCTGGCCACCTTTCCCAACCCCGGAGGCCTCGAAAGCATGGGCAACAACCTGCTTACGGCCACGTTAAGTTCGGGTGACCCGGTCCTGGGAAATCCCGGCGGCACGGAAGGCCTGGGAACGCTGCAACAGGGGTACCTGGAGAATTCGAACGTCGACGTGGTCACGGAGTTTGTGCAGATGGTGCTGGCGCAACGGGCCTACGAATCGAACTCGAAGGTCATTAAAGCGGCCGACGATATGTACTCGCAGGTCAATAACATGACGCACTGACCTCGCGCGCCGGTTGAAGTTGGACAACGGGAATGAGGCGGGACAAGGGCATGAACACAAGAGGCAAAGCGATCGCGGGATGGCTCGTGTTGACTTTCGCGGCCAGCGTCTGCGCCCAATCTGCGGCCGGCGCCGCTGCCTCCCCGGAAACGATGCGCGTCGTAGCCGCGGCGCCGGAAGGCGCAATCGATTCGAGCGGCAGCGTGCTTCGCGAGATTCACGATTCCTCTACGGGCGATCTCTGGTTATTGCGGTGGGATCCCAACCGGCCCGCCGGCCCAGGACGCCTGGTGCTGGCCGGGCAACGGACCGGCTCGCAGGAAAGAAAGGATCACGGTCCTCGGCAACCTGTGCCGGGCGGAGAGCGGCTCGTTATCCATACCGGGGACGCGCTGATCGTGGAGGAACACACGGCGGTGGTCGACACGCGGCTGGAAGCGGTTGCGCTGGGACCGGCGGCCGAAGGCGCGACCTTCAGGGCCAGGCTGAAGATCGGCGGCAAAGTGGTGCATGTCGAGGCGGTCTCGCGCGGACATGCCACGTTCGCCCCGGAGAGCGAGGTCGAGCCATGAGAGCCGGCCAGATTACGGCATGGATCGCGGGCATCCTGCTCTGTCTCCTGTTCGCGCCGGCCGCGGGCGCATTGAGCAAGAAGAACTTTGCCGGCGCGGGAGCAAGCAAGCCGACTCCGCCGGAAGAGGCGTTGCGGGCCTACATTACCAAGGTGCGCGCGCAGCAGGCAGCCGAGGTGCGGACCCCGGGCTCGCTCTGGAGCTCGCAGGGCCAGTTGGCGCGGCTGGGCACGGATGTCAAAGCCTTTCGCATCCATGACGTGGTGATGATCGTGGTCGGAGAGAGCCTGACCGCTTCGACGGACGGAGCGGTCAAGAACTCCCGCGCTTCGAGCGCCAATTCGGGGATCACGTCGCTCTTCGGCGCGCTCAAGCTTGCCAACAACATGCAGAACCTGCTGGGCGCCAGCGCCTCCTCGGGTCTGACGGCGCAGGGGCAGAGCACGACCGACTCGAGCCTCGCCACGACCTTTGGCGCCGAGGTCATGGACGTGCTGCCCAACGGCATGCTGGTGGTGCAGGCCACGCGGCAGCTGACCTTCTCCCAGCAGACGCAGCTGATCACGCTGCGCGGCCTGGTACGCCCCGAAGACGTAAGCAACCAGAATCAGGTGCTCTCGACCGCCATGACCGACCTTGAATTGGAGGTGACCGGCAAGGGCATCGTCAACGACTCCACCTACCGGCAGAATCCGGTGGTGCGCTTTCTCGAAAAGATGCTGGTCTTCTGAAACCGCCGGGCAGGCGGTGGCAAGCGGGCAGAGGCAGATGGGCCGGGGTAAAGAGGCAAGGGTAATCGGGCACGGGTGAAGAGGCAAGGGCAGACGGGCGCGTGATCGGGCGAGGGTAGACGGGCACGGGTAGACGGGCAAGGGTGGACGGGGCGGCCGGGGGGGGTAGGACGATGCGATATATCGAGAGCGAAGGACAGTGTGGAAGCGACTCCCTTGATGCAGACGCCAGGGTGGCGCTGCACATTGCCCGGGCCCGGGCCAGAGCACGGGCCAATCGCGCCTTCTGGTGGTGGTTGGCGCTGGCCTCGGCGTGGTTGCTCTCGATGGCCCTGGTCCTGCCGCAGGAGGCCGAGCGCCGCACACGGATCAAGGACGTCGCCACGATCGAAGGCATTCGCGACAACCAGCTGGTGGGCTATGGGCTGGTGGTGGGATTGAAGGGCACGGGAGACAGCTCGCAGACCGTCTTTCCCGCGCAGACCCTGGTCTCCGCGCTGCAGCGCATGGGCATCACCGTTCCGCAAACCGGGTCGCAAAGCGCGAGCAATATGCAGGTCAAAAACATGGCCGCGGTCTTCGTCGTGGCCACGCTGCCGCCCTTCAGCCGGCCCGGCTACAAGTTGGATGTCACCGTCTCCTCGGCCGGGGATGCGCGCTCCCTGGAGGGCGGCATCCTGTTAATGACGCCGCTCTACGGAGTCGATGGCCAGATCTACTCCGAAGCGCAGGGGGCCCTGGTGCTGGGCGGATACATGGCCACGGGCGGCGGCAACGCCAAGCAGGTGAATCACCCCACCACGGCGCGGATTCCGGGCGGCGCGCTGGTGGAGCGAACCGTTCCCTTCGATCTCGCCGAGATGCACACCGTGAGCATCGTGCTGAATGACGCCGATTTTCATACCGCCGAAGGCATGGCGGCGGCGATCGATCGCGCCCTGGGTGGGGCGCGGGCGCATGCCGTCGACAGCCGGCGCGTGGAGGTTGCACTCGACCCCAAGGAAGACCCGGCATCGCTGCTCGACAAGGTGGAGCAGGTGGAGATCGACGTCTACCCGCGGGCCCGTGTCGTGGTGAACGAGCGCACGGGAACTGTGGTGATCGGCGGCAAGGTGCGGCTGCAGCCGGTTTCAATTCTGCATGGCGGATTGAGTGTGAACGTGATCTCCCAGGTCGAAGTCTCGCAGCCCAACGCCTTGTCCTCGGGGACGACCCAGGTCGTCGAGCAGACTACGGTGCAGGCGCAGGACAAACCGGTCAACGAGATCAACCTCAAGGAAGGCGCCACGGTCGAGGATTTGGTCCAGCAATTGCAACGCACTGGAGCAGGAGCGCGCGACGTGATCTCGATCCTGCAGACCATGAAAGAGGCGGGCGCGCTCGAGGCTGACCTGGTGGTGCTCTGAGGGCAGGGACCAAGGGAACAAGGGAGCGAGGGAGCGAAGGAGCGAGGGACCAGGGGAACAAGGGAACAAGGGAACGAGAGAGCGATGGGATAGGGAGTTGGGGATGCAAGCAACATGGACGGGGAGTTATCCGCTGACTGGGCAGCGGGAAAGCGGTGAAACCGCGCCCTCGCCGCGGCTGGTGAAAGCGGCGCATGAGTTAGAAGGCCAGATCATGAAGGAGCTGTTGAAGCCGATGACCAATGGCGATGCCTTGACCGGCGCCGGCGACGATTCTGGCGCGGGCTCGGGCGGAGCCTTGAGCGAGTTTGCCTCGGAGACACTGGGCCAGGCGCTGAGCGAGCGCGGCGGTTTTGGCATCGCCAACCGCATCATCCAGGAACTTTCCCATACAGGTAACCAGCACGGAAACGGACAAGTAACCCAGAATCTGCACCAAAAGGACCGCATGAGAACTTCTCAATGACTAGAGTGATTAGGAGTTTCTGACGATAGGCCCATCAAGGAGTCGCATCTATGGATATTCGCAGTAGCATGGACGGCCTGAGGTCGCTTTTGGGAGTGAATCCCGCGGCTCCATCGGCGTCCCAAGGTAAGGGCAGCATAGCTGCTGCCGGGAGCAGTTTCGATAGCGACCGGGCGACCTTCTCGAGCGCGGCCAGCGAGGTTTCGCAGACGGCCTCCGGGGACAGCGTTCGCTCGGAGAAAGTTGCCGCGGTGCAAGCGGCCCTGGCTGCCGGAAGCTATAACGTGTCGGCCTCGGCGGTGGCCTCGCGGGTCATCGATTCGATGCTGGCGAATGGGCTGGCTGCAGGCCAGTCGTCAGGGGATTAGGAAAGCTGCCCATGCAGGATTCTGAGGCGCGCCCGGCGAATCCGGAGCTGAAAGAAATCGTAGTGGAGGCATCGCGCGCGCTGGCGCGTCTAGACGCGGCCCGGCTCGAAGAGCTTGCCCTCTCGTGCCAGGCGCTTACACGGACGCTGAATCCGAGAGAGGCAAGAGTGCGCAAGCTTTTGGCCGGGCAGGCGCGGGAGACTGAGGCCGACATGGCGGTTTTTGCACGGGTGCTCGAAGCCACGCGCGCCAATCTGAACGTCATGAACCGGCTGCGCGAGCTGCGCGCCGGGCAGGTGGAGTACACCGAGCGGCAGGCGCGCGGGGGCGCCGGGGCGGAGGAGCGGCATGGGGACCATTAACTCCGCGCTAAGCATCACCACGGAGGCTCTCGACGCCGACCAGGCGGCTCTGAACGTGGTGGCCAACAATGTGGCCAACGCGAATACCACGGGCTATACCGTGGAGACTCCCGACTGGCATGAGAATGTGCCCATTGACGTGGCTGGGGCCCAGGCCGGCCAGGGGGTCACGGAAACCGGCGCCACATCGCAACGCGACCTGGTGTTGCAGGCGCGGCTCGATCAGCAACAGCAACTGGCGTCGGCTTCGAGCGCGCGGCTTACGGCGCTCGATAACATCCAGGCGCTGTTCACGCCCGACTCGGCGTCATCCTCGAGTTCGACGGCCGGGGACATTGGCAGCGACATTACCAGTTTTTTCGACTCGTTTTCTTCGCTCGAGAGCGAACCTACGGACAATGCGCGGCGCGAACAGGTGCTCTCCTCGGCGTCGACCCTCTCGAGCGACATCTCGAGTGCGGCCAATAGTCTGAACGAGCAAAGCGCCTCGTTGGATCAGGATGCGTCCGGCATCGCGAGCCAGGTGAACTCGCTGACCAGCGCCATCGCGCAGCTCAATCTGCAGATTCAATCCACTTCGCCGAACGCGGATGCGGGAACCCTCGAAGACCAGCGGCAGACCGACATCAGCTCGCTGTCGAAGTTGATCGGCATCAACCAGGTGAAGACCGAGGACAATGGTCTTTCGATTACGACCACCTCGGGCCAGGTGCTGGTCGATGAGGGCCAGAACTTTCAGTTGACCACGGGAACCGTGAATGGCGTAACGGACTTCTTTCTTGGCGGGACCGATATCACCTCTGAGCTTGCGACAGGCGGCGGGCAACTGGGCGGATACCTGACGGCGCGCGACGTGGACATTCCCAGCGCGCTCACTGCGCTCGATCAACTGGCGTACGGAATCTCGACGTCGGTCAATGCGCAGAACAACTCGGGTACGGATGCCGATGGCGTGACAGGGACCGCGCTGAATCCGCTCTACATCTTCAATGAGCCAGCAGCAACAGCAGGCAGCGCGGCCAGCATGAGCGTGGTGATGACCGATCCCAGCCAGATTGCGGCTGCGGGAGCGGGAGACGGGACCGGTGACAATTCCAATGCCGTAGCCATGGCAAGCTTGGCCGGTCAGACGATTGTGAACGGCCAGACGCCGATTGACTACTACTCGAACTTTGTTTCCACGCTGGGCGCCACAGTCTCCGAAGTGCAGACAGAAAACACTGCGCAAAATGCTTCGGCGACCCAGTTGCAGACGCAGAACGATGCGTTGTCAAGCGTGAATCTGAACGATGAAGCGGCGGCGATGTCGACGCTGGAGCGCAGTTACCAGGCGGCATCGCAGGTCTTCACGATGCTTAACACGATCATGGCCTCGGCGCTGAACCTGGGCGATCAAACGGCGGTGTCGTAAAAGCAGATTCCAGCTACTAGCTTCTAGCTATTAGCTTGCTCGCGATAGACCAGCCTCGCGACTCAATGTTTGAAGTTCGCGCACTGTGGCCGGAAGTTGCCGGCTCAAAGGAATAACGATGCAAGTCGATCCGTTATACATTACGAACCTCGTGGGTTCGCTCGATCAGACGCAGGCCAACCAGCAGCAATTGAGCTCTGAGCTTTCGAGCGGCGTAAGCATTACTTCGTTGGGCGAGAATCCGGTGGGCGCGGGTGAGAATGTGCTGCTGCTGAACCAGATTCAGCAGGACGATTCGTTCACCGAGAGCGCAGGGTCGGTCACGGCGCAGTTGCAGGTCTCCGATTCCGCTCTGGGCAATGTCGTCAGCGAGTTGACGCAAGCGGTTTCGCTGGCCACGAGCGCCAACAATGGCACTATGAACTCGAGCGACGTGGAATCAATTGGAAATCAGCTTGCCGGAATCCGTGACGAGCTGGAGTCGCTGGCCAATACCGGCTATCAGGGCCAATACATCTTCGCCGGCGGGCAGACAAGCACGGCGCCGTTCACGACATCGACCGCCACATCGCCGGCCGTGACGAGTTACCACGGCGATGAGGACGTCAATTATCTGGAGATGCCGAACGGGCAGAAGATCCAACTCAATATTCCGGGGGACCAGATCTTTCTGGGCAGCGGCGCGAACAGCGTCTTTGGCGCGCTCAACGCACTGGTTGCCGACTATTCGTCGGGCACGATCAACACCGGTCAGGCGGTCAGCGACACGGAGGCTTTGGGAACGGCTTTGAACTTCGTTTCACAGCAGCGCGTGATCGTCGATAACTCGATTACACAGATCACCGCGGCGTCGAGCGCGGCGACAAATGAGAAGACGCAACTGACCACGGCCCAGACCGATCTCATGCAGGCAGATATCCCCACGGTAGCGACGCAGCTCTCATTGGCAGAGACGCAGGAGACGGCTTTGGAAGACGTGATTGCGCAGATGGAATCGACCTCGAACGACCTCTTCAGCAAATTGCCCTCTTAACGCCTATTCGGCCGCGTTCTCTATACTGAAGGCAAGAGGGCAATTCTTGTTCGCAGCATTGCGTTTTCTCTGGAATGCGACGCGCGGCCACCGGCTTGCGCCATGGCGCAGTCCGTATCTGCGCTGGCGCATCGAGACCTACTCCGGTATGCGTGCTGAATCGCTCACGGCACACGGCATTTTCGGATTTCTCTGGTCGATGCGTGGCGAACTCCTGCAATTCCTTCGCTGGACGGGCGCGATCCAGCATGAAGCACGCAAGCGGGCCTAAGGGCCTATCCATAAATTGGTTCTTGAAGTAACGCCGGTCTCCAGACCGGGGTCGCCAACGAACGAGTTTTGTTCGATGGGGTGATAGGCCGGCTGTATTGGAAGCGTCCACGCCGCCAGCAGCGATGTGCGGGTCAGGAGAGCCGCACGCCAGCCGGCCTGGAGGCCGGCGCTACCTACTCGGCACGCGCGGTCAACCCGCTTCGACCAGCCCATAGCGGCGTTGCCAGGACTGTTTCAGTTGGGCGCGTACGCGGGCGCGTTCTTCTGTCGTAACATCGAGGCCTGGGTCGATGGCAAAACGCGCGGCTTCCTGCTTGGCCAACTCCAGCAACTGGCGGTCGCGGAGGAGGTTAGCCACGCGAAAGTCGGGCAGGCCGGCTTGGCGCGTGCCGAAGAACTCGCCGGGGCCGCGCTGGGCGAGATCGAGTTCGGCCAGCTCGAATCCATCCTGAGTGCGCACCATGGCGTCGAGCCGCTCTTCGCCGAGCGGGGAGATGCGCTCCCCGGTCATGAGGATGCAGTAGCTTTTGGCCGTGCCGCGGCCTACGCGCCCGCGCAACTGGTGCAACTGCGCAAGGCCGAAGCGCTCCGCGTGCTCCACCACCATGACGGTGGTGTTGGGCACGTCGACGCCGACTTCGATGACGGTGGTGGAGACGAGAACGTCGATCTCGCCGCGCTGGAAGCGGCGCATGATGACTTCTTTCTCGTCGGCATCGAGGCGGCCATGAAGCAGGGCGACGCGGAGCCCGGCGAGAGGTCCGGTGCGTAGCTGCTCGTGCATCTCGACGGCTGAGCGCAGGCCCGAGCGGGCGTTGGGACTGGCTTCCTGCGCTGCCTTCGGAAACAGCAGCTCTGCTGTTTTACCTTTTGGAGGTGATTTTCGGACAGGCGGCAGGGTGCCATCTTCCGGCTCGTCGTGAGAAAAATCCAACTCCGGTTGGTCGTCTTTTGTGCCTTCAATGACGGGATAGACGATGTAGGCCTGGTGGCCCTGCGCCACCTGTTTACGCACGAAATCCCAGACCTCTTGGGCGCGCTCGCTGGGGACGCGGCGCGTGGCAATGGGCATGCGGCCGGGCGGAAGCTCGTCGAGAATGCTCAGATCGAGGTCGCCGTAGAGCGACAGTGCAAGTGTGCGCGGAATGGGCGTGGCCGTCATTACGAGCACGTCGGGCTCGGGCTGGTTGGGCTTCTTCATCAGCTTGAAGCGCTGCATTACGCCGAAGCGGTGCTGCTCGTCGACCACGACGAGGCCGAGGCGGTCGAACTCCACCTTCTCTTCGATGAGGGCGTGGGTACCGATGATGAGATTGGCCTCGCCGCGATTGATGAGGCCGCGGTTAAAGCGCTTGCGGTCGTCGTCGAGCGAGCCGGTGAGGAGCACGATGCGCGGCTTGCGCGAGGATCTCTCGAGCAGTTTGCGCGCGGCCAGGAAATGCTGCGTGGCGAGAATCTCCGTGGGCGCCATGAGCGCGGCCTGGTAGCCGTTTTCCGTGGCGACGAGCATGGCTTGGAAGGCGACGATGGTTTTGCCCGAGCCCACATCGCCCTGGAGCAAACGGCGCATGGGGCTGGGCTCGCGCATGTCGCTGACGATCTCGCCGAGGGCCCGTTTTTGCGCGGCGGTGGGATGGAAGGGAAGCACCTCGCGGATGGCCTCGCGCACCTTGTCGTTGGTGGCGAAGGCGATGCCCTGGCGCTCCTTCATGCGGCGGCGCTTGAGTTCGAGACCCAGTTCGAGAAAGAACAGCTCCTCGAAGATCAGGCGGCGGTGAGCCGGGGTCGAGAAACTTTGCAACTCGGTAAGCGGCGTGCCTTCCAGCGGGAAGTGGACTTCGCGCAGCGCGTTTTCGCGGTTGGGGAGGGCGAGACGATCGAGCATCGACTGCGGCAAGCACTCGGGCACGGCGCCGCCTATGCTTTCGAGCAGATTGAAGATGACTTTGCGTTGCCAGCGCGAGGCCAGACGGCTGCCGCCCAGCGATTCGTAGACGGGCGTGATGCGGCCCACTTCGAGGAGCCGGGTCTCCGCATCGGCGCTCGCGTCGGGCAGAATCTCGAACTGCGGCTGGATCATTTTGAAGTTGCTGGTGGAACGCGAGGGCTCGACTTTGCCGTAGACTGCGACGGTTTGGCCGGCCTGGAACTTGCCGTTGAGATACGGCGCATTGAACCAGATGCACTTGAGCGCGAATCGGCCTTGACCGACAGTGACTTCAAAGAGCGGCATGCGGCGGGTGCGCAGGAGCGCCGAGCCGCGCACTTCACCGATGACGCTGGCCACTTCGCCGGGCTTGAGCTCGTCGAGGCTGCGCGGGTTCTGCCGGTCTTCGTAGCGGAAGGGAAGATGGTAAAGCAGGTCTTCGGCGGTCTGGATGGATTTTTCGGCGAGCATCTCCGCCACGCGCGGGCCGACGCCGCGCACAAACTTGACTGGAGTATCGAGAGCTGGCACGTATCGATGCTACAACCGGGCGGGGCGGGGGAGCGAGTCAGCAAGCCGGTAGGCCGAAGACCTCATCGGGAAGCTTTTGGTTTTGGCATCTTGGCCCGGCAAAACGCAGACGGTGGCTTTGCGAGCCGATGCGCATCGGCGTATACATGAGGAAGGGCGTTGCGCGACGGTTGCGCGACGAGGTATGAGTGTGCAGAGCGGACAGAAAGGCCCCCGGTGAGTTGTTCCCGAAGACGAAAACGGTGACGAAGCAAAGAAAATGCGTCTCAGATTGCGTGGGTGAGCGAGCCGGAGTGTCTTCGCCCCGCCGGCGGCTGGCGCGCGTGCTGGCGGCGTTCTCGTTGCCGGCGCTTTTCGTTCTGGCGGGCTGCGGAGGCCAGGCGATCGGCGCGGCTTCCAGTGGCAACCTTTCAGTCTCTCCCGGCACGGCAACGATCGACACCAATTGCACGGGGTGCAACGCCACCGGTGCATCGGGCGTGGTGGTGGAGCAGCTTTTGGCCACGCTCGGCGGCAGAACGGCCGACGTGAGGTGGTCGGTCTCAGGCGGAGACCGAAGCTCGGGCGCGGGCACGATCGATGCGAGCGGTCGATACACGCCGCCGAGCTATCTGACGGCGGATGGCGTGCAGGTGACGTTGACCGCCTCGCTGGCGGACAGCCCGTCGACTCAAGCCAGCACAAAGCTGACCATCCGGCCAGGCTTCCTGCAGCCTCTGACTCCGGAAAACGTGGCGCTGGGTCCGGAAGGAACCGCGACCATCACGGCTTATATTGCCGAAGCCGGTGGGTCGACGGGAGTGAGCTTTGCCCTTTCCGGCACAGCCACAGGATCGGGCGGCGGGTTGGGGTCATTGGGCAAGACAAGCTGCACGCGGAACAGCAGCGCATTCACGTATTGCGCGGTGCGGTTTACGGCGCCGGCTTCCGTTCGAGCGGCGGAAACCACTTATGTTGTCGCAACCGCCGGAGCATCGGGCGCGAGAGAAGTGACCGAAGTGCTGTTGAACACTCAGGGGATTTCGAGTAATCCCGTTGAGCACCAAAAGGAGTTTGCGACGCCCGTCTTGCTGGGCAGCTCGGGCGGCAATAACAACGATTACGACATCAAGGGCAGCCGGATTGTGGATTGCTGCGGGGGAACGCTCGGCTCGTTGATCCAGAACAGCAGTGGGAGGCAATACCTGCTGAGCTGCAATCACGTGTTGGCGCGCAGCGACCAGGCCAGCGTGGGCGAGATGATTGTGCAGCCGGGGTTGATCGACAACAATTGCACGCCCAATGGCGAGGGCGCAGGGACCACCCCGGCCGGAATTCTGACGGCATGGCTCCCGCTGAGCTCCAGCTTGACGAATGTGGATGCGGCGATCGCGCAAGTGAACTCGAACGCGGTGAATGCGAACGGCGAGATTCTGGAACTGGGCGCGGTCCAGGCCAACGGAACGCTGGCGGCTGCGCCACCCGGCATCTCGTCTACGGGCGGCAAGGGCGAGCCGGGATCGCTGAATCTGGTGGTGGCCAAGAGCGGGCGCACGACCGGGCTTACCTGCGCGAACATTTCGGCGCTGAATCTCGACGTCGAGGTGGATTATTACAAGAATTGCGCGGAAACCGTCCCGTACCTGACAAAGACCTTTACGAACCAGATTGCGATTGAAGGCCACGAGTTCAGCGATGCGGGCGACTCGGGATCGCTGGTGGTGGATGCAAGCAACGCCGAACCGGTGGGAGTGTTCTTTGCCGGCGGGGTGACGAATGCGGGCATGAGCGAAGGTGTGGCCAATCCCGCGCCCACCGTGCTGGCCGAGCTCGGCCAGCAGGAGGGCACGAGCTACACATTTGTGGGCACAACGGACCATCCCGTGAGCTGCCTGAACTACGGCGCAGCAACGACGAAAGAGGGGGCGACAGCCGCACCGGCGAACACGCTCAGCCCCGGACAATTTGAACTGGCGCAGCAGGCCGCAGCGCGGGCGCGCATGACGATCAATCCTTCGCTGGGCATTCTGGGCGTGGCGACGGGCCAGAGCAGCGATCATGCCGGAGAGGTGGCCGTGATCTTCTATGTCGATCAGGGCATGAACGTCGCAGTGCCGCAAACCTTCGACGGCGTGCGGACGGAAGTGATTCCTACAACGGCGCAGGCACTTCAAGCGGGTACCGCGCCAGCGTCCGCAGCGAGGCCCAGCGCCGCGACGCCGCTAGCGAGTGCTCAATTCAAGCAGGCGGTCGCGGCCAAAGAGCAGGTGGCACAGAGCCTGATGCAGCAGAATCCGGCATTCTTCGGCGTGGGCGTGGGAGAAAGCCTGGACAATCCGCGCGAGGCTGCGCTCGTGATCTACGTCGACCGCAATCAGGTGCCGGCGACGTTGCCTTCCATCGTCAACGGGCTGCGCACACGGTATGTCATCATGAGCCGGCTGCACGTCACGCGCTCGTATTTGCAGGGGCCGGTTCGTTCCCTGAGCCACTGCATGGCGCATCCGGCCGCGCGCCCGGCAGACGGTATCGGCGCGGCCCTTCTTCGCAGACAACTGGGGCTGAAGCCTTAAGGGCGCAGCGGCAAAAGCAGGGTTTCGCTTGGGCTGGCCAAACCGGCTGTGCGCTCAGGCCGTGGCTCGTGGCGAAGCCGGGTTCTCGGCGTCCCGCACTATTTCTCTTGCAAAGCCCGGATCGTCAGGGATAAAGACCTCGAAGACGGTCCCGAAGGTGGTCTGTGCTGCGCCGTTCATCACGGTGGCGGCGCGGCTGCGCACGCGAATGAGGCCGTGGTGCTTGAGGATGATCTCGCTGCTCACCCAGAGTCCGAGGCCGGTGCCGGTTACTTCCTTGGTGGTGAAGAACGCTTCGAAGATGTGTTCGCGAACCTCGGGCTCCATGCCTGCGCCGGTATCGGCAACTGCGAAACGGATTCCGGTTTCCGCAGGATTCTTCCAGTGGCGGGAGCGACGGGCGCGAACCAGGAGGCGGCCGCCGGCCGAGCTCGCTTCGATGGCATTGCCAAAGAGGTTGGCAAATACCTGGCGGATCTCTCCGGCGAAGCAGAAGAGGGTTAATTCGGGCTCGTAGTCACGTTCCACTCGGAGGTCGAGCGAGTTGATTCGACCGTGGTAGAGACTCAGCACGGAGTCGAGAAGCTCTGAGAGCGTGGCGCGCGCGGGTTGCGTGGGCTGACGGTAGAAACGCAAGGTCTGCTGCGTGATCTCGGCGATGCGGCGCACTTCGTGCTCGGCCATGGAAACATATTGCTGAGCCGCCTCCGGCAGTTCACCGAAGTTGCGAAGCAGGAAAAGCAGGTTGGTGATGGCTTCGAGCGGGTTGTTGATCTCATGGGCGATGGAAGCAGCTAGGCGGCCCGTAACGGCGAGTTTCTCGCTGCGGCGCAGAGCTTCCTCACTGCGCTTGCGCTCGCTCGAGTCGAGCGCGATGATGCCCGCCCAGCGCACCTGGGGCGGAGTGGTTCGCACGGGGTATGTGCTGATCAGCCAGGTCCACGGGTGACGCGGTTTGCCGCCTTCGCCGCTGATTTCGAGGTTGCGCACCGGCTCATCGTTCTGGAACACCTGCTGCACGGCGGTTTCCATCTCCCGGGCCACGCCGGCGGGCAGCAGCTCCGTGAGGGTGCGGCCGAGATGGCGGCTGATGGCGACGCCGGTGAGATCGGCAAAGATCTGATTCACCCGGACAAACCGGTAGTTGCGATCAACAAACGCCAAGCCGATGGGAGCGTTGGCGAGCATGGAATCGAGCAGGGAGAGGGTGTCGTTCAACCCGGCCCGCTGCTCGGCAAGCGAGGCAACCATGCTGTTGAAGGTATCGATGAGGTCGCCAATCTCGTTATGGACCACAACGGGCAGGGGAAAACCCGCTATGCCTTGGGACGAATGCATCAGGTCGCGGGTTCCGCGATGCAGAATTGCCAGGGGCCGCGCGATGGAGCGCGCCGTCAAGAGGACCAACACCACAGAAGCCACTATCCAGATGATGGCGAAGATGACGGTGTCACCCAGGAGGGAATCCAGCTGCTGGAGGGCCGCGCTTCGGTCGAAGGTCACAAAGGCATACCCGCGCAGCTCATTCCCGGTATAAATGGCCCGAATTCCCTCCCATCCGCCGCTGGGCGTCCTGAAGATTCTGGACTCCCCGCGCTTCACGTGGGCAATCTGGAGACGCTCGTCGGCGCTGAGTCCCGCATCCTCCTGCTTGGCGCCGCTAACGAAAAGCACCTCCCCTGACGGGCTCGCGATCTTTGCCGATCGCACAATCGGTGATTCAACAATGGTTCGCACGGCAAGGTCCACCCATTGTGGCCTTTGCTGTTCCAGTGCTTCCGCCGCCTGATTGGCCAGCGCGGTCGTCTCGTAATCCAGCCAGTATTGAGCGCGTTGATTCGTTCGATGGGTTTGCTGTCGCATCAGCAGGGATGCAAACAAACCAATGGAAAGCGCTTCCACAAGAAGAAGCCCGGCCAGCATCTGCCAGCGAATCGTTCGGGGCCACCAGCGCATTCGCAATGCATTACCCTCAAGAGAATCTAGTCGAGCGGATCGCTCGCGGCAACCGGCTGCCGCGAGGCGTCGCGCGGGACCAGCTTTCGCAGCAACGACCGGGCGATCTGGAGGCCGTGGAAACGCCCGTTCTCAATGAAAATCTCGCTGGTGCGCGCGCCCGCCACGACAACGCCAGCAAGATAAATGCCGGGGACGTTGCTCTCGAGCGTCTCCGAATTGCAGACAGGCAGCCGGTCGGGCCCTTCGAAACGGACACCCAGACGCTCGAGAAAGCTGAAGTCGGGATGATAGCCGGTCATGGCGAAGACAAAATTGTTCGCCAGGGTTTCAGGGCCGGCTGGGGTCTCGACGACGATGGTGTCGGGCGCGATCTCGACGATGCGCGATTGAAAATAGGCCTTGATCTCGCCGTTCTTGATGCGGTTCTCGATATCCGGCTTGATCCAGTATTTGACGTGAGGCTGGATGCCCTCGCCACGGTAAATCAGTGTGACGCGAGCGCCGTGACGCCACAGTTCGAGCGCGGCGATGGCTGCCGAGTTCTTGCCGCCGACTACGGCAACATCCATATCGTAGTAAGGATGGGGATCGTGGTAGTAATGGAGGACCTTGCTCAGGGTTTCGCCGGGGACGCCCATCCAATTGGGCAGGTCGTAGTAGCCGGTGGAAACGGCGAGCTTACGCGCTTTCAACTCTCCATGGCGTCCAAAACGGTCGGTGGTGTGCACTGTGAAATCGCCGTCGGCACCGGAGACCCGCTCTACGCGGTGATATTGGCGGATATCGAGCCGGTAATAGGCTGCGACCTGGCGGTAGTATTCGAGGGCTTCGTTGCGCGTCGGTTTGGCGTTGGGAGTGGGGAAGGGAATACCGCCGATCTCCAGCAGCTCGGAGGTCGTAAAGAACGTCATGTGCGCGGGATAGTGAAAGATCGAGTTGCAAATGCAGCCCTTGTCAACCAGCACGACGCGGAAGCCAGCCTTTTGCGCCTCGATAGCCGAGGCCAGTCCCGTGGGCCCTGCTCCCACCACAAGAAGATCGAAGGCCACATCTTGCGCCGCATTCACCGTTGCATCGCTCATCTCTCTAGATTAGGCCATGCGGGGACTTTCGGGCAGATCTTCCTGGGCCGGCAGACCACGGAGCAACAAAAGAGCCCCGGCAAAATGCCGGGGCTCTTCCGTATCGGCGGCGCCTGAAAGGCTCATAGGAACGCGGGCACGGGTTCCATGAGAACAAGGGTTGGGGATTCGGCCAAGTTCGATTCCACCGCCCGAACCGGGGTAACCGCCACGGGTGTTGGCGCGTGCGCGGGACGCGTGAGCCGGTGAACAAAATGATAAGGCGGCCACGGGCCCGAGAGCTGCATATGGCACTCGTGCATGAGCGCGCTGGTCGTAGTGAACTTGTTCTGGTAACGCTCCACACACTTGCTGTCGATGAGATGGGCAATATCGAGCAGCATCTTGCCGTTTTCCATCAGCTTGCAACTGACCTCTTCATCGAGAGGCTGAAAGAGACGGTGCATCTGGAAGCTGACGGCACGGGCCCGCGTCTGCCGCTCGCGCGCCCGCGACGCGTTCTCCCGCAGATGGCTGAGATAGGCGCGGCCCGCATTCTCGCTGGCCAGGTGCTTCTCAATCTCGTGGCTGCAACAGTCGTCGACAAAGATCTTCAGGTGCATCTCGGTTTTGCCGCGGAGCTTATCGATGTTGCCGAGGAATTGCCGCTGGTTCGAGCGGATGGACTTGCGGAGCGTCTCGTCGTCGTGAAAGACGGTGCCGAAACGGAAGGGAAGCACTGTGGAATGCCGGAAACAGTCCGCGATCACCCGCGCGTGATCCACACCGCACTTTTGGTTGAGGAGCGCCTCAGGGGTGTGCTCGCTCACAATCACCGCAAGATCGCTTGCCGGGTAGATAAAAACCTGATTGCCACTGACTCCAAAGACCGATTCCAGAGGAACCGGTTTACGATGTCGTTCTAACGCTGGAAAAGCCTGTCTTTCACCGATGCAGTAGGCATACCACGCCATAACGAGATACTCCGTCCGCGCACGCCCCCATGGTTAGGCGCCGCTGGTTGTTGAGGCTCTGTGAACCTGGGAACAACTACATGCATAGTGGTACGAAGGCGGGACCGTGGTCGCGGCTTCTTGAATCTACCCGGAATACTAGCCTTCTGAAAATACGACTGGCAACACCCGTGTGAAAAAAGTGAGCAAGAGGGCGTGAACTTGGCTAAGATCCTATTCATTAAACAGGATATCTGTTTGAACTTATGAACTTCCTGCTGCTTCAACGCAAAAAGGCTTTGAGATCAGCATTCCGTCAGAGCCGGGCGCTGAGTGGCCACGGTCGACTCTTCCGGCTGCAAAGCAGGCCCGGCGCCTGGCCATGGGTGCGGCGTGGATTGGGTTGCCTGCCGGTTGTCCCTCCGAATCCGCCGGGCGCGGCAAACTCTAGTAGACTCAACGGAAGAATGCCTGGTTCCTGCCGATCCATTCGCCGCCCTCTCTCCGCCTTCACCGCCTTCGGGCTCTCCGCGCTTTTTCTCACGGGATTCGCGGCCAGCTCCTCGATTGCCGTGGCCCAGGGCACACATCTGTGGGTGCAGCCGCAGATGGAGGAGTTCGAGAAGGGCACACCCGACGGCGTGGCCATCGAGAGCGACGGACAACTGCGCCAGGGCCCGGGGCTAACCGAGCAACTGACCACGCCGTCGACTTTTGTTTGGGCGGTGGTTGCGGACAAGACAGGCCGGGTGTTTGCAGGAACCGGCACGCCGGCTACGGTGCTGCGGCTGACCGGAAAAAATGGCGAGAAGCCGTTCACACTCTTTGAGACGAAGGATTTGAGCGTGCAGGCCTTGTGCCTGGGACCGGATGACGCGCTCTACGCGGCGACTCTGCCGAGCGGCAAGGTCTACAAGCTCAATCCCTACGCCACGGAGAAGCAAGACGAATCCAGCGCCACGGTGGTGTTCGATGCTGCCAAGGCCGATGCAGCTGCTTTCGGGGGAGACCAACCGGTTTCGCCCAGGCCGAGCGCCGGGTCGCGCTACATCTGGGCGCTGACGTTCGATCCGGCAGGGCGGCTCTATATTGCAACCGGCAACCCGGGTGCAGTTTACCGTGTCGACCCCGCGAAGCCCGGCACGGCCCCAGAACTGTTCTTCAAGAGCGACGAAGCGCACATTCGCGCCCTTGCGTGGGACGCGAAGGGCAATTTGATTGCCGGCTCCGATGGTTCGGGGCTGGTTTACCGCATCGATGCGCAGGGCAAGGGATACGTGCTCTTCGAGGCGCCCCGGCGCGAGATCACGGCCATTGCGATCAGGGCGAACGGCACGATCTATGCGGCAAGCGTGGGCGACAAGAGCCGGAACCCGCTGCCGCCGCTGCCGGTGCAGGGAATTGGCTCGGTGAGCGTGACCATCGTGCAGCCAGGGTCGCTGCAGGCGGCGAACACCAGCGCCTCCGTGCCCGAGGGAACGGAGATTTACGCCTTGACGGAGGGCCAGGCGCCACGCAAGCTCTGGTCGGGCAAGGACGAGATCGTCTATGCGTTGGCGGCTCGAGCCGACGGTCTCCTGGCGCTGAGCGGCAATCGTGGACGCGTCTTTCGCATCGAAGACAATGGCAGTTACGCCGACATTGCGCATCTTGAGGCGCAGCAAGGCTTGAGCCTCGCTACCGTTCCGGATGCGGGAGGGATGGGCGGGGTTCTCATCGGCACCGGGAATACTGGAAAGGTATTTTTGCTGGGCGCATCGGAGAAGAACGAATACGCGAGCGATGTTCTGGACGCTGGGGCATTCGCGCGCTTCGGCCGCGTCGAGGTCGACCCGGGTTCGGCGGGTTATGAGATTTGGACGCGATCGGGGAACGTGGAGCAGCCGGTGCGCGGCTGGAGCGACTGGCAGCCGCTGAAAGATGGCGCGGTAGCTTCGCCGCCGGGGCGTTTCCTGCAGTGGAAGGCGGAACTGCACAAGGACGGCGCGCTGGGCGGCGTAGGCGTCAACTATCTGCCGGTGAATTCGGCGCCGGTCGTAGACGATTTGGTCGTGGTTCCCGGAGCCCGCCTGAATCCGCAGGTTTCGATGCCGCAGAATCAGACCGTGAACATCGCGTTCTCCTCGCCCGGCGACGGCTCGACGGCCACGTTTGACACGGGCTCGAGCGCGCCCCTCCAGGCCATCAAAGACCGCACCGGCGTGACCGTACGCTGGGCCGCGCACGATGACGACGGCGACGATCTGATCTATTCTCTCTTCCTGCGCGGCGACGGCGAGACGGTTTGGCGGCTGCTCAAGGATAAAATCACCGACAAGGCGTACAGCTTCGATGCCACGTCGATTCCCGACGGTGGCTATCGCATCAAGGTGGTCGCTTCGGACGCGCCTTCGCGCACGCCCGGCGATGCGCTCACGGGCGACAAGGTGAGCGATCGCTTCGAGATCGACACTACGCCGCCGGCGCTCGCGAATTTGAAAGCGACTGAAGCGTCGGAGGAATGCGCGGGCGCCAACTGCCAAAGGCAACTCCTCGTCAGCTTAGACGCCGAAGATGCCGCCTCTCCCATCGCGCACGCCGAGTACTCGCTCGACGCAGGACCGTGGCAGTTCATCGACCCGGTGGGCAAGCTCTCCGATTCAAAACATGAGCACTATGAATTCCGCGTGGACCTCAAACCGGAGGCCGGCGGAATGATCGCCGAGCATCTCATCACCGTGCGCGTCTACGATCGCTACGACAACGTGGGGGTGGCCAAGACGGTGATTCCCGCCGAGGGAAAGTAGGCCCATGCGATTTGAGCTCTACGTTGCGGCGCGGTATCTGAAAGCCAAGCGGCGGCAGGCCGTGGTGGGCGTGGTCACGGCCATCTCGGTGGCGGGCGTGACCGCGGGCGTGGCGGCTCTGATCATTGCGCTCGCGATCACCAACGGCATGCGGCGCGACTTGCAGGACAAGCTGCTCGGATCGAGCGCGCACGTGCAGTTGATGCAGGTGGATGCGCGCGGCATTCCCAACTGGCAGCCGCTGCTCGAGCGGTTGCGTCAGGTTCCGCACGTGACCGCAGCAGCGCCGGGATTGTACGAACAGGTGGTCGTGGCGCGCGGCGCGCGCGATGGCTACGCGTTGATCGAGGGGATTCTGCCGAAGGATGAGCGGACGGTGAGCGATCTGCTCTCGACCGCGACGCCAGGAGCGGTTGCGGCGCTGGAGCCGCAATCGGCTGGCGCAGCCGACGGGGAACTTCCGCCGATCGTTCTGGGCAGCGACCTGGCGGAGACCATCGGCGCGGTTCAAGGCGATTCGGTGATGGTGGTGAGCCCACAGGGAGAATTGACTCCCATGGGAGGGCTGGTTCCCAAGTACATGACCTTTCGCGTGGCGGGGATCTTCCACTCCGGCTTCTACCAGTACGACGCCCAGATGGGCTTTCTGCGCCTCGCCGACGCGCAACGGCTCTTCGACGAGCCCGATCTGCTTTCGGTGATCAGCTTCAAAGTCGACAACCTGAACCGCGCGCCGGAGATTGCGCGCGCCATTGAGCAGGCCGCAGGTCCGGGCTACATGACCACTAATTGGACCGAGCAGAACCGGGAACTCTTTCGCGCCCTGAAGCTCGAACAGGTGGTCACGTTTATTGTGATTGCACTCATCGTGATCGTGGCCGCGCTCAATATTCTTATCGCTCTCACCATGATGGTGATGGAAAAGACGCGGGACATTGCGGTGATGATGAGCTTCGGCGTCGCTCCCGGCCAGGTGCGGCGCATCTTCCTGCTACAGGGATTCCTGATCAGCGTGATCGGGACCGTGCTGGGCCTCGCGCTCGGCTACTTTGCGTCGTGGGCCGGCGGATATTACCACTTCATTCATCTTTCGGCCGAGGTCTACTCCATCGACACGTTGCCCTTCGCGCCGCGCCTGCTGGACGGGGTGATTGTCTCCGCGGTTTCGATTGGAATTTCGCTGCTGGCGACGCTGTATCCGTCGTCGGCGGCAGCGAGCGTTCTGCCGGCTGAGGCGTTGCGGTACGAATAGGCAGCCTACTGCGGCGTGATGATGCCGCCAAGCGCGTGGCGGCGCGGCAGGACGATGCCGCGATGATCCACTTCGACCACTGCGTGGGGCAGCCCTTCGGAGAGAGTTTCTCTCTCAACCAGCGCGCCTCCACAAGCGGGGCACCAGTCGGCTTGCGTGGCTTCGGCCAGCACGGCATGGCATTGGATGCAGATTCGTTCCATACACCTTGAGAATACCGGATCGAGTCGGACGTCAGGCCCGCGCGGCTGAAGGAACGGCAAATTGCTCATGCAGAGGGTCGAAGCTGCCCTGCAATAGCGTCCGCCCAAGCGCGAATCGCCGCCCAGTCGCGAATATCTTTGGCGGGCAAGTTCTTCGCGGGAAATGCAGGCAGGTACCGCGCGAGGCTGAAGGGAAACGGCATCCGGTTCACATCGAATTTACCGCCGAAGATCTGCATTTCGGCCGGTTGGAACCAGGCATCCTTCCCGAGCGACTTCTGCGCCTGTTCGCGTGCTTGCGTAAACTCCTCGGACTTTCCCTCAATCGGGCCGAGAACAAAGAACCACGCCTTCTGCGCAGACAAATCGGCTCGATTGCGACTAAGAAACCGGCGCACATCTCCCGGGAGCCCGCCCATGTACAACGGGGCGCCGAGCACGACGGCGGTTCGCTTTCCGACGGCCTTCAAATCGTGCATGCGCACCACTTCAGCTTCGAAACCGTCCTCGCGCATTCTGGCGCCGATTGCCTCGGCAACTTCGCCGGTAGATCCGTTTCGCGTAGCATAAGCGACGAGCACTTCAGCGGGCATCGATTGTTCTCCGTTACCTCGCATTGTGCACCCGATCCGCGAGGCTTTTTGTGCCGTCAATCACAGGCCCTGATTCGTGCCGGAAAACTGAAGCGCATCGCCGCAAAGGCGCATCCGTAACGGCCCGTTACACTGGAAGTATGCATCCTCCGGTTCGTCTGGTGGCGATTGATATGGACGGCACGTTGCTGCCCGCCCTTTCACAAACCATGAGCGAGCGCACCGGAAGGTCGCTCGTGGCTGCGCAGGCGGCGGGCATCACGGTGGCGATTGCAACGGGCCGGCGCGTGGCGTACACTTTGCCGTTGATCGAAGGGCTCGGCCTGCGAGCGGATACGCCTCTGATTACGTCCAACGGAACAGTAACCTGTACGTTGGGCGGCGAGACGATCGATCGCTGCCACATGAACGCGCGCGCGGCGCGTGGCGTGTGCGGGGTGCTTCGACCGTTCGGGACTGTTGTTTTCACTTTTGACCGGCCGGGGCGCGGCGAACTGGTTCTCGAAGACCTGAGCCAGGCGCATGGGCGCATCGCCCTGTGGGTTGAGGCCAATCGCAACGCGATCGAGGTGGTGAAACCGCTGGAGCTCGCATTGGCGGACGGCGACGATCCAATCCAGGGGATGGCGGCGGGGAGCGTGGAGCGGATGCGGGCGGCAGAAAATGCGCTGAAGGCGAGCGAGTGGGCCGCTGAGTGCGAGAGCGTGCGCACCGAGTATCCTGCGCGCGACTTGTCGATTCTCGATCTTCTCCCGCCGGGAGTCTCGAAAGGGTGGGCGCTGGAGCAGCTCGCGGCACGGCTGGGCGTGGACCGGAAAGAGACCATGGCGATTGGCGACAATTGGAACGACCTGGGAATGCTGGAGTGGGCAGGGCAGGGAATCGTGATGGGGAATGCGGCTCCGGAGTTGCGCGCCATGGCAAAGATGCGCGGATGGAAGCAAGCGCCGTCGAGCGATAAGGATGGGGTTGCCGTGGTTCTGGAGACGATGCTCAAGAAGATGGCGGCGGCGAGAACATGAGAAGCGAGTATCAGCGCGATCGAATGTCGCGGCGCGGCCGGATTGTCGGGATGGCAGCCGCCGCGGTTCTCTTGAGCCTTGCGATGCACGCGCGCGCCGCTGAGCAGGTGACGCTGCGCCACGGTTTCCCGCTCACCTGCGATCATCATGCGTTGGTGAATGGGCGTATACGGCTCTACCTCAGCGCCGGCGAAGACAGTTACATTGATATCCCTCAGGATGAGATTGCGGCTTTCGAGACAATCCCTGATCCGCCCGTGGCCGCGACGCCTGTTGCTCCGCAGACTTCGAGTACAACCGCAAAGCTGACCCCAGGAGACTTGCACGAGATGCTGTCGCGAGCGGGAACGGAACACAACCTGGACGTGGATTTGCTGGCCAGCGTGGTGAAGGCGGAGAGCGACGGCAATGCGCGAGCCGTGAGCCGCGCCGGCGCCCAGGGATTGATGCAATTGATGCCGGGCACGGCGGCGGACCTTGGAGTGCGGGACAGTTTCCAGCCCGAGCAGAACGTGCGCGGCGGATCGGCCTACCTGGACTATCTATTGACGCGGTATCAGGACAATTTGGCTAAAGCGCTGGCCGCGTACAACGCTGGACCTGAGGCCGTCGACAAGTACCACGGAATTCCACCCTACCGCGAGACGCGCGCCTATGTCGCCCGCGTGATTCACGAATTCAACCGCAGGGTTCAGGCGCGGGAAGCTGAGGCGAAGCATGCGGCCTCGGCTCAGGCAGCGCATCCGGTAACCTCCCATTGATGCCATTCTCCTTGGCTCCCGTGAGAACATAGATTCATAGTTCAGAGTCGTAGAACGGAGATCGCTTGAAGCGACGGGAATGGATTGTGAGTCTCGTGGTGTTGGTGGCGCTGGCCGGTCTTTTTGCCTACGAGCAACATTTACACCCCTTCAACTGGAAGATGTTTCTGGAGGAGTTCCAGAAGGCTCGCTGGACGATGGTGGGTGTCGCTGCGGGGTGTATTTACCTGGCCTTTGTTTTTCGCGCGGTGCGTTGGGCGTGGTTGCTGCGGCCCAACAAGCGTGTGCCTCTCTTTTCTCTTCTCGGCACGCAGGTGATGGGCTTCACGGCTGTTGCCCTTATTGGCCGAATCGCCGACCCGGTGCGCCCGTATCTCGTGGCCAAGAAAACCGGATTGTCTGTCGGCTCCCAAATCGCGGTGTATATCGTCGAGCGGCTCTTCGACGCAGGATCAATGGCAATCCTCTTCTGCACGGCTATTTTGCTTTCTCCGGCCGGGACACTGCCGCATCAAGAGATCTTCAACAAGTTCGGCAAGGGCGGGTTGGCCGTCACAGTAGCCGGCGCGTTGTTTCTGATAGCTGTGCGGCTGTCGGGAAGAGCAGTGGCTTCGTTCAGTGAGAGTGCGTTGGCTCCTCTCTCGCACAAGATTGCCCATGCCGTGGGAGATAAGATACGCGCTTTTCATGCCGGCCTGGATACCTTGCGCACGCCCACGGATTTCGCCGTGACACTTTCGATTTCACTTGCCATGTGGTGCCTGATCACCCTTGCGTACGTCGAGGGAGTCGGAGCGTTCACACCGGCGGGACAAGGAGTCCCGAACACCCTTGGCCGATGCCTGGCGCTGATGGCCGGTGGCGGGGTTGCCAGCATCGTTCAGTTGCCGGTAATTGGCTGGTTCACGCAGATCGCCGCACTGCAAGTCATGCTGAGGCCATTGTTCCTAATGGCTCCTGAAACGGCCATGGCATGTGCTGCGACCTTACTCGCGATCACCTTCCTAGGGATCGCCCCCATTGGCCTCGTTTGGGCCCAGTTCGAGCACGTCAATCTGCGTCAAGTCACCGTGGAGAGTGAACACGCCGAGGAAGAACTGGCCGCGAGCGAGGAAGCCGGATCGACGCTGTAGGTCAATCCGTCGCTTCACCCTTCGCCGTATTCGAATACTGAAGCGTTTCAGGTCCGACCGCTCCGCCGGTCATGATCATGCTCATCGCCTGCTCCATGGTGAGATCGCTCTCGATTACGCGTTCGGTGGGCAGGATTTGCAGGAAGGCCGAGGTGGGGTTGATGGCGTTGGGCACCAGCACGGCGGCCAACGGACGTCCCGTGGCCGCGTCGTTGAATGTGCGCGTGAGGAATCCGATGCTCTTCTGGCCGGCGATGGGGAAGTCAATCAGAACTACGCGCTGGCTCGAGTCTTTCTTCGCCATCATCGAGTCCAGCAATTGCCGCACGGAAGTGTAAACCTTGGCGACGAAGGGCAGACGCTCGAGCACGGACTCAAAAATGCCGAACAACTGGCGTCCGATGACCAAAGAAGTGACGCGGCCGACCACGTAGAGCACGGCCAAAGTAAGAAGCACGGCGAGCGCGGGTTGCAGCCACGGATTGCCGAACCAGGCTCGAGGGAAGAAAACGGCAAGCAACTGAACCGCGGGCAATCCCGCCTGGGCAAGGGACTTAAGGAGGAAGCTGAAGATCAGATAAGTGACGAAGAGCGGGCCGACGGTGATGATTCCGGCCAGAATGTTCCGCTGCAGTCCGCGCAGGGAGCGGCTGATGGGTCCTTTCACGAGCTTCACCTCGATACGAGAATACGCTGGCGAGGGCAAGGCGCGGAATGCGGCAAAAAAGACAGAAGATGTATCCAATCGCAGCCAAATCGACTATATATGGGGATTGCCGTCCTTTGTTCGGGCAGAAAGCGCTAGATGAACGAATTCGAGAGTTTCGATGCCATTGAAGAGCATACTGAAGAACTGCAAGCGGCGACGCCGCGCATACGCGCCGTAGGATCGCTACTTTCCGCGGGTGTCAGCCAGCGCGGGCCGCAGCCGGCTGAAGAGACGGAAGCCCTGCGTTTCACTGCGCCTCCGCCGGGGCGCGCATTGGCAGAGACTCCAGCGGAACCGGCGCTGTCTGCGGGCGCGCAACGTGCGGTACACATCCTGCGCTCCGCGCTTCCCTTTGTGCAGCGTCTTTTGCCTTTGCTCGACGGCAACATCGGCACGACGTTAAGCAACGTGATTTCGCCTCGTCCGCAGCCATCTGCGCCGCCGCCGGCGAAGCCGGACCTGGCACCGATCGAAGAGGGTCTGACAAAACTGCGGTCGCAGCAAAACAGCCTGCGCCTGCAGGTGGCGGAGCAGAACGCGTCCCTGAAGAGAGTCGAAGATCAGTTGGAGATGGTGCGCGAGTCCGCCGACCGAAACAGGCTGGAGCAGCAGGAACTGTTTGAGGATTTGAAGGCTTTTGGGAATAAGGTCAAGATCGTCGCTATCCTTGCGCTGGGCCTTGCTGGTCTCGGTTTCATCCTGAACCTGGTTCTCTTTTTGCGCATTCAGTACATGCTTCACTGAAATCTGTCCGGCGCTCGTTACGCCCGGGATGACGAGCCTGGTATGGAATGAATCCTCGCAGAATCGGGGAACATAAGCGTAAGCTGAATCTGGTTCGCAGCGTCTAAACCAACGGCAGGCTAATCAATGTTGGAATCTCGATCTTCGTGAGGGGGTTCTACATGGGTGTTCGATTTCGTAGCGCTGTGTTTCTCTTCCCATCACTTGCTTCGATTCTCTTCACCGGGTGTAACGGTACTGGCCCCGGACCGATTCAGAACCAGACGCAGAACCAGAGCCAGAACTCGAGTTACACCGTTGGAGGGACGGTTTCCGGCCTTTCCGGTTCAGGCCTTGTGTTACAGGTGAATGGAGGGAACAATCTGGCCGTTAGCGCAAACGGAGCCTTTACGTTCAGCACCTCCCTTGCGGCCGGCTCCAGTTTCCTCGTCGCGGTTCTGACCCAGCCTTCGAACCCCTCACAATCCTGCGCCGTAACGAACGGAGTTGGCTCCGTGACCACCTCGAACGTGGCCAGCATTCAGGTCACTTGCACCGTCTCAAGTCCGCCTCCGTCGAACTACACCATCGGAGGCACGGTTTCCGGCCTAACCAGCTCTGGCCTCGTACTGCAGGACAACGGCAGTGACAACCTGACGGTGAACACTAACGGAGCTTTCACCTTTGCCACCCCGCTTGCTGCCGGCTCCAGCTACCTCGTCACGGTTCTCACCCAGCCTTCGAATCCCGCGCAATCCTGCGCCGTCAGCAATTCATTCGGCTATGTGGCCACCTCCAAGGTAACCACCGTTCAGGTCACTTGTACCGTCCCGAACTCCGGCCCAGACGCGCAGGCCTACTCCATCGGGGGCACCGTTTCCGGTCTTACTGGTTCAGGGCTTGTATTGCAAGACAACGGCAGTGACAACCTGGCGGTGAGCACTGACGGAGGTTTCACCTTCGCCAATCCGCTTGCCGCCGGCTCGCACTTCTTCGTCACGGTTCTCACCCAGCCCTCGGAACCCGCGCAATCCTGCATTGCGAGCAGCGCATCCGGCTCCGTGATCTTCTCCGACGCAACCGACGTGGAGGTCACATGCACCACACTTCCCGCGTCTCCACCGCCGATTGTCACTGCCGCAGGTGAGTGGACCTGGGCGAGTGGCGCCAATGTCCCCGGTCAAGCGGGAGTCTACGGGCAGTTAGGCGTACCCGCCGTAGGCAATACTCCCGGCGCGCGGGGCGGGGCTGCGGGATGGACCGATTCGCAAGGGAACTTCTGGCTCTTTGGCGGCGAAGGACCGTCGGTCGGCGGTGGCTGCGCCGTCACGCATGCCCTTTGCTGGGGCGCCGCGAGCCAGTATCTCAACGACCTGTGGAAGTTTGATGGCAGCGAGTGGACGTGGATGGGCGGCTCGAGTTCGCCCAACCAGACCGGCGTCTACGGAACAATGGGCGAGCCAAATCGTGGAAATGTTCCGGGTGCGCGCGTGGGCGCGTTGAGTTGGAGTGACAAGCAGGGGAATTTCTGGCTCTATGGCGGTGAGGGCACCGGCTCGTCAGGCTATGTGGGAGTCTTTACCGATCTCTGGAAGTACTCGGGCGGCCAATGGACCTGGATGGGCGGGTCGCAATTGATCAATCAGGCCGGTGTCTACGGAACCCGAGGCACGCCCTCTCCCGACAACCATCCTGGCGCCCGCTACGGCGCCGTCGCCTTTGCCGATCCTTCCGGCAACGTCTGGCTCTTTGGCGGGCAGGGCTACGACTCGGAAGGCGAATACGGGTGTTTGAACGACGTTTGGGAACTGAGCGGCGGTGAATGGATGTGGGTGAGCGGGTCGAGCACCTCTTATCCCGCCCAGCCCGGCGTCTATGGCACAATGGGCACGCCCTCCCCGAACAACATCCCCGGAGCGCGTTATAACTCAACGGGCTGGATGGATGCTTCAGGCAATCTCTGGATCTTTGGCGGAGTCGGTTACGACCTCCTCGACTTTAACGTTGGTGGACTCAACGATTTCATGAGGCTCTCAAGCGGCGAGTGGACCTGGATGGGGGGATCCGACAACCTCTTCGACGAGACTGGGACCTACGGAACCGAAGGAACGCCTGCTCCCGGCAACATTCCAGGGTCGCGCGACAGTGCCGCAAGCTGGACCGACGCAAAGGGAAACCTTTGGCTCTTTAGCGGGGAAGACATGATCGGCGGGGAGTTCAACGACCTTTGGGAGTACAGCGCGGGTGAGTGGACCTGGGTCGGCGGCTACAACACCGGCGCACAGACGGGTGCCTACGGAATACTTGGAGTTCCTGCACCAGGCAACATTCCGGGACCGCGCAGCGGTACCGTCACCTGGACCGACGCAAAAGGGAACTTGTGGCTTTTTGGAGGGTCCGGCATGAACGATCTGTGGGTTTATCAACCACAGTAGAACGTGCAGCTATTCAAAACAGCCGCCGGTCTGCAGCCCGGGGCAACCGGTGGCCTTCTCTTCTCTACAGCTCCAGGACATTGTCCTCGATGGCCAGGCGGACATTGCCGTCGGATTTTGCCAGACGCCGGACGGCTTCCGGCTTGTCTACCTTGGCCTTGAGCATCACCAGCGCCACGGGAACGCTACGCCCGGCGCGTTGGCGCGGAGGCAAGGGCAGTTCCGGATCCTCCGCAGAGGGAAGTTTTCGCGGCGGCAATGTAACACCCCGAAGATACGCAATCAGACGTAAGATGGGAACAGACTCCCCGGGCAAAACGGAGATTTCACGAAGGCGCACTCCGCGCAGGAGTCCATGCCGTCGAGCCCGGCGAACATGCGAAAGAGGCAAAAGATGAATAGACAATTGGGCGTAATTTGGGTTCTGGGGGCAGTTCTCCTCTTCACGAGTTACGGTGTCGGTTGTAAAGCGCAACCGAGCGTCCAGGTGGTCAGCAACCCCGATGCTGTTCCGGTCGAACTTGCCGTGATGGGGCCCGGCCAAGGGTACGGGCTAAAAGACCTTGCTGACCACGACCGAAGCTTCGACGCCAAGGCTCAGGTCGAGGAAGCGCAGAAGAGTGTGGATGGAAAGCCGATCGTTGGTTTCAGGGTCATTTTGCGGCTAAAGGGAGGGTCGGCGGTGCCAGGTGATGCGAAACTCGCGATCGGCAGCATCGTCATGCCGGCAGCTCACGTGGGCATGTGGACGCAGGAAGGAAGCGGTCCCGTTCCCGTGCTATTGGCGAACGGCGCAGGCGGGTACGAGGCGGGACGACAATACGTCATGCAGGACGCGGTCGTCTTCATCTGGTGGGGCATTCCGAGGAGCGCGACGGACGCCGTCCTTCAATTGCCGGACCACAAGCCAATCAGCCTGCGCTTCAAGCTTCAGTGAGGACTGCCTTCGCCACGCTGTATTTCCCGTGGCGCTTCACTAAGGGTCCATTTCGGAATCGGACGCCGAGGCTCAGCCTCGCAGTGAGAGCCGCGCGGCCCAGGCTGCCGCTACAGATCCATCACATTGTCCTCGATGGCCAGGCGGACATTGCCGTCGGATTTTGCCAGACGCCGGACGGCTTCCGGCTTGTCGACTTTGGCCTTGAGCATCACCAGCGCCACGGGAACACTGCGCCCGGCGCTCTTGATGGTCTCCACAGCGGTTGCACGGTCGATGTCGCAGGCGCGCATGAGGATACTGATCCCGCGCTCCACCAGCTTTGAGTTCTGCATGTGCACGTTGACCATCAGGTTTTCGTACACGTAGCCCAGCCGCGACATGGCGCCGGTCGTGATCATGTTCAGAATCATCTTCTGCGCCGTGCCGGCTTTCATGCGCGTGGATCCGGAGACGACCTCGGGGCCGACCTCGGCGACGACGGTAATGTCGGCGGCGGCGGCGAGCGGCGTTTCCTGGTTACAGGTGACGGCTGCGGTGTGCGCTCCACGAGCGCGGGCATAAGCCACGGCGGCAACCACGTAGGGCGTGCGGCCGGAAGCGGAAACGCCAACGACCACATCCTTGCGCGTGGGACGGCGCCGCGCAACATCGCGCTGGCCCAGCTCCTCGGAGTCTTCGTTGACCTCGACCGCGGAGGCCAGGGCCTTGGGTCCGCCGGCCATGATGTACTGCACCTGTCCCGGAGCCGAGGAGTAGGTGGGTGGGCATTCGGAGGCGTCCAGCGCGGCGATCCGTCCGCTGGACCCGGCGCCGATATAAATCAAGCGTCCGCCCTCGCGGAGGCTGCGGGCCACCTGGTCGATCACGCCGGCTATTTCAGGCAGGGCTTTCTTGACCGCCGCTGCGACCTTGGCATCTTCGTGGTTGATGATGCGCGCGATCTCAAGTGCGGATTTCGTGTCGAGGCCCTGGGAGGCTTCGTTCTGGCTCTCTGTCGTCAGTTGTTGAAGCAGTGCGGCCTGGTCGTTATTGGTATCTCTTGTCCGGGCGCCAGCCGTCTCCTGCATCATGGTGCTGGGTAGCATCGCGTCAGTCCCCATCTTTGATTGTAACTATAAAAACACGCAAGATAATAAAATTGTTCTTCTGCAACCCTATTTGTTAGCAGTCAAAAGTTACTAAATGCATTTACGAACGGCGTTATGAAAGGCCGGACGTACCTGATGTATCAACTGGCTCTTCCGGTCCGGCCAGGTGCGGTTGGTAAGCAGAACAACGCCCACGGCCGCATCCAGATCGATCCACAGCGAGCAGCCAGTGTAGCCAAGATGCCCGACGGAATGCTGCGAAAAATGCCTGCCGGAGGACGAAGGCTCGGACGGCGTGTCCCATCCGAGCGCCTGCCAGCTGCCCTCGGGGGGTTGCCGCCTGGAGAATTGCTGCAATACAGATGGGTCAAAGAGCGAGAGCATTGCATCGGAGCCGGTAGCCTTTGCGCTGCGCAGGATTGCGGCGGAGAAGCGCAGCAGGTCGGGAACATTGGAGAATAGGCCTGCGTGTCCCGCAACGCCGCCCATCACCCATGCGTTTTCGTCCATTACTTCTCCCTGAATGCGGCGATGACGGAAGGTTACGTCCTCTTCGGTGGGAGGGATTGCGGATCTCGCTCCGGGCGGCGGACAGAATCGGGTTGCTGTCATGCTCAGCGGCTCGAAGACTTCGCGGGTTGTCCAGGAGGCGAGGCCGACGCCGGCGACGACCTCAAGCGCCTTGCCAAGAAGAATGAAGCCGGGATCGGAGTACTCGGCGCGTGTGCCGGGCTCAGCCTGAAGAGGCAGCTCGAGGCAGGCGCGGAACAGTGCGTCCGGCGTGGATGCGGTGCGGAAGAGCCCGATGTATCCCGGCAGGCCGGAGCTGTGCGCCAGAAGATGCCGCAGAGTGACGGTGCGTGCAAGGTCTGCGGCTTTGCGCCCTGCGACAAAGCCTGGCAACAGCTCACCTAGAGGCATATCGAGATCGAGTTGCTTTCGTTCGACGAGGAGCATGGCCGTGGCCGTTGTTGCAACCACCTTGGTCAGGCTTGCCACATCGTAGACGGTTTCGGCAGCGACGACTGGCGCGTCCTCTTCGTACGAGAATCTGCCCATCCCTCCCTGGAGAATGACCTTGCCGCCTGCCAGAACGCCGAAGGCGCAACCGGGGAAGGCGCGGGTGGCGATGGCTTCCTCCAGAATTCGCAGCGCAGCGGCAAACCGGCCGGCCTTGCCGGAAGGCGTTGTAACGGCTATATGGCTCTTCGAAATCATCGCTTTCTCGTAGGGTAACGCGCGCGGCTCTTCGACGGGAGCTGCCGTCTTGTTTTTCATCGCCGGGGGAGCGGATTTCGGGCTATCCTTGTCTGCGAGAGCGAGTCTATTAGGTTGGAGGTGGGCATGGTTCCGTTGTGCGCATGGTTGCGTGCAGCATCTCTGGCAGGCTTGATCTCCGCTGGCGCGGGCTTTGGTCTCGCCCAGACTGAGCCAGCTACGAGCGCAGCGCCCGCAGCAACGAGTCCCTCTGCCGAACCGGCCCCTCCCGCTAAGAGTACGTACGTCGTACCCGCCGGAACGAAGATCCTGCTTCAACTGCGCAGCGCCATCAACACCAGAAGCGCCAAAGCGGGCGACGGCGTGTATCTCTACTCGATCTTTCCGGTGGTGGTCGGCAACCGCGTGATGATTCCGACGGGCGTTTACGTGCAGGGCGTCATTGACCGGGTACAGCGTGGTGGGCGGATCAAAGGCAAGGCCCAGCTCGACATGCACTTTACGTCGATCATCTTCCCGAACGGATCGGTAGTCGAGATTCCGGGGGTTGTCGACAGCATACCGGGCGCAAAGAACCAGACCGTGAAGGACGATGGCGAGGGAACGATCCAGCAAAACGGCGATAAAGGCCGCAACGCCGGGCAGACAGCTGAAATCGCGCTCCCAACCGGCGCAGGCGTGGGCACCATCGGCGGAGCTTCCTCAGGTCACCCCATTGAGGGAGGACTTGCCGGATTGGGCGCGGGTCTGGCCACTGTGGGCATCGTCTCGCTTTTCACGCGCAATGCCGATGTGGACATTCCGACCGGGACCCAGGTGGAGATGGTGCTGCAACGGCCGCTCGAACTCGAGAAAGAGAATCTCGCCGCAGCAGGCCAGCCGGGAGCCGCGCCGGCGCTGGTTCCGGCCTCTGACCAGCCCAAGCCGATCACCTCGCATCGTCCCCGGATTATGTGCCCGCCGGGAAGCCTCGGTTGCGAGTAATCTAGATAAAGATGCCGACTCTTCCCGACGATCTTACGGTCTCCGATTCTCGAGTGAACTCTCCGTCCGCCGATCCTTTGCAGTCTTCGAATCCTGCGCCTGCGGCGCTTTGCAAGTCTTCGGGGGTTGTGCTTTGGCTTCGCGATCTCATTGTCGCCGCCGCAGCATCCGTCCTCATCATTACCTTTCTCTACCAGCCGGTCCGAGTGGAAGGCACCAGCATGTTGCCGCGGCTGGAAGACAGCGACCGCCTCTTCATCAACAAGTTTGTCTATCACTTCACGGCCGTTGAGCGCGGCGACGTGGTGGTGTTCCACTACCCGCGCGACCCGGAGAAAAGCTACATCAAGCGCGTAATCGCGCTGCCGGGAGACACGCTCCGTATCGACCACGGCAGTGTTTATGTGAATGGGACGCTTTTGCGCGAGCCGTACGTGCCGCGGGTGTATCGCGACAACCGGTCCGTCGCGGAGATGGTGATCCCCGCGGGTGACTATTACATGATGGGCGACCATCGCTCAATCTCCTCCGATAGCCGCGACTTTGGGCCTGTCGACCGCTCTCTGATTTACGGCAAGGCCGTTTTTGTCTACTGGCCGGCTCGCGACGTGGGCGTGGTGCGCTGATCCCGTGGAAAACGAGGCAGAATCCTGCCGACTAAACCTGCTAAAATCGATTGAATCCACTCCTCGGAGAGGCGATGCAGGCGATCCTGGCGCTCGAAGACGGGCGCATCTTCCGCGGCCAAGGCCATGGGCACCCGGGCGAAAGCCGGGGCGAAGTGGTTTTCAATACTTCCCTAACTGGTTACCAGGAAA
>Ga0187852_1000792_pt1 | contig 32933 bp, 29 predicted proteins | sample June2016WEW_6_40_FD_134511 | JGI IMG/M metagenome (GOLD analysis project Ga0187852, IMG submission 134511) | Peatland microbial communities from SPRUCE experiment site at the Marcell Experimental Forest, Minnesota, USA - June2016WEW_6_40 | ecosystem: Environmental > Terrestrial > Soil > Wetlands...
CATGTCAGAGGGAATATCAGGAATCTCGCCGGCCATCGTAGGTCCTCCCTGCCCTGGGTGGGCATAAGACCGACGCTACCACGATGGCATACTTGAGTTAAGCAGGCTTACCGAAAGGACACATTGAAATGCACAGAGCGATAAATCCATGCTGATTTTTGTTGAGAGTCCCTAAAGGACTGCCGAGCGCCTCTAAGAAAATCCCAAAGACATGACTGCAACGCGTGATTGTTTCAGACTTAAAGTAGCGGCTGGGGTTTTTTCAGTTTGACTTCGAAAACCTGGTTATCTTTTTGCAGTTGCAGTTGCTTACCATAGGTCTGATGACCAGGCTCAATGACCGTCAGAACGATTGGGCCCTTGTTGATGCCCGCCAATTTGCATCGGCCCTCCGTATCGGTCTTAGTATTGTAGGAGATTTTTTTCGGCTTTCTCGGTATCGTTTGGCCGTGTGGCTCGAAAAATTCCAAGGTTATGTGCGCCTGACTGATGGGTCGTCCGGAATCATAATCTCTGACGATCACAGTTATGCTCGTGGTTTCGGTACTCGGCTTCTCGCTCTGGGTTTGGGCTGAACGGCCGAGGCTGGCGAAAAGCAAAAAGCATGTGGCACCCCATACCGCCAAGAAAAGTCTGGTGTGCTGAGACAAAATCATGCGGGATGGCCCCTCCTTCCAAACAAGGTCCTTTCACTCCCTATCATAACTCATCTCCGCCGATTCGGAGCGCTCTGCGTCTAACCGGCAACGTCCTTTTCCACGGGACGGGCCGGCTTTACCGAATCATTCACCCACTGGAGATATTCCCGCGATCCTTCGATGATCGGCAGACAGATGATCTCCGGCGTTTGATAACTATGTAGCTTGGAAATGGCCGCCTGGATTTCCGGAAACAACTCGCGCGTGCTCTTGATGAGAAGCTGGTACTCCTGATCCTGAGCGATCTTCCCTTCCCAACGATAGATGGACTCGATGGCCCCGCTGATGTTCACGCAGGCGGCGAGATTGCTCTCCACCAAGTCCCGAGCGATCTTGTGGCCTTCCTCTTTACTCGCTACGGTTACCAGGATGACGACCTTGTCGGTCACAGGCACCCCTCGCGGCCAAGCTGTGGCCGGGAATTCGCCCGGTTGCACTGAACTGGCCACTGAAGATACAATGAGCGGAGTACGTGAAGCAACCCCCTTAACGGGGGATGCGGCCTATTTGATGTAGAGGCGGGTTTACCCCGCCAGTGGGCGAGGTAAACTCGCCGCCACCCCATTTTGAGCGGTCGTATGCGAGCCATGAACGATTCGAACCTCAACACCACCACGCTCTACCGCAACGGCGTCCTTGTGCTGTTGCTCATGACCATCGCCCTCATCGTCCACAACATCTTCGGCGAGAACGGATATTTGGCCTTGCGTCGGCAGCAGAAGGAACTCCACACGCTTCAGCAAAAGGTCCAGCAACTCAAGCAGGAAAACGAACAGTTGGGTAGAGAGAACCAGTCACTGAAGTCCGACCCTGCCGCCATCGAGCGTCTGGCTCGCGAGCAGATGCACCTGGCCAAACGCGGCGAGAAAGTTTACACGCGTTCGGATCAAGCCCCCGCAAATCCTCCCCCAGCCCCCGGAAAAGAAAACTCTCCCCAACCCTAGCCTGAATTTGGCACCATGCCGGGCCTTTTATGGTGTCTGCGAGCGACAGTTCGGCGCCCTCTCCGTCGGACAATTTGCGCCCTAAGATGACCATTTGTCGGGTTAATTGTAACTAGATTTGTTTTCAGTACGTTGTCAGGATTGGGGGGAGAAAAATCAGTTTTCAGGCCCTTTATAATCAATAAGTTCTCAGGGTTGGGGACCTTTTATACGATGGACACAACGTCGTATTGTCGTTCGTACAGTTTGTCGCCCTCTCTCGTCGTTAACTACCAACCTTGCCTCCGGAAGGCAATTCGAGCCTGCTTCCACTCACAGCCTAGCATTCTAGCTCAAGAATTTTGTCTGGTCAAGAGAAATATGAAGAATGATTGCGCCGCGCCCTCAAAAGCGGCCGTGCCGCCGCTTCTTAAGGACACAGCATGCAAGAGTGGCGCAGACCTGTATTCTGGGCCCAATGATTTCCCTTGCTGAGGGCAAATTGCCTATTCCCGGTTTCCTCTTACTTCACAACTCCTTGTAGCGGACTGGACGCCGTGGCGTAGAGCTTCTTTGTCATGCGACCGGCGAGAAAGGCTTGGCGGCCGGCTAGCACCGCGTTCTTCATCGCCTGGGCCATCAGTACGGAGTCCTGTGCTCCGGCGATGCCGGTATTCATCAACACGGCATCCGCACCCAGCTCCATGGCGAAAGCCGCGTCGGAGGCAGTGCCCACGCCCGCATCGATAATCAAGGGAACCTGAGTAATCATTTCGCGCAGGATGCGGATGTTGGTGGGATTCTGAATTCCCAGCCCGGAACCGATGGGCGCTCCCAGCGGCATCACCACCGCCGCACCGGCGTCGATCAAACGCCGCGCCGAAATCAGATCATCGTTGGTGTAGGGCATCACCACGAAACCTTCTTTGGCAAGCACCTCGGTAGCCTTGACGAGCTCGAAGTTGTCCGGGAAGAGCGTCTTTTCATCGCCAATCACTTCCAGCTTGACCCAGTTAGAAAGCCCCACCTCACGCCCCAGGCGCGCGGTGCGAATGGCGTCGTCGGCAGAATAGCAGCCCGCGGTATTGGGAAGGATGAAGAGTTTATTGCGGTCGATGAAATCCAGCATGGACTCTTTACTGCGGTCGGTAAGATTCACGCGGCGCACGGCGACCGTGACGATCTCCGCGCCGGAAGCCTCGTGAGCTCGCGCCATCTCCTGAAAACTGCGATACTTTCCCGTGCCCACAATCAGGCGGGAGTGAAATTCCTTTCCTGCAATACGCAGGACGTCGTTTTCCATTTTCATCACCTCATTTTCGATTCTAGTCGGCGGTCGGGGAAATTGCAATTGAGGGGATCGAGTCATCGGCTCATCGGGTGATTTGTTATTTGCGATTGGCGATTGGTGATTGGTGATTGCTGAATGGTGATTGTTGATTCGTGATTGTTAATTGGTGATTGTTGATTGGTGATTTGGGACTCTCGATCTTTGAGCTTTGATTTTCGGGGTTCGATTCTCGATCTGAGATTCGAGATTTCAGATTTGAGATTTGCGATCTGCGATTTTCTGAGATTTGAGATTTCAGATTCGAGATTTGAGATTTATGGCCCCGCGCTGCCGTCGGGGCCTTCAACCATCACAATCTTCCCATCCGGCTGGCGTTCGAGCGTGGGAGCATGGAGGCCCACAAATTTGCGCCGCCACCAAAGCCCCTCTTTCCGTTTAGTGGCCAGGTCAGTAAACCAATATTGCCACTCCACGGCGCGGATCTGGCTCGGCGGGTTTTTGCCGAACGGATTTCCGGCGAAGAGCGCGAGAACGTCGGAACTGTTTTGCAGCAGGCGGGCCTCCGTGTTCACCACAAACGGGTAATCGCGCCATCCCCCCAGGGAAGCAAACCGTAGATTCCAATCGAAGTGTGGCTGGTAAGGCGCGTACAGCCTGGGCGCTTCACGAGGGTCCTGGGGCTTGTAGCGGAAAGGGTAGGCAATCCAGTTCACGCCGTCATTCGAGCCCTGGAATTCAATTTCGTATCGCGCCGTGGTCATGGACGCAAACAAGCCGTATTGATCCGAAATGCGAAAGGGCTCAAGCGCTTCGATCGGTGCGGCAGGGAGCGGCAATCCGCCAAAAAACATGAACAGAATCTCTGCGGCCGTGTTGTAGAAGATCCAACTCAGAAAGACAGCAGGCACAACGAGCGATAAACGGCGACCGAGAATATCAACTCCACGGCGGCAGGCCGCGCGGTTGGCATCCACTACCGGTTCCGGTGATTCCGCGATGGGAAGTAGGGGAACGCCAGAGCGTGCACCCCCATTGCACCGGGCGCAGCAGGGGTGCAAGAAAGCCGTCGTCGAAAAGCAATATACCCAATGCCAAAACCAAGCAATTCAGGAAAGCAAGATTGGCCGTCAGAATAATGCCAATTTGAAAGGGCGTCACGATCAAAAAGCAGATGCGACGATATCGCCCCGAAGAATGCCCTCCGGGCCGATCAGACCGTGGATCTGGAAAAACCAGGAATAGAAGGAGGAGAGAAAATCAGCCCGAGCGCGCGCAACCACAACCAACGCGGGAAAAGGTGGCCGGGGCGTCCCATGTCCTCAGGACCAAAAAGCCAGCCAAAAACGTTGGTCAGCTCGGGCAGCATACTGAGCCATTTTACAGGCTTTGGCCGTTGACTGTGAGGCTGACGAGGAGAGCGTCAAGGAACTCGCCGAGACGGATCAGGCATACGAGGCTGAGGTCGTAGAGGGTATCGAGGGTGCTGGCGACCGCCCCGAGACGCCCGTGCGCACGCATGAGCGCAAGGGCCGGCAACTGACTTTCCGCCGAGGCGAGGCTAACAAAATCAAGAGCGCCTCAGGCTCATCCTCGGGAAACCTCCTTAGGTCCGGGGTTGTGCCAAAAGCCGTCGGAAGCAATGATCGCGTCGGCCTCCTTCGGCCCCCAGCTCCCGCGCTTGTAGGGGCGAACCCGATGGTGATTCTTAAGGACGGGATCGACCACGGCCCAAGCGGCCTCAACAGCATCTTCACGGGTGAAGAGCGCCCCATCGCCGTTCATGGCGTCGCCCAAAAGCCGCTCGTAGGGCGATTCTTCTGCCGGCGTTTCTTCCGACAGGTAAAGCTCGCGCTGGTCCCCGACGAACTCCTTCCCGGCGAGTTTAACGCGAGCGGCGAGGGCAATGGCCGCGCTGGGAGAGAGCCGGAAACGCACGTAGTTGGTCCGGCCGGTCGTGGGCGCGGAGTCAGCGAAGAGCCGCTGCGGCGGGGCCTTTAGCTCCACCAGGACCTCGGTGGCGGTATCAGCCAGGCATTTTCCGGAGCGCAGGTACCACGGCACGCCCTCCCAGCGCCACGAATCAATAAAGAGCCGCAGCGCGCAGAAAGTCTCAACGTCGGAGTTCTTCGCTACTCCCGACTCCTTACGGTAGCCGGCATATTGGCCGCGCACCACGTCGTCGGGCTTAAGAGGGCGCATGGCTTCAAAGACCTTGGCCTTCTCCGTCTGCACGGCGCCGTAGTCACGGCCGGCCGGCGGCTCCATGGCAAGCAGGGCGACGATTTGGAAGAGGTGGTTCTCAATCACGTCGCGCAGACAGCCGGCGGATTCGTAAAACGCCCCGCGCCCCTTGACGCCAAAATTTTCGGAGAGAGTTATCTGGACATTGGCCACATAGTTGCGGTTCCAGATCGGCTCCAGGAAGGAATTGGCGAAACGGAAATAGAGGATATTCATGATCGCCTCCTTCCCCAAATAGTGGTCGATGCGGAAGATCGAATCCTCCGGGAACTCCGTTCGCGCGACTTGATTGAGTTCCCGCGCAGAGGCCAGGTCGCGTCCGAACGGCTTTTCCACAATGACGCGCGCATTCTTGGCCAAGTTCGCGGCGCCAAGCCCTTTGATCACGGTCTCGAACAGCGAGGGGGGAATAGCCAGGTAGTGGGCTGGGCGCTGAGCGCTATCCAGTTCTTTTCTTATCCCCGCAAATGTGCTCGGGTCATTGTAATCCCCACTCACGTACTTGAGCAGGGACAGTAGACGGCGGAGGGCACGCTGGTTATCGATCCCGCCAGATCGCTTGATGCTGTCGGTAACGCGTTTGTGCAGTTGCGCCAGACCCCACTTGGGGAATGCGACGCCGATGATCGGGACCTTGAGCTCACCTTGTTTCACCATCGCATGGAGTGCCGGGAAGATCATCTTGTGGGCGAGATCGCCCGTCACGCCGAAAAGCACCAGCGCGTCGGAACGGAAGGCAACCATCAGGCACCTCCTTCCTTGGGGGCGGCCTTTTCCTTATGGCCGCCGAATTGGAAACGAAGAGCGGACAGCATCTTGTCGGCGAAGTCTTCCTCGCCGCGCGAGCTGAAGCGCGCGTACAGGGCGGCACTGAGGACGGGGGCCGGAACCGCCTCGTCGAGGGCCGCCCCGATCGTCCAGCGTCCCTCCCCCGAGTCCGACACTCGGCCGGCGAACTTCGCCAAGTCCGGGCTATCGAGGAGCGCCGCGGCGGCCAAGTCCAGGAGCCATGAGGCAATGACGCTGCCACGGCGCCAGACCTCGGCGATGTCAGCCAGATTCAAGTCGTACGGGTAATACTCGGGGTTGCGCAGAGGCGTGGTTTCAGCATCGACGCTGGGCTGTTCTTTGCCGGCGTTGGCATGGCGAAGGATGTTCAACCCCTCCGCGTAAGAGGCCATGATGCCGTACTCGATGCCATTGTGGACCATCTTGACGAAGTGGCCCGCGCCGCTCCCGCCGCAGTGCAGGTAGCCGTGTTCGGCGGTGCCGACGAGCTTCTCCCGGCCGGGCGTGCGGGGCGCCGCCTCGATGCTTGGGGCCAGCGCGGCGAATATGGGGTCAATGCGCCGGACGACGGCTTCATCACCGCCAATCATCAGGCAGTAACCGCGCTCTGCCCCCCAGACGCCGCCGCTGGTCCCCACGTCCACATAATTGATGCCCTTCGGTTTCAGTTCGGCAGCGCGGCGGATGTCATCATGGTAGTAGGAATTGCCACCGTCGATGACCACGTCATCAGGTTTGAGAAGTGGGACGAGGGCCCCCAGCGTCGGGCCAACCACGGCGGCTGGCACCATCATCCAGACGGTGCGGGGCAATTTGAGCTTCTTCGCGAAGTCTTCGAGCGACGTTGTCCCGACCGCTCCGTCTTTGACGAGTGCATGTGCGGCTTCCGGATGAAGGTCGTAAACGACGCATTGGTGGCCAGCCCGCAGGAGGCGCCGCACCATGTTGGTTCCCATTCTGCCTAGTCCGATCATTCCCACTTCCATATGTTTTCCCTTTCCCTTAAAGACGGCAGCGCTCGCTCCCTCCGAAGCACTGCCTCACAGGAAGCGATATGCTATTCAGATTTGACCATCCGGGGCAGCTATCTGAAAGTCAGACCGCACATGAATAAACATGGAACTCCGAGCCCACGCCGCCCGTTGAGTGAGTGGTGCCAGGGTTTCCGTCAAGTTCGTTCCACCTCCGATATTGGTATTGTCTTCCTAAAGAGACATTATGTCCATAATGTGCGGGCCTTGCCAAAGCGTCTTGGCAACGGTCGTTAATTAGGAGGGCATAATTCAAAAGCTACTTCTTTAGCGCCTCGCCGATGGATTTCAATTCCTCCCGGCGTTTCGGCGTGGTCTTGGGGTAGGCCATTTTAAGGCCTTTGAGCGCATCAAGGACAATTTGGGAAACAATCAACCGGGCATTTTCCTTATCATCGGCGGGAACAACATACCAGGGCGCGTGGTGGGTGCTCGTCGCGTAGAGGCAAGCTTCATAAGCCTTCATGTACTGCTTCCAGTATTTCCGTTCGTGAATATCCGCGAGGCTAAACTTCCAGTTTTTATCCGGCTCATCAATGCGCGCGAGGAAGCGCTTGCGTTGTTCGTCCTTCGACAGGTGGAGAAACACTTTGATGGTCCGCGTTCCATTGCGATAAAGGTGGCTTTCCAGGTCCACAATGGAGCGATACCGCTCCTCCCAGATGGTTTTCTCGTCGCGCAACTCTTCCGCCAGACCCTGGCTACGGAGAATCTCCGGATGCACCCTAACCACCAGCACTTCCTCGTAATAGGAACGATTGAAGACCCCGATCTGCCCGCGCTCGGGAAGTCGGCACGTCGTGCGCCAGAGAAAATCGTGTTCCAACTCTTCCGCGCTCGGCTGTTTGAAGCTCCAAACCTTGCATCCCGCCGGATTGACCCCGGATAAGACGTGCCGAACGGCTCCGTCCTTCCCGCCGGCGTCCATCCCTTGAAAGATCATCAGCAAGGCATAGCGGTTGGAAGCGAAGTGAAGTTGTTGCAGCTCGCTCAACTCCCGAGCGTGTTCCTCCAGAAGCTTTTGGTACTGCTTCTTTGAGTGGTAAAAGGGCTTCACCAACGTCGGCCACTCTTTGAGTTTGAACTTTTTCCCGGGCCGTACACGGAAATCCTTGGAATTGATTTTCATCTTCATCCCTCCAGTGTTACGAGCTACCTGGGTTGAGTTTAGCATTGATGGGGTTAGGAATTAGGGATTGGGGACTCGGGATCATGGGTTTCGGGGGCCGGGGTAGGGCCGAACGGCGTTCGGCCACTGGGCGAGCATCGCTCGCTCTCGTCACTTGTCACTCGTTACTGCTCTCGGCGCCGTTCGCTCGCCACTTGTCACTGCTTTTACGATTTGCTGTTCGCTGCTGTGGACTCCAGACCTCGACTTTGTATCCCGCCGCTCGCCACTGCCCTCAGATTTGATAGCCTTCCCGCCCTCAGGCCCCCCCCGCGGCTCTTCCAGCGGTCCAGGCTTTTGCCGCGCCGCCCAATGCGCGCCGCGGTGGAAAAACCGTCCGTCGACCGACAGACTGGAGAGCGAGCCTTGCGCTACACCCAAAATTAGGACCGCACCGCCTTCGGCCTTGCTTCGCCGACACCGTTATATTAGACTGAAAACTTGGAGTTTAGAGGCCGCGCCTGTAGCTCAGATGGATAGAGCGGCAGACTTCGAATCTGTAGGTCGGGTGTTCGAGCCACCCCAGGCGCGCCAACCGCATCGTTGGGAATTCTTGCCATCTCAATTTATAGGAAGTCCGCAGCCAAATCTTGCAGTTGCTGCGGGGTAAGCTTCTGTTCGGCTTGATATTTGGGGTGGTCGATGACGATCCAGGCTTCGTGGGGAAACGCCGTTACCTGCCGGGCGCTGAGCGGGAATTTTAGATATTGGACCGCGCTGATGCGGCCGGTCGAGATTTGGCGATCGTCAAACCGTGCTTGTGACCGCTGGCCGCCGGCTTCGAGCCTGATGTGCCGCTCCAAACCCAGCAAGGCGGGCAGCCAGATGTCCCGTTCCGCCGGTGTTTCGTACTCAATCAACAGGCTGGCCGATAGCTCCCCTGCCGCGGGAATCAGTTCGTTGTAGGTGGTGATTTCGTGTGCGATCTCGCGGGGGTTTTCCATGCGCTCGATGCGCATCATCTCTTGAACTTGATAACGCACGGTGTCGCGATTTTCAAACAGGAACGTCATGTGCGCACCCACGCGAATGCGGCGGCGGTCCTTGAGGGCCATCATTTTGGGGCGCCACTCGGCACGCAGGATTTCATAGTCGGCGATGTGTTTGATTTCCGAAACGTCGATGGGTCGCATAGATCTAAGTCTTCTCCTCGGGTGGTTGGATGGCCTTGGCGAAGCCGTCAGCGCGGTAGGCGCGGGCAAGCACCTGGATTGAAGCAAAGACGGCACCCGTTGCAGATTTCTAAGGCGCGCCGCAACTCCTGCTCCAACCCCTGCGAATCCCAGTAGACGGGATCGTTCGGATCGTAACTCATGCCCGGCGTGGGCGCGCCTTTGACGATATCCATGGGATTCACCTAGGAAATGCTGTCCAGACCCTTTTGGAATCGTCCCGCGTGAGATTTCTCCGCCTTGGCCAGCGTTTCGAACCAGTCCGCGATCTCGGTGAAGCCTTCCTCGCGCGCGGCCTTCGCCATGCCGGGGTACATGTCGGTATATTCGTTGGTCTCGCCGGCAATCGCGGCTTTCAGGTTCTCCTGGGTGTCGCCGATGGGCAGGTCGGTGGCAGGATCACCCACCACTTTGAGGTAATCCAAGTGACCGTGCGCGTGGCCGGTCTCCCCCTCCGCCGTATCGCGAAACAAACCGGCGACATCCGGATATCCTTCCACATCCGCCTGCTTGGAGAAGTACAAATACCGGCGGTTCGCCTACGATTCTCCGGCAAATGCTGCTTTCAAATTTTCGTGGGTCTTCGTACCTTTCAAATAGGGTGCCATTTTCTTGACTCCTTTGGGATTAGTGTCAATTTGAAATCTGTCTCGTTAGAAAACTTATTGTGGGGGTGTTCACCCAACCGTTGCGGTAATAGGGTAATAAGTGCAATTTACTCGCCGGGAAGGGCTTGCACGAATCTGGCTGGAGGTACGGTTTAATATTTTGTAGCTCCGATCTAAGATCGCCGGCGTTTGATCGAATGCGTGGCACGGGCACTCTGCCCGTGAGGGGGTTCGGCCAAGATGGCCATGCCGCAAGCAGAGAGTTTTGTTGAGGGCGTTCAGTGAGTGAAGTGTTGTGGCCGCTTCCGCAGGTGCGGAATGAGGGCGCCCTGGAGGCTCAAGCAGTGAACGCCGGCCTTATCGAAGCATTACAGCCTCGAATGAGGAGGTCGAAACCCAAGCTCCGTCTATGCACGCGAGGTACACATCCACCCACATGCGATTAGCCTTGACTTGGCAATCCCGATTCGAAAGGCGGGTAGCTTGGCTATCAACCCTTTTGCCAACACCACTACCCCGCCCTCTCGGCGAAAGCAGAGAAGGATAACCGCAATCGAAGCGCACGCAACAGCTTGGGAACTCTCAGTGCTTGGCGAGCTTATCTGCCATCGACAACAACAACCGGCGATTCGTGCTCGACATGGTCTCAAAAGACTTAATCAGCTTCTTGACCGGCTTCCCGAGGTTAATCTGGTCTGGAACCTTGGGGGCCGACGGTTTTCCCTCACCCTGGAAAAGCAATTGATAGGGTTCTACTTCCAATGCCTTGGCAAATTTTTCCATGGTGGCAAGTGAGGGTGCTGTGTATCCGCCTTCAACGCGAGAAATGTACGAGCGCAAGAGACCGGACCGCCGTTCGATGTCGCCTTGCGAGAGACCTTTTACTTCACGCAATTGTCTTAATCGTTTACCTACGTCCATAGCTGCATTAGAACAGAATCAGAACCCCCTGTCAACCGATATAACTTAATATCTCAATACCCTACGAAATCCATCAAGATGCCTGATTTGTGCTTTCCGATATAGATAGCTTTCAAATTCCGATTCTCACATCTTGAAACACTCCCCAGCCGGGCGGTGACTCCTTCGGCAAACAAAAGGCTCCGAAATAGGAACCGCGGGGATGGGGCGTAGCGGGGCGGGGATACAAAAACAAGTCAAAAGGCAAAGCGCAAAAGGCAAAAGTGAAAGGCCTTACGGGCCAAAATCCCTATTGAAGAAACATGGGATTACTGTTCTCGCATGTCTTGAGACGGGGGGCGCCGCCTGATCCAAGTCGGGCGCTGCACGGCAAACCTCTAGCGTCTTGTCATTTTCGCGGGGAAATTTAGACTTACGGCCGTGCACTTTTGCCTTTTGACTTTTGCACTTTGCCTTTTGACTTTCTCTTAAGGCTTCACCGCGCGCAGGGCCTCCGCCGCCAGCCACTCGAGCATAAACATCGTGAGGGTGCTCGCCGGCGCTTCCAGGAGTGAGGGAATCAGGATTCCCAGGTCCGAGCCCTCGACGAGGTTGCGATCGTTGCTGTCCGTCAGGGAAAGCACGCGCGCGCCATTCGCCCGCGCTTGGGCGGCGCAGCGATGAATGAGCTTTTTGATTTTCGATTGTGAGCCGGAAAGGAGCAGGACCGCGTCGCCGCGCCGGGCGAAGTGGGCATGTGCGTTCAAGAACTCCGAGGCTTCCACGCCCGCCACCTGAAGGCCCGCCAGAGATCGCAATCGCCGCGCCGCCTGCCAAGCGGGGTAGTGGTAAAAACCTCCTCCCACGATGGTCAGCCTGGGTAGCGCCGCCACCTCAGCCGCCACCGAGCGAACCACGGACGGAAGCTGCGTGAACACCCAATCGAGTTTTTCCGGGAGTTGATCAAAGTCCTTTCGCACCAAGCCCCACCACGGCTTGGGTTTCTTCAGCACCCGCAGGGCTTCGAAGGCCAGGAAATTAAGGGCGGCATGCATGCAGACAATCACGGCGGGCGATTCCGCATCGCCTTCCGCTCGGGCGATGAAAACATGATCCGCCAATTTCACCAGCGGGCTTTCGGGAGTATGGGTCAACGCTATCGTCGTGCAACCGCGCTCATGCGCACTATGGGCAAGTTCCTGGGCCTCCGGCCATTCTCCCTGGGCGGATAACATGATCAGCACCGACCGTCGTTGCAGAAGCGCGAGGCCGTAGGTTTGGAAAACCTCCACCGGGCGCACCACCACGGGCAGGCCGACAAATGATTCAAATGCATAGCCAGCCGCAATCCCCAGGGCAGCGCAATCCCCCGCCCCGCAGACGTAGACGGGCCCGTCACTCCAGCGGATCATGCGCACCAAAGCTCCATACTCGGCGCGGGCTTTCTCCAGGGTCATGCGGAGTGCCGCCGGGATATCGTGGATCTGCTGCCGGTTTCCCATTGATTTCAACCTATCCTTCGATGTCGACTGGCCGCCCCGCAGATCGCACGCCATTCGGCGCAGGCGTGACCTTCAGGTCCTCATTCAAGATAAACCCGTGCGCCGAAAGGTGTGCGCCGAAGAGCAGCATCATGGCGCCCGCATACGCCCAAAAAAGCAAAGTCACGGACAGCGCAAAAGGACCGTAAACCTCCCGGAAACGAAACATCGGGAGCGTCAGGGAGTATATAACCGTCCCCACTTCCGTTAAGATTCCCGTGGCGAGGGCGGCGGGGAGAACTCGCGCGACGGGAACTTTTCCGTTGGGTAGATAATAGTAGATCAGGAAAAAAATCAAAGCCATGAAGGGCATGGAGGCAATCTCCAGAACTACACGCGAAACCGTCGTGAGGATGCTCGGGAAGGGTATCCGGCCCATGGAAAAAGCAATAGCCGCCTGCACGGGCGTAATCGCGAGAATGAAGACGAGTGCCAGCATCCCGGAAACCAGGGCAAGCGCAAAGGACATTCCCTGATTCCGTAGAAAACTGCGATTGTGCCGGAATCCCCACACCTTATTCAGGGCGATCTCGAGCGGCAGGAACACGCCCGAACTGGTGAAGAGGAGCATGAAGACGGAGATCAACTGCAACCGCGGCCGCCCTTCAACCACCGCCACCAAATTGCGAATTAATGATTCCGACCCGGATGGGAGGTGTACGCGCAGAAGTTGAAGAACCATCAGATAGGCACTCTCCCAATGCAGCCAACGCTGACAGATCGCCAGCAAAATCAGGTTGAAAGGGAAAAAGGAGAGATAGGCGTTGGCGGCAATCGAAAAGGCGTAGGCATGCACCTCCGTCTCGAAGAGGTAGCGAATGCTGGAAAGAAAGACGTCTGCCAGCCGGGCACGCGTTCGGAGACCGTTCCGAAGTTTTTCGAGATTTGCTGGCACACTTTCATTCCACATACGAAAACCCTTGGGGGGACCGGGACCTTGTACCCCATCTCGATAAGGGACGCGAAGTATAATCCATCGGCGCCCGGCTTGCCACAGATGTTGTTAGATGCGATTACCCTTCCCCACAAAGCCACTTTCCAGTGATATAATCATTCACCTTGGGTTCGGGATTCGTTCAGGAAACTAATAGTACGGGGCGCCAAGCGGCGCTGGTTCAGTAGTAGGAGTCACTGAGGCATTTCTAAATCATTTTGAGGAGCCCAATATGCGAAGGAAGAAGGGAAACTTACCTCCCCCGGAAGGTTTTTCGCGACGAGACTTCCTGAAGGGCGCCAGCATGGCGGTATCCACCGGTTTGCTGGCCACGCCGGAAGCCGCCAAAGCGGCCCAGGAGAATTCACCCGGCGTGCTGGGGCCAGGTGCAGTGCCGATTACTCTCCAGATCAACGGCAAGCCTCGCAGCCTAAAAGTTGAGCCCCGAGTGACCTTGCTGGATGCTCTGCGCACTCAACTGGATTTGACCGGCGCCAAGAAAGTGTGCGACCGGGGAGTCTGTGGCGCCTGCACGGTGATCCTGGATGGACGCCCGGTGTACGCGTGCAATGTGCTCGCCATCGAAGCGGAAGGCCACCGCATCGAGACGATCGAGGGATTGGGGACGGTGGATCATCTCCACCCGGTAATGGCCGCGTTCGTCGAGCACGATGCACAACAGTGCGGATTCTGCACGCCCGGCTTTGTCGTGGCCTGTAAGGCCTTCCTGGACAAACATCCAGATCCGACAAGAGAAGATGTGGAACATGGCTTGGGCGGCAACCTCTGCCGATGCGGCACCTACGCAGGTGTTCGAGAAGCCGTTCTGGAAGCAGCCAAGACCCTGAAGGGAGGACGCGCCAATGGATAAGTGCAAATATGATTGGCCGGCGGCTGGTGAACGCAGCCTCATCGGAAAGCGCTTGACGCGCATTGATGGGCCCGCCAAAGCGAGCGGCCATGCGAAATACACCTACGATATTAACCGGCCCGGGCTTCTGATCAGCAAAATCTATCGCTCGCCTTATGCCCACGCGAAGATTACCGCCATTGACACTTCTGAGGCGGAAAAGCTGCCCGGCGTGAAAACCGTGAAGGTGATTATGGGCGTGGGGAAGGAAACCAACTGGGTCGGCGATGAAATTGTGGCCCTGGCCGCCGAGAGCGAAGATATCGCCGAGGATGCCCTCCGCAAAATCAAAGTGGAATTCGAGGAACTCCCCCACCTGGTCCTGGAAGAAGATCTGAAACAAGCCGGCGACCACGCCAAGCCCGCCGGGGGCAAGAAGGCCGGTGATTCCGCCAAGGCGTTCAGCGATCCTGACATGGTTATTTCCGAGGGCTATTACGGCATCCAGACCATCACCCATTGTTGCCTGGAGGCCCATGGGAACATCGCGGAGTGGACAGGTGAAAAATTGCTCACCTATTCCTCCACGCAGAATGTTCCCGGCCTCCCCGGCCAAATCGGAGATTCCCTTCGTAAGCAAGGGGTCGACGTTCCGGACAAGAATATCGAGACCATTTGCAATTACATCGGGGGAGGATTTGGCAGCAAGTTCTCTCCCGATGAATGGGGCATCCATGTAGCGCAATTGGCGAAGGCCACCGGCAAGCCCGTCAAGCTGATGCTCGATCGCAACATGGAAATGGAAGCGGCCGGGGCGCGGCCCTCCAGCTATGCCCAAATCAAGGTGGCGGCGAAGAAAGATGGAACGCTGGTGGCGTGGGATTCGCACTCCTGGGGCACGGGGGGGCCCACGGGCACGGATATGCCTCCCCTTCCTTATGTGCTGGCAATCCCCAACAGTTCCACCCGGCATACCTCCGTTAGCACCAACACCGGACCCGCGCGCGCTTGGCGTGCACCGAATCATCCTCAGGCTGCGGCGCTGACCATGTGCGCGCTGGAAGACTTGGCAGCCAAGCTCAACATGGACCCCATCGAGTTTTTCTCCAAGAACGCGGACCTTGCTGCGGGAGGACGCGGGAAAGTCTACCGGGAAGAACTTCAGAAGGCTGCCGAGCTTGCCGATTGGCAAAAGAACTGGCACCCACGCGGAGACAAAACTTCCAGCCACATCAAGCGCGGCATGGGGGTGAGCCTCCACACTTGGGGCGGAGCCGGCCACAACAGCATGTGCCTGGTCACCATCCACCCCGACGGCTCCGTGGAAGTGACCATGGGAAGCCAGGACCTTGGAACTGGCACCCGGACCGTCATCGCCATCGTGGCGGCGGAGACCTTTGGGCTGCCGGTGGAGGCCATCACGGTCAACATCGGGGATAGCAAATACCCTCCTGACAATGCTTCGGGCGGCAGTACGACGGTGGGCGGCGTGTCAGCCTCTACTCGCCGTGGCTCCGTCGATGCTCTGGATCAACTTTTTGCCGTCGTTGCCCCTGCTCTGGGCGTTCCGGCAGACCAGTTGGTGGCCGTGGGCGGAAACATTCAGGCCAAAGGCGACTCCTCCAAGCAAATCTCTTGGAAGGAAGCCTGTGCCAAGCTGCAAGTGAAGACCATTCAGGCCACGGGCAAACACCCCGATCGGACCAAGTGCAAGCTGGGAGATAGCGGCGTGGGCGGAGCGCAGATTGCCGACGTCTCCGTGGATACGGAAACCGGGCTGATTAAGATTAACAAGATGATCGCCGTGCAAGACTGCGGCCTCATTATCAGCATGAAAACTGCGGAGAGCCAGGTCTATGGCGCCCTGATCATGGGCATTTCTTACGCCCTGCACGAAGAAAAGATCATGGACCCGATCACCGGGCGCATGCTGAATAACAACATGGAGTTTTACAAGTTGGTCGGCATCGGGGACATCGGGGAATTGGTGGTCCATATGATGACCGGCCCCGGCTACGACGAACGCGGGACGATTGGCCTCGGCGAACCTCCGGTGATTTCCCCCGGCGCTGCCATTTCCAACGCCGTGGCCAACGCCATCGGCGTGCGGGTGCCGACCATCCTACTGACGCCCGACAAGGTTCTGGCCGCACTCGCGAAAGGAGGGGTAGCTTAATGCAAGCCTTTGAATACGCTCGGCCGAAGTCAGCCCAGGAAGTGGTGAAGTTGCTCGCCGGCGCGGAGGGCGAAGCCCTGGCACTCGCGGGGGGGACCGACCTCATCAGCTTGATGAAGGACGGCGTCGCCACCCCCAAGCGCCTGGTAAGCTTGCAACACGTCAGTGAACTCAAGGGAATTTCCGTCCATCGAGAATCCGGCCTGCGACTCGGCGCCGGCGTTACCTTGGAAGAGTTGGTGGAGAGCGCCGAAGTGCGCGAGCATTACCCCGCCTTGGTTCAGGCAGCAGAGGGCGTCAGCAGCGCGCAGGTCCGCAGTACGGGAACGGTGGGGGGCGACCTCTGCCAGCGTCCGCGCTGCTGGTACTATCGCGCCGGCTATGGATTGCTGGCCGTCTATAAGGACAAACCTCTGGTCCCGGACGGCGACAACCGCTATCACGCCATCCTGGGAAATTCCGGGCCGGCTTATTTCGTGAGCCCGTCGAGTCTCGCGCCCATTCTGATTGCTTTGGACGCCAAGGTTAAGCTCCACGGCCCCGAAGGCGCGCGGGAACTTTCCGTGCAAGATTTTTTTGTAACCCCCAAGAGCGAGCAAGAGAGCGAACACGCGCTGCGTCCGGGAGAAATCGTCACGGAAATCCTGGCCCCGCATCCCGGCGACGTCAAGATGGCGGTCTACGAAGTGCGCCAGAAGGAAGCCCTGGATTGGCCACTCGCCGCGGCTGCCGTGGTCCTGAAGCTCGATGGCGGCAATGTGCAAAGCGCGCGCGTCGTGCTCGGACATGTAGCGCCCGTGCCCTGGCCTTCGCCGGAAGCGGAAGAAGCGCTGAAGGGTAAATCGGTGAATGATGATGCCGCTTGGGAAGCTGGCAAAGCCGCACTCAGCAAGGCAACGCCGCTTTCCAAGAACGCTTACAAAGTGCAACTGGCCCGCGTGGCGGTGAAGCGCGCCATTCTGCGTGCCGCGACGTAGGGCCGAACGGCGTTCGGCCCGGGCGAGCGCCGCTCGCCCCTACATTGAAAGGAGAGGCGTGATGATCTCTGAACCTGCTCCTCAGACCGTGCAGCCCAAGGTGCAGTGCCGCTTGATCCGCTCCAAGTGGATGTTCATTGAGGCGGAGCCTGACCCCACGGTTCCCCGTTCCGGCACGAGCATCTGCTGGTGCGTGCACACCCAGAAGTGCATGGGGCCGGATGGCCGGGTCGTAACCCAAGAGGATTGCAACGAAGAGCGGGCGTGCTTCGAAGCCCTGTAGCCATTGTGGATAGCCCGCCAATGCCCGATGCTCCTCCAATCATCCCGCTTCGCCGGATTGAATCCCCCGGCGAAATGGGATAAAATGTCACTGGGGCGTTTTACAAAAGTTTGCCCCGTGGAGGGTCGGGTCATGAGGAAAATCATTTCCTTTTCTGCAATTGGTTTCTTTCTGCTTTCGGCTTGGGCGGTTCCCGGAAGCGCGGCATTGAAGGGCGATTACATTGAAGCCCGCAGCGCGGACGTTTACACGGGACCCTGTTTCGCGAACTCGGAAGTAGGTTTAACCGGCCAGGAAGCCATTCTGGCATGGAAATTTCAGGAGGGCGACTGGAACGGCGTCCCTCTGAGTGGACTTAGTGTCGTGGCCGTGGTCAGGGCCAACGCCACGCTGGGCGATCCGTATCACGACCCTTATCCGGCGCGATCGGTACTTATTGTCGATTCCCGCGCCACGAGCCGACAGCGGACGGCGCTCGCAGCGTTTGCCGCGTCCAAGGCCGGCGGTCTGTTGGACCACGTTGTGCGGGTGGAGAGCGCGCCCATCCAGATGACGGTGGAGCATGGTGAACTTCACGGCGCAGCCAAGGTGGTGGCCGGCAATTTTGCCCGAATCGAGACCCGCAGCCTTTGCCAGGGCGATCACCTGTGCGGAAACGAATCCGTCTATTACCCGCCCCTTATCAGCCTCGTTCATTCCATGCCGGCTTTCACCCTGGATAGCTCGTTCTCGGGGCAGGGCCTGGGTGAAGTTTGGAAGAACGTCGACAAGCGCAGCGCCTTTGTGGGCAGCTTCTAACCCGCCCGGCCTGACCGAACCAGCAAGCTCAAGAAACGGGAAACTTCCGCGAGGACGTTTCCCGTTTCGTGTTTATATCATCCAATAAAGGGAGGTTTTGTCCATGAAACTGCACCGTATCATCGGAGGCGTCCTGGCAGTTCAATTCTGTGTGATCGTAAGCGCCTTTGGCCAAGGAGGTTACAAGGCGGAGGCGATTGGCGCCGCCCCGGCGGACGTTCCCGCCCCTATCCTTAGCGCCCTCGACACGGCAGGAGTTCGCGTTTCCACCGATCAGGGCGCGGCACTCTGCGAAGTATGGTTGCGCAAGACGCTGCCCGCGAATCCCAATCCTAACACCTCATCGGACGTCCTCTATGGATCGCTGCCCGAGGGGGCTTTACTGGGTGTTGTGCACTTCCCCAATCCGGTCACGGATTTTCGCAGTCAGACCATTAAGGCGGGATTTTACACGCTGCGCTATGGCTTGATCCCCCAGGACGGAAACCATATGGGAGTAAATCCCTATCGCGACGCCTTCGTAATGGCGCCCGTCTCCGCCGACCCGGGCCCGGACAAGGCGCTGTCTTTTGAAGACCTGGTGAAATTAAGCAGACAGGCCTCCGGCACGCCCCATCCCGGATTCCTGGTGGGAGCGCAGGTTAACGGCGCCAGCTTCCCCTCCGTTGGCAAGGATGATTCCGGAAACTGGAATGTCCAAATCAAGGGACATGCGAGTAGCGGTGACCTGCCCCTGGCGTTCACGGTGGTGGGGCATTGGCAGGGGTAGGGGAGATCTCAAATCTCAAATTTGAAATCTCAGATGTTTCAAGTCTCAAATCTCAACTTTGAAATTTCAAAGGGTTTGAATTTCAAATCTCAGATGTTTCAAATCTCAAATTTCAAATCTCAAATTTCAAATCTCAAATTTGAGATTACAAATCCCGAGATTCCAGATGCCTCTCCTGAACGGGGGGAGGTGCCGGGGTGAGGGGATAGGATAGACCAAGGAACAATATGAAATTAGCCGCGCAAAATCGCTTGCGAGGGTGCTCGGCCTGGGTTTTCGCCCTGGCGCTGGCTTCCCTTCTCGCCTCAACCCTCTATGCCGCCCAGTCAAAGCCTCTGACCGTGCTCGAAGGTAAACTCGTCGCCAACCAGGGAGAATGCCCGTTGCTGAAGGTCAACGGCCGGGACCAGACGCTTTCGGCCGACACTCCTCACCTTTACCACACGATGCAGGACAGACGCCTGGACGGCCGCGAGGTGCGCCTGGAAGGAATCCCGAAGCCGGATGGTTCCTTCGAGGTCCACTGGCTCTATACCGTCCACGATGGCAAGCTCTTTCGCGTGCGCTATTTCTGCTCCACCTGCAACATCGTGGCGCTGGAGCCCGGCCCCTGCGTCTGCTGCCAGCAGCCGGTTGCACTCCAGGAAATCCCCGTGGAGAAACCAGAAATCTAGCCGCCTTGGCGGGTGCGCAAGCGAGGAGCGAAAGCCTGTCCCTCGGGCGTAATGCGGGCGTTTGCCTGCTGGTGCGCGAGTGTCCCACCCCTGGGAGCGCGGGCATCCTGCCCGCTCTGAAGCTGTGAATTTATTGAGAAAATCGGATTTTTTAGCCCGTAAGTAATTGAAAACAAGCGGGCGAAATTTTCGGAATTCAATAGATTCACAGCTCCTCTGGCGGGGGCGTCCCGCTCCCGCCCTGTAACCAGACCCGGAGGCTGGAGGGTCGAAACGGGGGTCTGATGAAAGGAACGCGCGGGCGGAACGCCCGTGCCGTAGCGGGCAGGATGCCCGCGCTCCCATCCGTGGCACGGGCATCCTGGCTATGACGGCGCGCGGGCGGGACACCCGTGCCGTGGCGGGCAGGATGCCCGCGCTGCCACTCGTGGCACGACCACCCTGGCGCTGCCCCCGCCAAATTGTCATTCCGCCCCGGTATGTATGGACCCGACCAGCCGCGCCTAAGACAATATGACCAAAACAAAAATAAATCTGTTGATATCTAAAATATTCGATATATGTCCTTGACAAATTACTTTTGCGAGAGTAGAAGATGGCATATTGAGGCCATCTCTAGTTATTGTGCCGCGCTCCATCTCTCTTCTAATAATGAGGAGGCCGCCATGCCGAAGCGATTCACATCCCCAAGCAATCTGATGGTTTTTCTCTGCTCTGCTCTGCTCTGCTTCTTATCCTTCCCGGTGCAATCTTTGGGCAAGTTACCAACGTGACCGACATTACTTCGACCCCCATTCCGGGCTCCGGGCATGACTACATCAAGATGTTCTCTGAGACCGTCAACCCCGCCAACGGGTCGCTAAGTGTGAGAATACAAGTGCCTATTCCCAAGGGCCGAGGGCTCACCTTGCCGTTTTCCTTTGCCTACGATTCCAACGGCGCGCTAGGGTCCGTCTATTCCATAACCGGACAGGGGACATTTCTAAACTACCCCTCATTTCTCTCGCAAGGGGGATGGTCGTACAGCGTACCGCTTATGAGCGCGAATTATTTAGACCCGACGTATAATGGAACCAGCTGCCCACGATTGATTGACTATGTCTTTGAAGACCCCCTGGGAACGCGCCATGCGCTTGACTTGGCGAGCTTGTACTATATGACAAATGGGAAGTGCCCGGCGGGATCGAAGGCCACGGGCGGAGACGGTATCGTTCAGGCCTCTCTCGTCAATTGTGGTGTTAACGGATTGTGCCAAAACGTTAGCGTTGCGGATGCGGACGGTACGGTCTATGAATACACTTCCCCAGACAATCACGGGACGATTGGCTCCATGGGTGCTTCGCTGCCGTATCAGGTGGAAGACCGCAACGGCAATCAGGTCACGTTCACCGATAACAACAATGGCGCCTTTACGGTCGCTGACACCCTGGGCCGCACTGTCTTGTCTTCCTCGGGTTTCGGCGCCAGCGGCAACACTCTCTCCGTCTCCGGGCTCCCATCTCCGTCTTATACCGTTTACTGGACCGCCTTAAATTACGGTTTCGCCATCAACCCCCAATGGGCGTTGGGGGCTCCAAGCTCGGAGTGCCGGGGAATGAATGCCCCAGGCGGTTCGATGTCTGCGATTAGTCAAATAACATTGCCCAACGGCCAGTCATACAATTTCTACTACGATCCAACTTATGGCTTGCTCAAAGAAATCGACTATCCCAGCGGGGCCAAGGTGGTCTACACGTGGACCCTGAACCTGAATCAGAACTCCGAATTTGCATCATTCCCGGACGAGGTGGGGAACAACGGAGGCTGCGGCTACACCTATTCTTGGCCAGCGGTTTTATACCGTGACGTCTACCTCAGCCAAAGCGCACCCACGCCTTCCCTACACCAGCAATTCACCTACGCGCCGACCAACTGGAATAGTCCCCCCACTTCTTGGCAGAGCAAGTCCACGACCGTCCAAACGACCGACAACGAGCGAGGCGGGAGCAGCTTCACAACCACGTATAGTTACAAGCCCTTACCAGCTCCAACCCAATTGTACGAAGGCAACGTCTACGCCAATCAAATCCCGGTGGAAAGCAGTGTTGCCTACACTGATTGGGGTGGAAGCAGCCCGATTCGGACGATCAACAAGACCTGGGCGAACTACTTCGAGATGCAAGGCCAGCAGGTTGTGGACAACGGCACGGTGACCTCCGATCAGTTCTTCCTGTTCGGGTCCGGGGCGCAGATTACCGGCAAGTACGAGTGTGGCTCCGGGCAGACTTGCTATAACGCCACGCAGGTCAGCCCACCCACTGCTTACGCGCGCCTCACCGCGATTCAATACCAAAGCTTTGCGGCCACCCCCATCTATACGGCCGGCCCGTCGATCTTCGACCGGCCGGCCAGTGTGGTCATTAATGGCAGTGGTGGCAGGGCCGCCGAGACTGATTATACCTATGATGGCAGCAGCGTTACTGGAACCTCCGCCGTGAAGAACCACGATTACTCCAACTATAGCTCGTCTTTCAATAATCGCGGCAACGCCACGTCCATGTCCAAATGGGTCAACACCAGCGGCAGTTCGCTCACCTGGAATTACACCTACGACGACACCGGCCAGGTGCTCAGCATGAAGGACCCCAAGACAAATTCGACAACATATTCCTACACCGATTCATTCGCAGGGTGCGGCTCCGCCAGCGGAAGCACCAACGCCTATCTCACGACGATCACCGATGCGAAAGGATTCACGCAGAGCTTCACTTACCGCTACTGTGACGGGCAGTTGAACTCGGCGACGGACCGGAACAGCAAAACCACAAGTTATTCTTATGAGTCCTTACTCAACCGCCTCGGGTCGATTACCTATCCCGATACGGGTTCCACCACATACGGATACGCAAGCAGTGGCCCCTGCGCCCAGCCCTCCAGCACGACGATCTTAGTGAGCGGCACCTCCAGCTACATTGAGACCGCGGCCATGGACGGCCTCTGCCAGGTCACCCAGACCGCCCACTCCGACCCTGCCGGATCGAACTGCACAACCTTGATCTCTGGCGGAGCGGATTGCACGAATGCCACCTACGATGGCGAGGGCAAAGTCTGGACGGTTTCCAATCCCTATCGAAGCACGGGCGAATCCACTTACGGGCTAACGACGTATACCTACGATGCTTTGGGGCGTACGACGTCCGTCGCCTATCCTGACGGGAACTCGGCAACTACAAGCTACTCCGGCCTCTCCTCGACCGTCACCGATCCGGCGGGAATATGGCGGACTCTCACGAATGACAACCTGGGTCGGCTCGCCTCGGTGAACGAGGCCGGGGCGTACACCACGTCATACACCTATTACGCGACCAACGACCTTAACACTGTAACCCAAGGTTCTTCCCAAACCCGGACGTTTGTCTACGATTCTGTCTCGCGCCTCACCAGCGCGACCAATCCCGAATCCGGCCTCACCAGCTACACCTACCCCACGAGCAGCGGTTCGGGGATTTGCAGCGGCGATCCAAGCTCGCCCTGTTCGCGGACAGACGCCCGTAACATTACCACGACCTACGCGTACGTCGACCCGCTGAATCGACTCACTGGGAAGACCTATTCTGATAGCACGCCGCCGGTTACTCTTTCCTACGACCAAACCTCCGTTACCATTGGCAGTTGGTCAAGCGGTACGCTCATGAATCCCAATGGCCGCCTCACCGAAGCTATAACGACCTCAAGTGGCAGTGTGCAGACGGGGGTGTTTTACAGTTATGACCCCATGGGCCGACCGAAGACCTACTGGCAGTGCGCGCCTTCCACCTGCGTCAACCCCAACTTCCCTAAGTTGGTCTATAATTATGACTTGGCAGGTGACATCGCCAGTTGGGTGCACCCGGCAGGCTTTACCATCACCAACACGCTCTCGGCAGCGCGGCAAATCACTGAGATCTGGAGCAGCCTGAATAGCTCGACACAGCCGCCGGTTTTGGCGCAGAACATCACCTACACTCCCTGGGGGGCGTTGACCAGCCGCACCAATGGCTGCGTGGGTACGGGATGTACGAACGCTCTGGAAACCTATGACTACAACAATCGCATGCAGCCTGTCCGCCTGCAACTCGGCGTCTCCGGCAACACCGATCAGGATTACTGCTTGGTTTACAATTACTATACGAGCATCGCGCAACTTCCCAGCAATTGCGCGAAGCCCACCCAGGGGACCGGCAATAATGGCAACGTGACCGGCATGTACGACCTGGACGGCCCGAACAATACCCTCATGACCCACACGGAGGCCTACACCTACGATAACGTCAATCGCCTGTACACCGCGATCTCGCAGAGTGGCACGGGCAATGCCACTTACAACCTGACCTTCAGCTACACGCAGGACGGGTCAAGCGGCAACTACGGCAACATGACGTGCGTCGTCAATGGCAGCACCAACGGCCTGTGTCCCCAATACACTTTCAGCGCCACGACCAACCGGAGCACCACTGCCGGCTTCGCGTACGACGCGGCGGGCGATTTGACGAGCGACGGCACGCACAGCCATACCTGGGATGCTGAAGGACGCCTTCTCACCATGGACGGGGGAACGACGGCGAATATTACTTATAACGCCTTGGGGCAGATGGTGACGAACTTGGGGTCCAACACAACATATAACGCGGCGGGGGAACGCATCTCGGGGAGTGGGTATAGCATCGTACCTTGGGGGAATGTTGCTCTGGTCAAGTATGGCACCGCCACGCTTTTCGTGCACGGCAACGTGCTGCAATCGAGCACCGACGTCACGGACCAGACGGGCACGGAGAAGCAGGACCAGATCTTCTACCCCTGGGGGCAGAGTTGGATACTCCATCAACTTCCGGACGACGGCACTTACGCCACCATGGAGCCGCTGACCACGACGACCGGGGAGGAGACGAGCATCACCCTCAATCGCGACTATAGCAAGTCCTACGGCCGCTGGCTCAGCCCGGACCCGCTCGGCCAAGATGCGGTTGACCCGAGCAACCCGCAGACCTGGAACATGTACGCCTATGTGCGGAACAACCCCACGAGCCTGATCGATCCCTCAGGCGCGATGTACTGCGCCCCCAACAGCGCGGTCGTAGACAAAAACGGTAACACGGTCGGCTATTCGGACTGCGTCAGCGAGGAAACCGGGGCGTCGGACCAGTACAGCCAGCACTTCGCGCCGCAGCAAGAGAATGTCAACGCGCAGCAAGGATCTTGGTTGGACTACATCTTGGCCATCCCCCCGACCTATGTTCCGAACGATGTGCCGCTTTCCCCCGCTGGACAGAAGTTCGCCCAGGACCTCAGCAAGATAATTGACACTTATCCCACGGTGTGCGGAGGTGGCGGATTTTTCTATACAGGCCGTGAGCGTAGCGTTGGTCCGGGACACATGTTCGTTGGTGCGATCACCGAGATTGACAGCCGCGCCGGTACGAGCACAGGTGGTTTATTTGAAATCGGCGGCGGCGAGGGCACTGTCGCTGGCGGGGGTTACATTGCAACGACAAACTCCCAGGGTGTGCCTTCAGGTTCGGGCCTTGCGTACGGCGGTGTCGGAGCGTCCTCGGGAGTCGCGTCAGCGTCTGGCGGTGTTGTAGGGTTCGCATCAGGCAGTAAGATCTCCGGGGTGGGCATCTACGGCGAGGGATCCTTTCTCGGTCGGGTGTTGGGGGGCGGGGGATATCTAAATATCACCAATGTAGGGAGTTGTCACCAATGATTCTAACGTTGCTTGGACCGCTCTCATTTGCAAGCCTGAACGGACAGGGGCCTCTCTGGTCGGTGTTTTTCATACTCGTTGCGGTGTACGTTGGAGTGAGCGGTTGGCGTGATTACTTAAAGCATCGCCACGAGATGCAGGTTCCACTGCCGCATTTAATATTCTTCACTGTAGGCTGTCTAGTCATGATCTTTATAGGAGCTTGGGGACTCTTTCGACTGCGGTGACGGCGTCGTAGCGCTCGGGTACGGCGAGGGATCCCTTTTCGGTCGGGTGTTGGGGGCGGAGGATATTTAAACATCACCAATGGAGGGAGTTGTCACCAATGATTCTGACGTTACTTGGACCGCTTTCATCTGCAACTCCGAACCCACCGGGGCTTCTCCTGTCGCTGTTTCTCATACTTGTTGGGGGGTACGTTGGAGTGAGGGTTTGGCGTTATTACTCAAAGCGGCGTCACGATACACAGATCCCACTGGCCGATCTAGTGTTCATCACTCTAGGTTGTCTAGTCATGATCTTGATAGGAGCTTGGGGCCTCTTTCGACTGCGGTGAGGGCGTCGTAGCGCGCGGGCTGGCTGGCGCACAGCGCTAACCGTGCGGCTTGTCGTTGATCCGCGTTCCTGCCCTGAACCTGCCTTGTGCCGGGGGCAAAGGCCTGGCGGTGCTAGCGCACCGGGCAGCAACCTAATCAACATAAAACACTGGACACCATGGTAGAAGGGCGGGAGAACGGTGTCAGAGGGAGAACGGTGTCAGGAACCCTTTTCTCTTCAGGGGAGAACGGTGTCAGGAACCCTTTTCTCTTCAGGGCGGTAGGGCGGGAGAACGGTGTCAGGGGGAGAACGGTGTCAGGGGGAGAACGGTGTCAGGGGGAGAACGGTGTCAGGGGGAGAACGGTGTCAGGAACCCTTTTCTCTTCAGGGCGGTAGGGGCGGTAGGATACGGTTATGGGTCGCGTGCGGCGAGCAGGTAGCGCGGGGGTGGACGTTCTTTGGCCTCCTCCGCGGCTCGTCATCTGGCCCCGTGTGCAGAGCGCCTTCCGCACGGCAATCCAACGCGGGTGCTTTCATCGGTGGTGTCGCAGACGCAACAAGCCGCCGATAATGAGCCTTGCGCTGGGGTCCGCAAGCAGTCATTCGTCATGTAGTGCCGCGGAGGAGCGAGTGTAGCGCGGACCTGTTCGGTAGGTCCACCCATGGCCACTTCGCGCGGGCAGGATGCCCATGCCACTTCCGCGGGGCATCTCCCATCCGAGCAGTGACAGTGGCAAGGGACAGATTGGGAATTTGAAATTCAACAGAAAGGCTGCAATTATGCCTATCAATCATCGGGAACTTATTGAGGAAATCGAAACCCATATTCGGAAATTCGGCGGTGGGTTTGGCGAGTGGTGCGTGGGGACGGCCAAAGATTCTCGTGGGCCGTTTTTCCGCCGCCATCTGGCCGCCGACTTGGGCGATGGGTTGACCTATCGCGAAGCCTTTACCACCGACGCCGCGCAAGGCGTCGTCGCGCACCTGGTGAATGATCGCGGCCTCGAACGCTTCCCTGAGGCCGAACCTGGCTCGGATGACCGTAGGGCCGAGCGGCGCTCGGCCCTACGCCAACCTGCCGAGTCAAGTTCGGCCGCGCAAGACGCCGTCTCCGAGCCCGGCCGCCTGGTGTTTGTCTACCGCAAGACGGCAACCACCAACGCCGCGCTGCCAAGCGAACAAGCCGTGTTCCCAAGACGCGCAGCCTAAGCCACCCCTGGGATCGCGGGCATCCTAGCCATGACGGCGCTTCCACTCTGCCTTATCACTCTTGCATCACACACCCGAAATAGCTCTTCCGTGGTTGAGGATGTTGAGGCTCCTCGATTTCTTACTTTTGACTTTTGCATTTTGCCTTTTGACTTGCTCTTGCCTTGCTTCTGCCTCGCTCAGGCCTATTACCTTGCTTTTGCAGCACCTCATGTGGTGCATGAGTGTATACTGCTGTGGCTCCGGGTGCCGGAACAGGCGCCTGGATATGCCGGCATTTGCCGCAATTAGGGGGGGACAACTTATGAAATTGACCATTCTTTCGCTTATTGCATTTTTTCTTTTGGCCCTGGCCCCGGCGCGGGCCTTGGATAATGGGTTGGCTCTGACTCCGCCGATGGGCTGGAACAGTTGGAACAAGTTCGGCTGCGACGTCAGCGAAAAGCTCATCAAGGAAATGGCCGACGCCGTGGTGACGAGCGGGATGAAGGATGCCGGCTATCAATACGTCGTGATCGACGACTGCTGGCAGGTCAGCCGCGATGCGGAGGGGAACATTGTTCCTGACCCCAAGCGCTTTCCTTCCGGGATCAAGGCGGTGGCGGATTACGTCCACTCCAAGGGCCTGAAGTTCGGAATCTATTCCGACGCGGGCACGGGAACATGCCAGGACCGCCCCGGCGGCCGCGGCTACGAATTTCAGGACGCCCGCACCTACGCCGTATGGGGGGTGGACTACCTCAAATACGACTGGTGCAATCACAGCACGCAGGAGGTGAAGTCCTCCTACACGATTATGCGTGACGCCTTGAAAGCTTCCGGCCGCCCCATCGTCTTCAGCCTCTGCGAGTGGGGTGTGGAGGCTCCCTGGAAATGGGCGGGAGAAATCGGAAACCTCTGGCGGACGACAGGCGATATTACGGATTGCTGGAGCTGCACAGGCTGGAATGGTGACTCGCTGGGCGTGATGCAGATTCTCGACGTCGAGGCGGGCATCGCGGATGCCGCCGGTCCGGGCCACTGGAACGATCCCGACATGCTCGAGGTGGGCAATCCCGGCCTCAGCGTGGAAGAGAGTCGCGCGCACTTCAGCCTGTGGTGCATGCTGGCAGCCCCGCTGATGGCGGGAAACGATTTACGCAATATGCCGGCGGCAATCCGTGAAATCCTGACCAATAAGGAAGCGATCGCCGTTAACCAGGATGCGCTCGGCCATCAGGCGATAAAGTATCGCGATTACGGTGACGTGCAGATTTGGGCCAAGGAGTTGAGCGGCCACGCCATGGCTTATGCAGCGCTGAATCGCAGTGACAAGCCCAAGGAAGTCTCGGAATGGATTGGCACGGGGAAAAAGGTTCGTGACTTGTGGAAACACGCGGAAGTGACCCTCGACGATGGGTACTTCCGCGGGACCTTGGCGCCGCACAGCGTGGTCTTGTTGAAGGCTACAGGGGAGTAGGCGGCAGGTCGCGGCGGGCTTGCGCGGCTCGGCGGGGATGCGTGAAAACCGCGAGCGCAATGCAGACCTAACCTTTAGCCTTGATCCCTGTTGGCACGGCTTGCGAAGCTTTAGGGTGCGGCAGCAAGCTGCCGCACTCTAAAGCTTCGCACGTTCACTTCCCGGCCGGGAGGCTCGCCAGGAATTCCGTCACGGCCTTTTCGTAGGGGGCCGTAGCCTGGTTAAAGCCCTCGCCATGGCGGCGTCCGGGCAGGACGATGATTTTCTTTAGCGGGCTCTGGGTGTGCGCGTAGAGGGTCTGAGCGATGGATGGCGGCATCCGGCGGTCGCCGTCGACGGCCACGAAGAGTATGGGCCGGTCGCCGATGCGCTCGACGGCTTTCACCAAATCGAAGTCTGCGGGGCTAAAATGGCCGCGCCACGCCGTCCAATAGCCCACCTCATAGGCGATGGGAAAGCCCGGAAGACGCAGGAACAATTTCAAATGATGGCGCATGGTGCCCATCATGGAATCGAAGGAGCTATCGGAAATGACTGCGGCAATGTCCGGCGACTCGGCCGCCGCCATCAGCCCTGAGGCAGCGCCCATTGAAACTCCCCACACCACCACCGGACGGGCCGCGTGCTCCTGATCGAGCGAGTAGCGAACCGCCGCTTCCACATCCAACCTTTCCTGGTAGCCCAAAGTAGTGATGTCGCCGCCGCTCGTGCCTTGATGACGCAAATCGAAAAGCAACGCGTTGTATCCCAGGCTGTGCGCAAAGACGGCGTCAGGAAGCATCTCGATGCGGGTGCGGTTGAGCCCGTGGCTAAAGACAATGGTGCCGCGCGCGGTCCCCTCCGCGGGAATGTACCAGCCCTTGAGGGTAATTCCATCGGAGGTGGTGAACACAATCCAGCGGAAATTAAGCTTGTAGGATATTGGCGTCTTGCCGTCGTTGGGGTCGGGATAATGAAACTGGTTGTGCGTGATCATCGCCGTGAATAACCAGGGGACGAAGATCAGGAAGAATGCCGCCACCAGCGCAGCGAGTATCAACAAGACATTTCGGAAGATCTTCAGAATTCGCGACCGGGACGGCACATTTTCCTCCTCGTTTCACCATTGTCCATTTGGGGCCAGAAGACGTAGCGCGGACCTGTTTTGTAGGTCCGCGGCTTTTCCCTGGCCATTAGAGACGAGCCGCAGGCCTACGGAACAGGTCCGCCCTTCGAGATTTGGCAAATTTGAAAATGAAAAACCGCGGACCCCAAAAACGCGGGTCCGCGCTACTTCCTCGCCCGGTTGCGCTGCGCTTTGGCCCCAGTCCAATAGTAACATTGAGTAGCGGCGGATTATAAGGACGAACTGCATAGAACTGGGGTGGCAATCAAAAGGAAATACGTGGGGAGAGGCGGAAGCCCCCGGCGGGGGGGTTCAGAGGCGAAGGTAAGTTCTTAGCGCCCGGTTTTGGCATTATGCTTTTCGTGGTAAATCTGTCGAGATTGCTTATTCTGTTGTTGGTTAACAAGCTTTCGTTCGCCGGCAGACAGCTTGCCGCCATTAGCTTGGCGCATGCCGCTGATTTCGCGGTTCAAGCCTTGCTCGCGGTTTTCCTGCCGACCGGCTTCTCCAGGCGTCATCTGGCAGCTCCGGATTCCTTGGGCGATGCGGTCCTGCTGATTTTCACGCCGCTGCCCAATCTCACCTTTGCCGTAGGTGGCGGTGCGGGCATTGTGTTTATCCTGATAGATCTTTCCCGAGATGTGATTTTCCTGTCCATTGAGCTTGGCGCGGTCCGCGGCGGTAAGTTTGCCTCCGTCAGCGGCGCGCATTTGCCGTTCGTTCCGGTTTAAGTTGGCTTCGCGGCGCTCCAGGTTCTTGGTTTCACCCGCAGTGAGCTGGCCGCTATCAATCCCGTTGGCAATGCGATCTTGCTGGTTTTGCTTGCGCTGCGCGATCGTCCCCGGGGACGTTGGAGTGTCCGCCGGGGGCGGATTCGTCTGGGCCATCGAGATCGAAGCCGCCAACGCCATGGCTGCACCTAAAATGATGAAACGAGTTTTCATTTTCCTCTCCTCTTCTGTCGTGGCCCTTCATCCTCGAGTGCGGAGGGTTCTTTGAAGGCCATCTGTTCGCTTAAACACGGATTAGAGGAAGATGTTGCGGTAGGGTCGATCATTCACCCTGGGGTTCCACAATGTGGGTTGCGAGCAGGATTACTACCACTGCCGTCATGACCGCGCAAAGCGACGTAACGGCGCCATATCCGGATCTTTGAAACAGCAGTCCTCCCACATACGCGGTTGCGCCAATGCCCATTTGCGAGGAGATATTCCGCATGGCGATGAATGAGCCGCGCTGCGCCTGGGGCACCATTTCCGTCATCAATGCGGTCAAAGGCCCTTGCCGGAAGGCCGCTCCCAGGCTCGCAAGCGCGAACACTCCGAGCAGTCCCAATCCCCAAGGCACGAGTGGGACGAACGCCACAGCCACTGCCAGCAGGATGTTGCTGGCGATGGAGACACCGCGCTTTCCCCAACGGTCGGAAAGAATGCCACCCAGGGGAGCGCTGCCGACGGCCACGATTCCGCCCAACATGAAAACCCACCCAATGGTGCGTGTGGGAAGGCCAAAACTGCTGTTTAACCACGCGCCGATGTAGGTGAGGAATCCCACCAAGCCCCCCGACACCAGGAAGGCAATTACTAGCGCGGCCGCGGTGTCTCGCCGCGTTAAGAATGACCGATATGCCTCGGCAGCGATGCGCAGCTTTTCCGTCGAGGGCTGAGGGTTCAAGCGCTCGCGGGGCAATCGCAGGGTGGCAACCGCGGTCACCACGGCCAGACCGGCGAAGAATAGGAATGCGTCCCGCCAGCCGAAGCGGTCGGCGATTTGCGCGGCAATCGGCACACCCAGGATCGGCGCGGCAAAGTAAGCTGCCGAGATCAGCCCGATGGCACGCCCGCGCACGTTGTATGGAAACCAATCGGCGGCGAAGGTGATGGAACAGGTGGAGAGCGTGCCGGCCGCCAAGCCTGTTAGCGCGCGTGCCAGCATCAACTCATTCAGGGTGCGGCTGCGCGCTGCCGCGAATGAAGCCACGGCAAAGAACGCAACGCCCGCCAGCAGAAATCGCCGCCGGCCGTAATGGTCCGAGAGCGTCCCGGAGAAAAACGCCGCCACTGCCGCCGCGAACGAGTACACCACCACCAGCAATCCCGCCGTCGAAACGGTGATCCCAAGCGATTTCACCAAGGACGGCAAGAGCGCGGCGATCATCTGGTTATCCGCTAAACCCAGGAAGAGCAGCAGGAAGAGGTTGGCGATGACCAGAGAGTCCATGGAGTTAGGTGTCAGGTGCCAGGTGTCAGGTGTCAGCCGCTAAGTGCCAGGTGTCAGGTGCCGGAATTAGTGAAGGGTAAAGTGTAAATGGTAAAGGATAAAACATGTTGTGCCGTGCTTATGATTTGTCCTTTATCGCTTACACTTTACACTTTTTCCCACTGACACCTGACACCTGGCACCTGACACCTTCTATTCAAAATGGTGCAAATCGAGTTTGATGGCCGCCTTGTCAGAGAAGTCCATGACGCCGGCGGCGGCAATACCAATGGCCACCACAATCGCATCGCTGATTTCATGCTTGGTAGCGCCCAACTCCAATGCCTTTTTGATGTGTCCTTCCAAACAGCCTTCGCACTTCGCCACCAGGGAACAACCGATGGCGATGAGTTCTTTGGTCTTCAAATCCAGCGCGGAGGGTTTGAAGTAACTTTCCTTGTAGAACGAAAGGTAAATATTGCGAATCCGCGGCTCGATCAAGCTCATCGATGCCGGGGGATTCGTCTTTTCCTCGGGCCCATCATTCGCCATACGGAATCCTCGCTCCTTGATATTTTAGATAGAATACAGCCCCGGTTCGGTTTTGGAAACTCGGCAGCCTGCTAATACAAAAATTGCCCCACACCCTGGTCGCGGAGGCGGTGAATTGAATTCACTGCCCTCGCCCCCAACGCCGGTGTAGCGCGTCTATAACGGCATCGGCGTTGTCAAGCAAAACTTCTCCGTGGGGGTGGCGGTTGGGTTTTTCTCGCGCCTTTCCCCCTGTGCGATTCGTTTTCGGCTCATGCCGACCAAGGATCGCCTCATCGAATCTCACGATGGAACTCTGGGGGTCCACCACTCATCTATGCGATCCCG
>Ga0187852_1000793_pt1 | contig 32878 bp, 32 predicted proteins | sample June2016WEW_6_40_FD_134511 | JGI IMG/M metagenome (GOLD analysis project Ga0187852, IMG submission 134511) | Peatland microbial communities from SPRUCE experiment site at the Marcell Experimental Forest, Minnesota, USA - June2016WEW_6_40 | ecosystem: Environmental > Terrestrial > Soil > Wetlands...
ATTTGACCGCAGCGCCTCCGCGAAGGTGTTCCACTGAGGCGTTTGCGCCTCGCTAATCTTCAGCTCCGCCTTAAGAAAGGCGATCCGTCCCTCGACGTGCTGGGCTATACCCATCATACCCATCATACCCATCATGCCCATGCGATCTGGACCTCCCATCATAGACATCGCGCCGCCCGACCCCATCATTCCAGCCTTCGGCATAGGCTGCGGGTCCTGCGCTGTCGCAACCCCAAAACTCGTGAGGAGCAATACGACCGTTGCAGCCGCGACCTGCACACTTCGATGCATGGCGTTCTCCTTAAGTTTTTACTTTGCCTGGGGGCGCTTTTCTGGCCCTCGCCAATTGCTGCGAGGACTTTGCCCTCTACCCAATACCTCCGCTTCCAATTTGACGCATTGCGCAAGATCAAAGACGCTCCTGGTGGAGGCAGGTAGCTGCGGACTTAAAATCTCTCAAAAACGAAGGTATTTGAGAGGCTGGCGGCGCGGCGCATGGATCGCCGTCAAGTCATACGAAATCGGCTCTTAAAACTCATTCTCGATTCCTACCTCTCAAAAGGTCGCAGACCCACGAGTTTTGAGCGGTGCAGAAATCAAGACATATGGAACTCGATTTTCGCCCCGAAAAGCGGAAGGTTTTGAGAGGCGCGGCCCGTCAAGCCGCAGGGGGCGATTTGACGGAATGGAGCTTATACGACACGCATGCGGGCTATGACTTGATCGATTGTGCGGGTTGCCAAATTACGTCGCCCAAATAGGCATCCGGCCAAATTGCGACCACAGGCCGCTCGGCTAGGAGCATTGCGCTCTCTGTCTTTGAATCTCTCAGGTAACGCTGAACGGATGCCACGGGGGTTTCGTTCTCGTTGACACTGATGGATCGGCCTATCACATCCACGCGCCTGCCCGTGAATTCCGGCCCGTCATCAGGATTTCGGCCGAACCGCGAGGGGCCAAAGTCAACTTTTCCGCGCCAACGATACGGGAAGGGCATTGACGGATGCTCGCGAAAAAAAGCCCAAACGTCAAAATCTTGCACCCCTCGGTCGCCATGAACGAAATGCTGAGCGCCGCCTTGGCAAAGGCACATCAAGATGCAACGTCCGGAATAAACCCCAGAAGCGGCGCGAAGGAAAAGACCGTCGAGGTCGGCATTGGCGAGTCCCGCCAAACGCCTAAGATCGATAACTTCGATACGCTCGAACGAGCGTGAGCGGCGAGGAGCGTTGCTCATTTTCCGTAGTTCGCCTCCAAAGCGGTTGCCGAGGAATTTTGGCGCTCAGTCGACGGCGAAGTAAAGTCAGTGTGCAAAAATCAAGCACAGTGTGTAAAAACGCCAACAATGGCCCCGACCTCGTTTGGCGTTAAGTCGGTGATGTATTGAAGGGAGCGCACGTCTGCCCAGGGGCCAGGGCTGTTCAATTCTCTGGACTGTAACTCATTGCGAATAGCCTTTTAAGTCCTCCGAGAGCTGCGGCATAACGGTCTTGGGCGATGGTGTCGGATTGGTTGAAACGCAGGATATTGTAAGCAAAGCTGCGTATGCGCGCGAAGATTCCGGGATTTGTTCTGATGCGCGAAGCGTCTTCGCGGAGGGTGACGTCGCGCGTGTAATGGAACTTGTTCTCAATGCGCCAGTGCTGGCGAATGGCGTCCGCCGCGAGTTTTGCGTCAATGGCGCGATTGGACAGGTAGAGTGAGGTTTCCACGGAGGCTTTCCAAAGGCCGGTGGCGGGTTGGAATGCGTTGACCGCGCGCTCGACTTGAACGACCGCGGCGACGTAGGGCTCCCATTCCGTCCCCGTGACGGCGGGCGCGGCGTCGAACACGGCAATGGTTCGGGTTTCATGGCGATTGCGCTTTTTCGCATCGACGGTCCGGACGCCAGACAGAGGCATGGCGATTGCGCAAGCGGCCTCGATCATTTGATGCAGCGTCGGCTGGTTGCCCTTGAGCTGAACGATCAAATGCGCGTTTGCGGCGGCGGCGGCTTCGAAGGTTTTTTTTGACAATGCATCGCGTCGCACGTGACGATATGGCCAGCCAGGTCGAGTTCCTCCAACAGCTTTTGCACGGCGGGGATTTCGTTGGACTTTTCGTCGATCTCGATATGCGCCAACACCAGCGCCGTATCGACGGCGAACGCGCTGAGCACCTGTTTTGCCTTGATGTCGTTGAAGTTGTCGAAACTGCCCCTCAGCGCCTTGCCATCGAACGCGATGATGCGCGCGCTGGAATCCGCCGGGACAAGATTCAGGTCGGCCGCATGAGAGCTGGCTCCGGTTGTCTGAACGGTTTCCCGCGAATGATAAGTGGCGTTCTGCCGGGTTGATATCGTTAGAGGGCGCAGGGTGTTGGATGCGACTATGGTCGCATCCAACACCCTGCGGCGGAAAATTCATGCCGCCGCCATGCAGGGCGTCGGACCGACGTAAGGCTCGAATGTGGGCGTCGCTGATTATAAAATCGAGATACCATCATCGATATCTTCAGCCGCAGGATCGTCGGCTGGTCGATCGCCGACACGGAAAGTGCTGCTTTGTTCAAGCCGTTGTTCCAGGACGCCATCGCAAAACATGCCGTATCGCCTGGTCAATTGACCCTGCATGCCGACCGGGGCGCCTCCATGAAAGCCAAGGCCACCGCCCTTCTGCTTGCCGATCTGGGCGTCACGAAATCACACAGCAGGCCGCATACCTCAAACGACAATCCGTTTTCGGAAAGCCATTTCAAAACGTTGAAATATCAACCAGAGTTTCCGAAGCGGTTCGGCTGCATCCAAGACGCCAAACTGTTCTGCCGCTTTTTCTTCGACTGGTACAACCAGGATCATCACCATGCCGGCATTGGTTTGATGACACCCGATCAGGTTCATTATGGCCAAGCCGGCGACATATATGACGCTCGCCAGCAAACCCTCGACAATGCCTTCAGCGTCAACCCCAGCCGCTTCGTCAACAAGCCCCCGGCACCCCCGCAAAACCAGCGGCAGTCTGGATCAATCCTCCAACCTCGAAGCTTGGACTCCGAGCCTAAATTAACAAACCGGCCGTCTCAAAATCATTGACACGTTCCGTCCATCCTTTCGACGTGGTTGCTACCGTGGTCCACCCAACGCCTCGAATCCGGAGATCACGTCGAAGAGTTCTTCGTCGATGCTACTCTGGCGCAACTGGTGGAAGTTGCCGTGAAGCTCCTCCAGCAGATCGTTGATGTTCCTGTCAGCGCGTTCCATTGCCGCCAGGCGGCTCGCATTCTCGCTCGCCAGCGATTCGGCGCAGGCCCGGAAGAGTGAGATGAAGAGATACTCCCGGATAAGTGCGCGCAGCGTTGCGGTGCCAGTGCCCATGATTTCGGGCAAGTTAGCGGTCGGCCAGCGGACTTTGGCCAGACCCTGTTGCCATTGCGCGTCGAGCGGCAACAGCCGCTGGCTAACCGGTTCATAGAGCGCTCCTGACAGCGGTCGGTTATGGAACACCCATAGGGATGCATTTTCGCCGTCGTCGCGATGTGCTTCGCTTTCAATTTGAATCTGCCCGACGAGCGGGGTAATAGCCTGAACGGAGTTCGGCGCGGTGAATAGACCGACCAGCGGCAGGCCCGCATCTGCCAGACGCGCATGAACACGCTCGCCGATCGCCCAGACCCGGGCTTTGCTGGGCAGCGCCGCGAGGGTCTGGATCGCATAATCGGCGACAACGTCGTTAAACTGCCCCACCAGTCCCTGATCGGACCCGAAAACAATCGCGCTGATCGGGCGGGCATGGGTTGGTGTTTTCCGTTCCGCTGCGGTGGCTGCCGGCCCGTATTCCCGAAAGGAGGTGCCCAACCCCAGTTCCACCGTCCGATAATAGTCCGCCAACGCGCGCACCGATTTCTCGTATTGCCCGATACTTGATGCAGCCAGGGCCTTCATCGTGCGGACGACGGATTGGAGATCGCCGGCACTGCTGATCTTTCGGCGCAGGCTCTCCGTGGTGTCGCTCATGACGTCCCCTTGGCCTCCGCCGTGGGCTTCGTTGGAGCGTCCGCCTTGGCCCCGCCTTCAGGCTCGGCCTCTCCTTTCGGTTCAGACTCGGGCTTGGACTCAGATGTGGCTTTAGCCTTAGACGCAGGCTCCGGTTTTTGGTCGGCTTTGCCTTTCGGCTTCGGGGTGGCTTCGGCTTTGGCTTCCGGCTTTGGCCGGAAGGGGGTGAGCGCCTCGCGGGCGATTTCAATAATCATATTACGATCCTCATCGCTTAGCTTATCGGCGCTTTCGAAGCGCGCGCACACTTCTGCCGGGATGTTCGCTGCCGCCGTTTGGACGGCGTGCTCCGCGTCCGGCATCTGGTCGAGTGCCACGGCATCGAAGAGGTCCGCGGTTAATGCCAGCAAGACGGCGATTTGTGCGGGCACTGATGCCGGCGCACCTTCCCCCTGTTTGAGGCAGGCGCGGATGCGTCTTCCATGCTCGATGATCTTTCGGGTGTTTTCATCCAGCCGTGCGCCGAACCGGGCAAAGGTCTCGAGCTCCTCGAACTGCGCGTAGGCGAGTTTGAGGTCGCCCGCCACGGCACGGTAAGCTGCGCGTTGCGCTTTGCCGCCAACGCGCGAAACGGATTTCCCGACATCGACGGCCGGCAGCACGCCCAATTCGAACAGTGAGGGCGAGAGATAGATTTGCCCATCCGTGATGGAAATCAGGTTGGTTGGAATGTAGGCGGAAATGTTCTGCGCTTCGGTTTCGATGATGGGCAGGGCGGTGAGGGAGCCGCCGCCCAGTTCCTTGCGCAAGTGGGTTGCTCGTTCGAGCAGCCGCGCGTGGATGTAGAAAATGTCGCCGGGAAAGGCTTCGCGCCCGGGCGGCCGCCGCAGCAGCAAAGACAATTCGCGATAGGCGCGCGCATGATGCGTGAGATCGTCATAGACCACCAGCACGTCGCGGCCTTGCTCCATGAAATACTCCGCAATGGTGGTCGCGGCGTAAGGTGCGATGAATGCTAGACCGGGCGGGTCGTTGCCTTCGGTCACGACAAGAACGGTATGATCCATCGCGCCCTTCTCCCGCAAGGTTGCCACCGCCTTCGCGACGGCGGACGCGCGCTGACCGATGGCGCAATAAACGCAGATCACATTCTGGTCGCGCTGGTTGAGGATGGTATCGATTGCAATGGCTGTCTTGCCTGTCTGGCGGTCGCCCAAGATCAACTCGCGCTGACCGCGGCCAACCGGAATGAGCGCATCGATGACTTTGAGCCCGGTCTGGAGAGGGACCGTAACCGGCGCGCGATCCATGATGTGCGGTGCCGCACGCTCGATGGGCCAGCGCTCTGCGGCGGCCACCGGCCCCTTGCCGTCGAGGGGGCGACCAAGCGGGTCGATAACGCGCCCCAGCAGACCGCCGCCGACAACCACATCCATGACCCGGCCAGTGCGCTCGACTTCATCGCCGGCGTTCAGATGCCAATATTCGCCGAGCAGCACGACGCCGATTTCCGCCTCGTCGACGTTGAAGGCCATGCCGAGCAAATCGCCGGGGAACTTGACCAGCTCCTCAAAGCCCACGCCGGGGAGCCCGGACACCTTGGCTATACCGGTGGCGATGCTGGTGATCGCGCCTACCTCTCGCGGCGCCAGTTTCGGTGTGAATGCTTCCCGCGCCCGAGCTATACCGGTAAACGTCTGGTCAAGGACACTCTGCAATTTTTCGGGCTCGGTGTTCATGGGTGCTTCGCTTCGAGCTTGGCTTCCTCCGGCTTGGATCCGGCTTTGGCCGCGGTCTTCGGCGCGATTTTTGATTCCGCCTTTGGCTCGACTTTCGCTTCAGGTTTGTCCTTTTCATTCAGAAGCTCGCCGACACCCTTTTCCAGAGACGCGAGATAATCCGCGATGCTCCAAGCTATTTTCTGTCCCTTGGCGGTGAGCTCGATCCCGCTGACCAGGTCCGGCGCGTTCTCGAACCGGACGTGAACGTCAGCCGAAAAAGTCTCGTTGAGCGCTTTCTGGATTGAGTCGCGTTGCGCGGCAGGCAGGTCGAACGCGCTGCGTACGAGCGCGGGATCGGACGCTGTCTTGAGGGCCCCATCGAGGCCCTCTTTCGCTTTGCCGTCCATCGACCGCAGGCGTTGCGTGAACACCTCGCACATGCGTTCTTCGAGACTTGTCGTGGCAAGGTCCGTCAAAGCCTTTCGCGCGATGGCGAACACTTCCTGCTGGGTCCGACGACGAATGGCTTGGTTGAGGTTGACGGCGTCGCTTCGCAGCGCCTCCTGTCGCTTGGCGCTCAGGGCATCTGCTGCCTTTCGCGCATCATCGAGGAGCCGCTGGCGTTCGGCGTTCGCCTCGCCCGTCGCTTTGCTCAAAAGCGCAGCGCGCTGCTGGTCGAACTCTTCGTTCTTGTGCTGAAACTCATCGCGCTCCTTCTGAGCTTCGGCCTTTTTTGCGTCAGCGTCCGCAAGTTCCGCGGCGATGCGCTTCTCGCGCGCGTCCACAGCGTTGAGGATCGGCTTGTAAAGATAGCGCTTCAACAACCACACCAGGATGATGAAGTTGAGCGCTTGCGCACCGACGGTGAACCAATCGATGAGCATGAATTACTTCCCTGCGGCTTGAGCGATAATGTGATTCCAGAATGGATTGGCGAAAATCAGAATCATCGAAACCACAAAGCAATAGATGGCGATAGACTCGATCATGGCCAGCCCGACAAAAAGCGTGCGTGTAATGGTCGTGGCGGCATCGGGCTGCTGCGCCAAAGAACTCAAGGCGGTGGCGACGGCGCGGCCTTCGCCGAGCGCAGGTCCGATACTGCCGAGGGCAATCGTCAGGCCGGCAGTGACGATCGAAGCGATGGCGATGAGTGTCATACTATCCATAGTGTCTCCTTTTGTTGTCGTTGTTCATGCCTTGATGGCTTGTGTGGGTTCAGGTTTGGACTTACGGCCGCGCGTGGCGGCCGCGATATAAACCGCAGCAAGAATGCTGAAGATGTAGGCCTGGACCATGCCGGTGAGCAGACCGAGCGCACTCATGGCGATCGGGAAAACGAAGGGCGTGATGGTCAGCAGAATGGCGAGGATCATCGTCCCGCTCATCATGTTGCCAAACAGGCGAACCGCCAGGGCCAGTGTGCGCGACAGTTCGCTGATGATGTTAAAGGGCAACATGATGATCGTCGGTTCGATGTAGGATTTGAGGTAGCCGCCCAGTCCCTGTTCCTCGATGCCAAAAAACGGCACGGCCACCAGCACACACAGCGCCAGCGCCGCTGTGGTCGAAAGAGACCCCGTCGGCGGCTCGTAGCCGGGAATGACGGTGCAAAGGCTGGCCAACGCGACAAACAGAAAGAGCGTGCCGAGAAAGCCGATATACTTCTTCGGGTGGCGGAGGCCTACATCTTCGATCTGCTTCTCTATGCCGGTAACAACGATTTCCAGCAGGTTCTGCCAGCGGGAACGTTGCAGTTCCGTGGAGAGATTGCGCGTGATGAGCTTCGAGCCGACGGCCAGCAGGAACATCAGTCCCCACGTGAACAGAATCGTGCCGTTGAGTTTGATGAAGCCGTGCTGCCAGAAGATCATCTCGTCGGGACTAAGGCGCATAGATGGTCTCCGTTGCCCGGACATTATGAGGTACAACCGGCGGGAGGGTGAGCCACTTGATCGCGAGGCGCGCCAGGACAAAGCCAAGCAGACACAGCAGCCACCGCCGCCAATCTTCGCCCCCAACGAAATAAAATCCCGGCAGGGTCAAACTCATCCGCAGCAGCATGCTGGTGAAGAACCACAGCGCCGGCCGTGAGGACGAAACGCCCCTTATGACCGTCCACCAGAGGCCGCCGAAGAAGAACGCGCCGAGCAACAGGCCCGCCGCCATCGCCGAGGTCAGAACCAAAACTTCATTCATCGTTGTCCTCCTGTTCGTCCCGAATCTCCTTGTTTTCCTTGGCCACCCAATGCCACGCATTCAAACAGCCGATGGCGAGGCCGGCCATCAACAACGCCAGCGTCCAGGCGTGCGCACCCGGATAATGTTGATCCAGCCATATACCGAGCGCCGTCCCGAGCAGCGTCGGAACCACCACCGACCAGCCGATCAGTCCCATCATCCCCAAACCGAACCAGACGCCCTGCCCGGCGTTGCACCGCGCCTTAAGCTTGCGCGCCGCCTTCGCGCCGACCTCCTGACTGAGAGAGGCCTTCGGCTTCTCGGCTTTGTCTTGGGGTTCATCGGTCATGGTGAAGGCTCACCATGCGGCGGATGAGATCGCCTTCCATTTTCGCCAAGACCGAGCGTACGCTTTGCTCGTGCTCATCCAAAGTCAGAAACTCTCGCTCCACGGCCTCTCGCAATTGGCCGAGGTCCGCTCCGCCCAGCGCCCGGCGCACGGATACGAGAACATCCGGACCGGTCTTGACGAGCACCCCTTCATCCACGGCCACGAAAACTTCGCCGTCTGATTCTGTTTCGTAGGTCAGAATCCCGGGCGCCAGCGCTGCCACACAATCAAGTCGGTGTGGCAGGAGCCCAAACGAACCTTCACGTGATTCGGCGACGATGCGCGTTACGCCCGTCTTCTCTGCGAAAATCTGGAACGGCAGGAGCACCTTAAGATTCATGGGCGCCGCCGGCATGTTCGAGCTTGGGTTTAAGTTTCACCCCGGTTTTCGGCGGCGGCTCTGAAGTGGCTTTGGCCTGCAACCCGGCGGCATCCTTCGTTCCGGGCTTGGCTGCGGGCCCGATGGGTTTTCCCTTTGCCTTCGCTTCGTCAATCGTCCCGATCATGTAGAGCGCGCTTTCCGGATAGTCTTTGAATTCATCGTTCAGGATGCGCTCACAGCCATCCAGCGCGTCCTTGAGGCTGACGAGCTTTCCCTTGAGGCCGGTGAACTGTTCGGTCGTGAAAAAGGGCTGAGTGAGAAAACGTTCTAGACGGCGGGCACGGACGACGACGTTGCGGTCCTCCGGCGAGAGCTGCTCCAGACCGAGCATGGCGATGATGTCCTTGAGTTCGGCGTATTGCGCGAGCGTGCGCCGGATTTCCTGTGCCAGGCCGTAATGCCGCGCGCCGACGATGCCCGGCGTGGCCATTTTGGAGCTGGACTGGAGCGGGTCGATCGCCGGGAAAAGCCCTTCGCTTGCCCGCTTGCGCGAGAGCACGATCGACGCGGAGAGATGCGAGAATGTATGCACCGCGGCCGGATCGGTGAAGTCGTCCGCCGGCACATACACGGCCTGAATGGAGGTTATGGCGCCGGTATCCGTGTTGGCAATCCGCTCTTCCAGCCCCGACAGTTCGGTGCCCATGGTCGGCTGGTAGCCCAGGCGCGATGGCATCTGACCCATCAAGCCGGAGACCTCCATGCCCGCCTGGATAAAGCGAAAAATGTTATCGACGAGCAGCAGCACATCGCGGTGCTCGTCGTCGCGGAAATACTCGGCCATCGTCAGCGCGGCATGTCCAACGCGGAAACGGGCGCCCGGCGGCTCATTCATCTGGCCGAAGACCATCACCATGTTCGGCAACACGCCGGCTTCCTTCATCGCATTGTAAAGCTCCTCGCCCTCGCGACAGCGTTCACCAATGCCGCAGAAAATGCTCACGCCCTCGTGATGACCGATCATGTTGTGGATCATTTCGGTCAGCAGCACTGTCTTGCCGACGCCGGCGCCGCCGAAGAGCCCCGCCTTGCCGCCGCGTTCCAGTGGCACAAGGACATCAATGACCTTGATGCCGGTCTCAAAGACTTCCGACTTGGTGGAACGCCGCGCCAGCGACGGCGGAGCCCGATGCACCGAGCGCCATTCGACCTCGGACAAAGCTACGCCGCGGTCTATAGTATTGCCAAATACGTCGAACATCCGCGAGAGCACCGCATCACCGACGGGCGCCTTCAAGGGGCCGCCCGTGTCCTCGACCGCCATGCCGCGGGCTAGGCCTTGCGTCGGCGTCAGGGCGATCCCGCGCACCTGGCGGGGGTCCTGCTGGGCCAACACTTCGATGACGATCTGCTTGTCAGCTCCGGCGCGCAGCACCGAATAGATCGGCGGCAGGCGCTCGTCGAACCGGACGTCCACGACGCTGCCGCGCACAGCGACGATCACGCCCATGTTGGGCACACCACCTGTATCGGACCGGCTTGGGGAGGCGAGGATGTCTTGAGTAGCCAAGATGGGGATCTCCTCTAGGGCCGAATGAGCGCCAGCGTATGCTGCGCGATCATCAGTTCTTCGTTCGTCGGGATGACCCAGACCGACACGGCGCTGTCTGGAGTGGTAATGCGCGGCCCGCCCGAAAGGTTCGCCTGCTCGTCCAGCTTCACGCCGAGCCACGCCAGCTTGGCGCATAGCGCCGCGCGCACGAGGGCTGAGTTTTCGCCGATGCCGGCAGTGAACACGAAGGCGTCTAGCCCGCCGAGTACGGCCGCATAGGCGCCGGTATATTTCGTCATCGCGTAGACGAAATACTCCACCGCCGCGACCGCCAGCGGATCCGTGCTCTCCTGCAGCACCCGCATATCGCCGCTGGTGCCGGATAGGCCGAGCAGACCCGCGCGCTCGTACAGCATCTTCTCCAGCGACGCGTCGTCGAACAGCTTGCGGCGCAGCAGGTAGAACAGCGCCCCCGGCGGCACGTCCCCCGAGCGCGTCGCCATGGGCAGACCGGACACGGCGCCAAAGCCCATAGTCGTCTCGACGCTGCGGCCATCCAGCATGGCGCATAGACTAGCGCCGCCGCCGAGATGCGCGGCGATCACCCGCCGCGCCGAAGGGGCGAATTTCGGAACCTGCCGGCTGATGTAGTCGTAGGAAATCCCATGATAACCCCAATGGCACACGCCGGCGTCACGCACCTCCTTCGGGAGCGCGTAGAGCTGCGCCACCGCCGGCATCGTGCGATGGAACGAAGTGTCGAAGCAGGCGACCTGCGGCAGGCCCGGGAACGCTTCGGCGAACGCCCGTGCGCCGCGCACGTTAAAGGTCTGGTGGGACGGTTCCAATTCCGCCAGCGAGTCGAGGTAGTCCAGCACGTCGCCCTCGATCCGTACCGGCGCTTCGAAACGGATGCCGCCGAGCACCACACGGTGGCCGGCCGCGACGATCTGCGTCTCAACGAGGTTGGCTTCCAACCAGGTGATGACGAAGTGCAGCGCCGTCCGATGGTCGATCGTGTGGCCTTCGCCCCATTCATGCGAGTCTAATGGCTTACCGGCCGCATTGTTGACGGCAAAATGCGGATCGCCCTGCATGCTGTCGATCCGGCCGCGGCAGAGCAACGGCAGCGATCTGGTCACATCGACCCCGTAGGCGCCGAACTTTAGGCTGGTGGAGCCGGCGTTGAAGACGACGATGGCCTCGCTCATGGCCACTCACTCCGCGGTTTCGGGTAGCAGAATCGCGGGATCGCGTGCCAATACGCTGACGTACAGCACGGCAGCGGCGGCCGAGAAGCGGCGCGAGGCGACGGTGTCGGCACGGCTGGTCAAGATCACCGGGACTCGCGCACCCCAACACGGCTTTCCAGCTCGGTGCGAATGCCGGCGAGGGTGATGTCAGGCTCAGCATCGACGATTGCGGGAAGCACCGGTTCATGCCCCACCAGTTTTGGCTTGCGATAGCCGCCGATTTTGGCGGGCGCCACGCTTCCCGTCTCGTCAACCCGGCGCATCAGTTTAATGGCCGTCGAGCGGCTTACGGCGAAACGCTCTGCCGCCCGCCGCCTCGAACTGCCTGCTTCGACCGCCGCGACAATTCGCTCCCGCAAATCAACAGACAAAGGCACTTCCATCTCGATCCCTCTGCTCCATCAGAGCCTGGAATCAAAAACCGCGAGTCAGCGCAACTCAAAAATGCTCTAATGTCGAATACGTCGTGTGACTGTATCCATGTTGCCGTTTTGAACGTCAAACAATTGCTGCACCATTCAGCCACCCGCGTGGCCGAAACGACCTGCCGGCTCTGCGGCGTTCGCGCCGGCATGCACATCTAGGCGTGAGGGGTTGGCGGTGCTGAGAATCGTCTTGGCACGAGCGATTTCCTCCGCCGTGCCCTGCGCCATCACCAGAAAGCTGTCGGCTTTCACGGCGGTCTCATATTGGATCACGCTGTCCTTCGGGATGCCCATGCTATAGAGCGCTGCACCAAGCGCGCTCAGCCCGCCAACCACGACAGCGTTCTCGATGGCGGTGATCGCAACGGTAGCTAGGTATCCGAGCACGACGACATGTCCCACGGCAGGGACCGTCACGAACAGCCCACCAAGGAACAGGCCCCAGAAGCCGCCCCAGAATGCACCCCGGGTGCCCCAAAACTTGACGCGGTCGCCAATATTGTAGAAGCCGGCGACCTTTTCGTCAGTATGGTATCCCTTACCGACAACGCTGAGATTCTTCGTCTCGAAGCCAGCGGCGAGAAGCTTTTTTACGGCCGCTTCTGCTGCCGGGTGGTCTGCGAAGACAGCGATGACTGAGTCAACTTTGGCTTTTTCCATTTTGTTTTCCTTCAGGAAAGGCGGCGCTTGGCCGCGGTCTTTTACATCACGCGATTCGAGCCCGTGTGGAACAAAACATAAGGTATTGAATTCTGACGGGCTCTTCAGCTTATCGTTCCAAGTCAAGAGCAGGATTTCGAGAATGTGGGAAAAACTCCTTACATCATCAAAGTGATGTAACTTTTCATCGTAAGCTACAAGTTCAGATATTCAGCGCACGTCCATAGGCATCGAGCACGGCCTCCTTCATCATTTCCGACAGAGTCGGGTGCGGAAATATGGTGTGCATCAGCTCTTCTTCCGTGGTCTCGAGATTCATCGCCACTACATAGCCCTGGATCAGTTCGGTAACTTCGGCGCCAATCATGTGCGCGCCGAGCAATTGGCCGGTCTTCTTGTCAAAAATCACCTTCACCAACCCTTGATCTTCCCCCATTGCTATCGCCTTGCCGTTGCCGACGAATGGAAAGTGGCCGACGCGGATATCGATCTCCTTTTCCTTTGCCGCCTGTTCGGTGAGCCCGACCGATGCGATCTGCGGCGAGCAATAGGTACAGCCAGGGATCATCAGTTTGTTCATCGGATGCGGGTGCAGGCCCTTGATCGCTTCGACGCAGACGACGCCCTCATGCTCGGCCTTGTGCGCCAGCATCGGCGGACCGGAGACGTCGCCGATGGCATAGATGCCCGGCACATTAGTCCTGTTGAATTGGTCGACGGCAATGATGCCGCGTTCGGTTTTGACACCGAGTTTTTCGAGCCCGAGATTTTCGATATTGCCAACGACGCCCACTGCCGAAATGACGCGCTCGGCGGTGATGGTCTGCGATTTGCCGCCCTTTTCGATTGTGGCGGTGACGCTGGCGCTCTTTTTCTCGAGCTTGGTGACTTTGGCATCGGTCAAAATCTTGATGCCTTGCTTCTCGAAGCTCTTGCGCGCCAGCCCGGCAATCTCCGTGTCCTCGATTGGCAAGATCTGCGGCAACACTTCCACCACGGTAACCTCGGCGCCGAGCGTGCGGTAGAACGAGGCGAACTCGATGCCAATGGCGCCGGAACCGATGATCAACAGCGATTTCGGCATACGGTCGGGCACCATGGCCTCGAAATAGGTCCAGACCAATTTCTTGTCCGGCTCGATGCCGGGCAGCACGCGCGGTCGCGCGCCAGTGGCAATGATGATATCCTTACCCTGATAGGTGCCGGCTCCGAGCACACCCTTCGGCGCGTCGTTCTTGGACGGCTTCACCGTCACCTTGCCGGGCGCATCGATGAACGCTTCGCCCCAGATCACCGACACCTTGTTCTTTTTCATTAGAAAGCCAACGCCGTCATTAAGCCGCTTGGATATGGCGCGCGAGCGCTTGACGATGGCGCCCGTATCGTAGGCGACTTTCTCGACAGACAACCCGAATTCCTTGGCCCGCTGTATGTAGTGAAAAATTTCTGCCGAGCGCAGCAGAGCCTTGGTCGGGATGCAGCCCCAATTGAGGCAGATGCCTCCCAGATATTTGCTCTCGACGATCGCGGTCTTGAAGCCAAGCTGCGCCGCGCGGATCGCAGCAACGTAGCCGCCCGGACCGGAGCCAATGATTATGATGTCAAAACTCGTCTCAGCCATCTATCGTCTCCTGCATGCGCGGCATGCTTACAAGTCTCGATTGCTTAGTTCCGCTACACGCCCGGCGGCGCGCGAGCCTGCTGCGGAGAGGTCACGCCGCCATCATCACCGGGTGCTCGATCAGAGCCTTGAAGGCACCGAGCAGCTCGGCACCGAGCGCGCCGTCGACGACGCGGTGATCGCATGAGAGTGTCACCGTCATGATGGTAGCGATCTCGATTTTTCCGGAGCGTACGACGGCACGCTCCTCGCCGGCGCCGATCGCGAGAATGGTCGCCTGCGGCGGATTGATCACTGCGGTGAAATCCTTGATGCCATGCATGCCGAGATTGGAGACCGCACTGGCGCCGCCCAGGTATTCCTCCGGCTTCAGCCTGCGCGCGCGGGCGCGCGCTGCCAATTCCTTCATCTCGTTGGAGATGACCGACAAGGATTTGGCTTCCGCGTTGCGCAGCAGCGGTGCAATCAGTCCACCCTTGATCGCCACTGCGACGCCAATGTCCGAATGCTGGTGCTTGAGCATGCCACTCTCGGTCCACGTGGCATTGGCGTCCGGAACGCGCTGCAGCGCGAGCGCAAGCGCTTTGATGACAAAATCGTTGACCGAGAGCTTCCAGAGAGGCTTGCCGTCCTTGTCCTGCGGCGCAGCGTTGTTGATCTCCTCGCGCGCGTCCAAGAGACCGCCGATGTCGCAATCGACCGTGAGGTAGAAGTGCGGGATGGTGAGGTTGGATTGCACGAGCCGTTGGGCGATGATCCTTCGCATGCCGTCGTGCGGCACGAACTCGTAGGAACCTTCTGGATAGAGCGCGCGGATCTGCGGGTCAGACATGCCATGAACGGCGGACGCCGCCACGCCTGCTACGGTGGGCGTCGCCGTTCCCATCGCTGCCGGCTCCGCCGCTCCGGTCGCTGCCGGCGCTAGTGCGCCCTTGCCGGATTTTGCCGCTTCGACGTCGGCCGCGACGATACGCCCATGCGGGCCCGAGCCCTGGATGTGGGCGAGGTCGACGCCGTACTCTTCGGCCAGCCGCCGCGCCAACGGCGAGGAAATGACCCGGTTTGTATTGGAGGCTCGGGCCTCGTCAGCTGACACCATTGGCGCAGACTTCTCCGCTGGGGAGAGAAGTGACGAACTCTCGGCGGGCAGCGGGAGACTATGTATCGCGTCTTCGCGTTGGAGAGAGGTGAATTGAGGGGTTGGTGCAGGCTTCGTTCCTGCTTCCTCTGCCGGCTGGGGAGAGGATGGCGACGATGAGATTTGAGCGCTCGTCGTTTGGACCGGAGCTACCGCTGGTTTAGCGACTGGAGCGGGCACACTCTTGCCCGCTTCGGACGCGGCGGCCTTCGGCTCCACTCTGACCTCCGCCGGCACATCTGCCGCATGTGCGATCTCTGGCGGCGCAACGTCGGGCACAACGGGAGGGGCCTGCGCTGCCTCGGCATCAGCTCCGCCAGGACTGTCGGCGATATAACCGATAATTTGCCCGACGGGCATTTCGGTGCCTTCCAACGCCAGCGGGCCCGCCAGATAGCCATCATGAAAGGCCGTCACTTCCATGACGGCCTTGTCGGTTTCGATCTCGGCAATCGTGTCGCCCTTCTTAATCGGATCGCCAAGTTTCATCACCCATTTTACCAAGCGCCCGCTGTTCATCGTGTCAGACAGCGTCGGCATAGTGATCGGTTCGCTCATAACCTAGGCTACCTTCTCTGCCCTTTTGGGGAGGGCTGGGATGAGAGGGGGCGGGCATCTGTTGTCTTGGCGGGACCTGCCGCTGGCTTCGCGGCTGGAGCTGGCGCCCCTTTGCCCGCCGCAGCCGCGGCGGCCTTCGGTACGGGTGCGGTCTCTGACGGCGCAGTTTTGGGCGCAGCGGGAGTAGCCTGCATTACCCCGGCAGCAGCTTGGCCAGGACTCGTTGGTTTAAGGATTGGCGTAGACTTCGTTGCTGCCTTGTTTCCTTGCGTGGGCCGGCACAACTCGCGTGCGGCGGTCACGATATCGGGCACCTGAGGAATAGTTGCGGCTTCAAGCGCCCCATTGAATGGGGTCGACATGTCGAGCGCGGCGAGCCGTTGCACCGGAGCATCGAGAGAATCGAAGCAGCGGTCGGCCAGGGTGGCCGCGATCTCCGCTCCAGCACCCGCGAAACGGCAATCCTCCTCGACCACCAACAGGCGGTGCGTCTTCTCGACCGATGTTGCGCACGTATCCCAGTCGATCGGTTTCAGGCTGCGCAGATCGATGACCTCGGCCTCGATCCCTTCCTTGAAAAGTTCGTCTGCGGCATTCTGCGAAAGAACCGCGTGCCGCGAATAGCTCACGATCGTCAGATCGCGGCCTTCGCGTCTCACCAGGGCACGATGCATTGGAGGCGCCTCGGCGAGGACGTCAACCTGACCCTTGCTGAAGTAAAGCATCTCATGCTCCAGGAGGATGATCGGCTCATCGCTGACGATCGCCTGGCGCAGCTGCCAATAGGCATCCTGTGGCGTCGATGGTACGGCGATGCGCAAGCCCGGGACGTTCATCACGGTATGTTCCAGCCGCTGAGAATGTTGCGCCCCGAGTTGCCGCGCGACGCCACCAGGCACGCGCACAACCAGCGGCATGCCGAACTGACCGCCCGACATGAATGGGATCTTGGCGGCTCCGTTAATGATGGAGTCCAATGCGAGCAGCAGGAAGTTGATGGTCATGATCTCGACTACTGGCCGCAACCCTGCCAAGGCGGCGCCCACGCCAAGCCCGGTGAAGCTGTTCTCGGAGATTGGCGTATCGCGAACGCGCCATTCGCCGTATTTGGCGTAGAGGCCCTCGGTGACACGATAGCTGCCGCCGTAAAGGCCGACATCCTCACCTAGTGTGAACACCGACGAGTCGGCTGCCAGCTCGGCATCCAAGGCCCGATTGAGGGCCTGCCAATAAAGCAATTCTTCTGACATGGTAGCTCCTAGATCAGGACTTCGTGGTGGCGGTTGCAATTCATGTGTGCCCAAGCGGCCTCCATGGTCGGCTGCGGGCTTTGCAAAGCGAATTGCGTCGCGTCGTCCACGACCGCCTGGACCTCCTTCTTGAGTTTTTCGATGTCGGCCTCGGCTAGATGTCCGGCCTCAACCATGTGCGCCGTCAGGTGGCCGATATTGTCGGGCCCGACTTCGGCCAGTTCGGCCTGCGTTGGGTAGCGGAACTCGACCTCTCGGATCGCAGCGGATATCGGATCCCACGCCTTGTAAGCCTTCACTTCCACGGCCGGCCGGTACGTCCCTGGATCGGCCATGGAATGGCCGCCCCAGCGATAAGTCTTGCATTCGATAAATTGCGGGCCACCCCCATCGTGGATTCGATCGAGTGCACGACGTGTCGCTTCGAAAACCTTCTGCACGTCCATCCCATCGACTTGTTCGGCGGGGATGTTGTAGGCAGCGGCGCGCTTGAAAACCTCGACGACCGCGGAATGGCGGTGAATTTCCGTGCCGATAGCGTAGTGATTGTTTTCGCAGACGAAGAGCAAAGGTAACCGCCACAGGCCGGCCATGTTCAGCGATTCGTGGAATGTGCCCTGGTTGACGGCCCCGTCGCCGAAAAAGCAGATCACTGCTTCAGGAAGATGGCGCATCGCGACGGCATAGGCGATGCCAAGAGCGATCGGGCAGGATTCGCCGACGATGGCATATCCGCCCATGAAGCGCCGCTTGCTGTCGAACAAGTGCATGGAACCGCCCATGCCGCCGCTCATGCCGCCGGCGCGGCCGAGCAGCTCGGCCATGACTTTGCGAGCCGGCGTTCCTCGCATCAGGGCATGCGCATGCTCGCGATAGGTACTGACGATGTAATCGGACGGTTCGGCCGCGTTGATGACGCCCGCGCCGACCGCCTCCTCGCCCGGATAAAGGTGGAGGAAGCCAACGATATTTCCCTTGCTGTACTCCTCCGCGGCCCTTTCCTCGAAGGCTCGAGACAGCAGCATGTCACGAAGCAGGCGGTGTAGTGTATCGCGTTCCATCGAAATTGATCCTTGTTGAAGACCTGTTGATCCATCTTCGGGCGTGCTGGCCTCATGTCCCTTGCATCCTGGATGGGCGACATTCCGATGGTGGCGCGCCCGGCCTTGCCCTTCAGTTCACTTAAACTTTCCAAACCTCACTCGTCGTCGCCATCAAGCCGGAATGTTCGAAGCGGGTGCGCGAACGGCCGCGCCGGTCTCCTTGATGAAGAAGGCCAGGACGATCGCGATTGCACTGACATTGGACATTTCCTCCGAAGGCGTGAATGCACTTTCTAATGGTGGGCAGTGTGCTCTCTTTCGACGTGGTTATGCGCATTCTGAATTGATCATTCCGGCCGTTCACTACGCCTCGATGATCACCTTAAGTGCCTTGGTCTTGGCGGCGCTGCCGAAGGTCTCGTAGGCATCGAGGATCTGATCAAGCTTGAAATGGTGCGTAATCAGCCGTTTGGGATCGATCTTGCCAGATCGGACCGTATTGAAGAGCATCGGTATCGTTATCGTGTCGACTAGGCGTGTGGTGATGGAAATATTGCGATCCCAGAGTTGCTCCAGATGGAGATCCACCTTCGTTCCATGCACGCCGATATTGGCAATGGCCCCTCCCGGCGCCACGAGTTGCTGACACAATTCGAAAGTTGCTGGAATGCCCACGGCTTCGATGGCGGTATCGACGCCGCGCTTGCCGGTCATCTTCATGACCGTTTCTAGAGCCTTCCCGTCCGTGCTGTTGATAGTCGCCGTGGCGCCGAAGCGCTTAGCCACTTCAAGACGATTATCGTCGAGATCGATCATGATGATCTCGGCCGGCGAGTAGAACTGGGCGGTGAGGAGCGCAGCGAGTCCAATCGGCCCCGCACCGACGATCGCCACGGTATTCCCCGGTGCAACCTTGCCGTTGAGCACGCCGCACTCAAAGCCGGTCGGCAGGATGTCGCTGAGCATCACCAGCGCCTCTTCGTCCGCGCCATCGGGAATGGGATAGAGGCTTGTGTCCGCGTAAGGAATGCGGACGAACTCGGCTTGCGTACCGTCGATGGTGTTGCCGAGAATCCAGCCGCCGGTCGTGCAGTGAGAGTACATCTGCCTCCGGCAATATTCACATTTGCCACATGCGCTTACACAGGAAATCAAGACGTGATCGCCCGGCTTGAACGCCGTGACAGCCGGCCCGACCTGCTCGATGACGCCGACGCCTTCGTGTCCGAGGATCCTTCCAGGCCGGCAGGTCGCGACATCGCCTTTCAAAATGTGCAAATCAGTGCCGCAGATCGTCGTCTTGGAGACTTTAACGATGGCGTCGGAGGGAGCCGTGATCTCCGGCTTTGCGTGATCCTCGAATGATTTCTGCCCCGGGCCGTGATAAACGAGTGCTTTCATCATGCCTGCCGTTGCGGTGCGGATTGCTGATTTCGGCATGGTCTCCAGAGTCATTGTCTATCATCTTTCAGATAAATCGGTCGATGATCTGGAATTGACCTCGGCGGACAGCGATTAAACGCGACTGCATTTCTAAATGCGTTCACCCGCTAGTCGTTCCTTCGTAATTCCGATCCCTCGTTAAAAAAGACTTCATCCGCTTTTGATCTGTGTTTAATTTTTAGGGCACCGAAAAGCGGCCACGGGGCGGATCCTGGCGCGAAGTGGCCAGTTGACCGGGGTCTCATTTCGTGAGCTGCGCGCGGATAGCGAGTAACTCCGCCCGGCGTGCGTCGCTCGTCTCAGGGTAGGACATTTTGAGGTCTTCGAATGTATCGAGGATAATCTGAGACACGATCAGCCGGGTAGTCTCTTTGTCGTCGGCGGGAACCACGTACCAGGGCGACTCGGCGGTGCTCGTCGCGCTGAGGCATTGTTCATAGGCCTTCATGTAGTGTTTCCAGAATTTCCGCTCTTCAATGTCCGCAAGGCTGAACTTCCAATTCTTTTCCGGCTCGTCGATGCGCTGCAAAAATCGCTTCCGTTGCTCTTCCTCCGAGAGGTGGAGAAAGAACTTGACGATGCGGGTGCCATTCTTGTGGAGGTGCTTCTCCAAATCCTTGATCGAACGATAGCGGTCGCGCCAGACCATCTTGTCGTCATGCGGGGCATCCGGGAGCCCTTCGCCGTGGAGAATTTCAGGATGCACGCGGACGATCAGCACTTCCTCATAATAGGACCGGTTGAAGATGCCGATACGCCCGCGTTCGGGTAGATCACACGTGGTGCGCCAGAGAAAATCGTGTTCCAATTCGGCGGCGCTTGGATGCTTGAAACTGAACACCTGGCAGCCCTGGGGATTGACCCCGGACATCACGTGCCTGATGGCGCCGTCTTTTCCTGCCGCATCCATCGCCTGAAAGATCAGGAGAACGGCATGTTTGTTGGACGCGTAGAGAAGCTGCTGTTGCAAACTGAGCTGCGCAATGTGCTCCTCCAGGAGCTTCTGATATTGCTCCTTCGACTTGTACACCCGATCGACCTCCGTCGACCACTTCTCGAGATCGACCTCATCTTCTTCGCGCACGCGAAAGTCCTTTGTGTGTATTTTCATCGTCTTCCTTCCAGCGGTTTCGCCGCTCATTGGCTTACTTGGCGGTCGGCGGCGTCGTATCCGGCGGCGTCTTCGCTTTGGCTCCCGGCTTAGGCTCGACTTCGGTTTCAGGTTCAGGCTCCTCGGCTTTGGTTTCAGGCGCCTTCGCGGCCGCGATGGGCGCCTTGGCCTGGGTGATGGCCGCGGCGATGATGCGCCCGGCATCCTCCGGGTCTTTGACGAGGCCAGCCAGGAGGAGATCACCGAGCGACGTGTTTAGCAGTGTTGCTGACCCAGAATGCGGCGAAGGCGCCAACGTCATTGGACGTCGCCAGTTTGCGCCCGGGTTCCTCGCGGACCGCGCGCTCCAGCATAAACCGGCGCAAAGCCGCTCTCTTAGTGCGACATCAAAATTGGCACCGTCATATGCTTGAACAAGGCCCGTGTGGCTCCGCCAAGAACGATCTCATGCGCGCGCGTATGACCATAGGCGCCCATCACGATCAAATCCGCTGCTTCATCGGAGGCCTGCGACAAGATCATGTCGTCAACCGCGATGTCGTCCACGGCCAGTTCTCGAACGTCCGCTTTGATTCCATGCCGCATTAGATGAGCCGCAATATGCGTGCCCGGCCGGTCGATCGTGCCCTTGCGTAGGTTGTCCGGATTGATCGTAAGAACTGTCACGCGCTCCGCCTTGGCCAGAAACGGCAAAGCATCGTTCACGGCCCGAGACGATTGCGCGCTTCCGTTCCACGCGACCAGTATTTGCTTTCCAACGTCTGTAAACTTACCAGCGTAGGGAACAATGAGAACTGGCCGGCCGGACTCGAGCGCTACTCGTTCCGGAACGCCATACTCGGGGCGTGGCAGAAGCTCCTCGGGGTCGATCTGGCCAACGACCGTAAGATCCGCGTAGCGAGCATGATAGCACGCTGTCTCGCTAGCATCGCCTTCGACATCGAGCCAATCGGCCGCGACGCCCGACTTTTGCCGAAAAGCCTCGAACTCCGCTTTGGCATTATCGCGCATCTGCATCCACCAAGCGCGCATGGTTGGCTCAATCTTGGCCGCGATTTCTTCCATCATGAAGAACGGCACGTCGCTGGCCGCGCTCGTGAAGAGTCCCGTCAAATGGGCGTCGAACGCTTTCGCCAACTGCGCCGCGATCTCCAGACGGCCGCGGCAATGTTTGGATACGTTGACATGCACAAGTAGATCCTTCACGCCCATAATGCTTCTCCGTTTGTGATGCGGCCCGCAGGGATCACCCGGAGCCGATGCGAACCTTTGCCGGTCTATATCGCCATCGAGATCAGTCGCGGCATTTCACGCTTCGCCCGCGGTCTAGCGGCTCGCAATCCCATGGCCGGGACTTGATCTGCCGGCCCCCCTCGAAAAGCTTCCGGCGGGCATCCTCATTGTTTCATGGCACCGATGATTCAGGCCCGCGCCTCCGTCTTCTCGTCGATGGGGAAAATCTCAACCTCGCCGGCATCTCAAAGCTGAAAGCTCGGATTGTATGTCGACTCCAAACGATAATGGCGAGAAAAGCAAAGCGTTCCCAGCGACAAAGATGTTCCATTCCGGCCGCGAGATTCCTTCACGCCTAGCCGCCATGCGAGAGGCGTTTTTGATGAAGGCACGCCCGACTCCAAATGCCGTCATCCGGTGCTCCAACGTGCTAAGCGATGTACTTTCCACCATTGATCGAAAGCGTGCCGCGCGAACGCCTTGGTGACGAGCGCGATGCGTACCATGGTGATCCTCCAATTTTGAATCGATGCTTGGGATTCAAAGCGCATTCCCCTCTTGTCCACCCCCGGCCTTCGCAGGTTCGGACCACGGACCCGGTTGCGGGCTTTTCTTCCCATGGGTTGCGCCTCCTTCTTGCCCTAATCCCATCGTAAGAGCCGTCAGGCCGGCCATGCTGCCGAGCTGCATCGTTTCCACCGCCGAACTCGGGACGATGACAATCGTCGCGTTTTGTTTCAAACCCTCGTAGAGCATGTTCATGGCCCTGAGATGCAGCGCGACGGGATTATCGATATAGGTCTTCGCCGCTTCCCCGAATTTCTCCGCCACTTGTCTCTCCGAATCCCCGAGGATCACGCGGGCTTGGCGTTCTCTCTCCGCTTGGGCCTGCATCGACATCGCATCCTCGAGGGCTGGCGGAATCAGAACGTCCTTGACCTCCACCGAAATGACATTGATGCCCCATGGCTCGGTTCGGAGGTCGATGATCCTTTGAAGCTCGTCGCTGATTTTTTCCCGTCCCTCCAGCATGTCGGAAAGCATGGTCTTGCCGATCACGTCGCGCAGGGCGGTTTGGGAAGCCCAGCTGATGGCGCTGCCATAGTCGGCGACGTCGAGCGCGGCCTTTTTGGGATCCACGACCTTCCAAAACAACACGGCATCGACATCCACCGGCACCGTGTCTTTCGTGAGGGTCTTTTCGGCCTTGAAGGAACCGGTGATCACGCGCGTGTCGATCCAATAGGGCACCGTTTCGATGACCGGGATAATGAAAAACAATCCCGGCCCCTCCAGGGAGCGGAAGCGTCCCAACCGCAAGACCACCACCTTTTCCCACTGATTGGCAATCTTGATCGAGTACGAAGCGACGAAGGCAACGACGAAACTGATGATCGCGATCGACAGGCTTTGGTCATAAGCCGAACGGGTCCATCCGAGGTACGCGAATGCCAAGCCGACGCCGAGAATGACGGCAAAGATCAACCCCGGTAGTGCGCTGGTTGTTCTCATTTTCAATCTCCCGGCATGCACCCAAATTCGATGCAGTCTCGGGCGCCAATGCAGGCCGCGCATTAATATGGATCAAGTGCGCGATAAAAATCTCAACCGGGGCGGAGAATAGAATAAAATAAATACAGATAGTGACCGCGTTCAAAGAGGGTTGGACTAAGCTCGTCCTTGCGATGGCCCATCTGCGAGCCGATGGCCGATGTGCTCAAGGCAAGCGAATATGCAGCCCGCGCTCAATCGCCTGCATCAGCAGCTGATGTGAAATATTGCGAAACGGCGACATCGGGGGGCTCTTCGTTAGCCCCGCGGAGAGAATTGGTGGGCTTGCCACGGGTTCTCGAGGGCCTTGACCAACACCATGGAAGGTTTACTCTTTAAAAATATCTATCGTGCGATAGACATCTGTCCGTGGTCAAGGTTCACATATGTCCAGGGCTGCGGTTCATCCGGGTGGTCAACGCAAGCGGCGGCATCCCCCCAGTGGCGGTTACGCACGGGGTGATGAGACGCGGTCGAAGATCGTCGCCGCCGCGCTCGATGTGTTTGGCGACCACGGCTACGACGGTGCATCGACGCGCATGCTTGCTGATCAAGCAGGCGTCAATCTTCCCGCTCTCCAATATTACTTCGACGGCAAAGAGGGCGTTTATCTCGCCTGCGCCGAACACATCGCCGAACGGCTCGAGGCGCGTCTAGGCCCGGCGGCGGATTACGTCATGCAGGTCCTTGCCCGGGAAGAGCCCTCTCGTGAGCAACTATTCCACATGCTTCACGAATTTCTCGATCGTTTCGCGGATTTCTTCCTGGGCGGACACGAGCTTGAAAAATGGGTGCTGTTCATCGTTCGCGAACAGGCTCAGCCGACCGGGGCGTTCGATATTCTCTTCGATCGCGTGATGAACCCCGTACTCGGTGCCTGTGGAGCGCTCGTCGGAAGATTGCTGGTGCTTCCCGGCGACGATCCCGTGGTGCGCGTCCGCGCCTTCGCGCTCCTCGGTCAGATCATATTCTTCCGGACGGCGCGCGAAGCGGCACTACGAATGATGGGATGGCCGGATTTTGAAGGCGACCGCGTGACGATCGTGAAAGACACTCTCCTTGCGCAGATCGAGGCCGCGCTGGGGGGGGCCGGAACCGCCATGGCCCGGAGCAACTCGTGAAGCGGGGTATCGTTATCGCCGCGGCCGTCCTCATCGCCGCCGGAGCGGGGGGAGGCCTAGCTTATTGGTTCACCCATCGCGCGACCCCGAACCAGGAGCTGGTGATTTACGGCAATGTCGATTTGCGTCAGGTCGAGCTGCCGTTCAACGACAGCGAGCGCATCGCCGCCGTGCTGGTGCAGGAAGGCGATCGCGTCAAGAAGGGCGAAGTGCTGGCCCGCCTAGAAACGAGCCGGCTCGCCGCTCAAGTTTCGGAAGTCGAAGCACAGGTCGCGGCGCAGCAGGCGGCCGTCGAGAGACTGCACAACGGCAGCCGTCCCGAAGAGATCGAAGAGGCGCGAGCAAATCTGGCATCGGCCAAGGCCAGTGCGGTGAACGCCGGACGGCAATATGAGCGGCAGGATAACTTGGCAAAGATTTTGGGCGGGCGTGCCACGACCCAGCAGGACATCGACAATGCCCAAGCGGCGCTCGACGCAGCCAATGCGAAGGTCGTCGCCGATCAGGCCGCGCTCGATCTCGCCATCGCCGGTCCCCGCAAGGAGGATATCGGCCAAGGCGAAGCCCAGCTACGGGCGGAGCAGGCACATCTTTCCTTCCTGCGGCTGCAATTGGCCGATGCGGAGCTTGTCGCTCCGATCGACGCGACCGTCCGGTCAAGGCTCATGGAGCCGGGCGAGATGGCTTCGCCGCAGAAAGCGGTATTCACGCTGGCCATCACCGATCCAAAATGGGTACGGGCCTATGTCTCCGAGCCCGATCTGAGCCGGGTTCACCCGGGCGAAGCAGCTAAAATCGCGGTCGATAGCTTCCCGGACCGGCCGTTCGCAGGATGGATCGGCTTCATCTCCCCGGTCGCGGAATTCACACCGAAGACAGTGGAGACCGAGGACTTGCGGCCGAACCTCGTCTATGAGGTCCGTGTCTTCGTCAAGGACCCGTCGGACGAACTTCGCCTGGGCATGCCGGCAACGGTGCATTTGCCACGCGACCAGGGGGCGGCGCGCCAGCCAAGCGCCGCCAAGGACGCCGGATTATGAATCTGGCGCCGGGAAATGATTCCGCTGTAATCGGCCGCGACGTGCGGAAATCATTCCGGCGCAAGACGGGCGAGGTCGTGAAAGCCCTTGACGACGTTTCTCTCGATATTCCTCGCGGTGCGCTCGCGGCGCTCGTCGGACCCGACGGCGCCGGCAAGACCACGCTCATTCGTCTCGTCGCCGGCTTGATGCCGGCCGATTCGGGAGAACTGAAGGTTATTGGGTTCGACGTGGCCTCCAAGCCGCAGCAGGTCCAGGATCGTATCGCCTACATGCCGCAGCGTTTCGGTCTCTATGAAGATCTGAGCGTCCAGGAAAACCTCGACCTATACGCCAATCTGCATGGCGTCTCCGATGAGGAACGGGCAGAGCGTTTTCCCAGGCTCTTGGAGATGACGGCGCTGGTGTCTTTCACGCGCCGTCTGGCAGGCAATTTGTCGGGCGGGATGAAGCAGAAGCTCGGGCTTGCGTGCGCATTGGTCCGCTCGCCCGTGCTGTTGCTGCTGGACGAGCCGACCGTTGGGGTGGACCCACTATCCCGGCGTGAGCTTTGGGAAATCGTTGTCCAACTTCGCGAGGACCAAGATCTCACGGTTTTGCTGAGCACCTCCTATCTCGACGAGGCCGAGCGCTGCGATCAAGTCTTCGTCCTGCACGAGGGGAAGGTATTGGCCAGCGGCCGGCCGGACGAGGTTACCCGTTTAGCCGCCGGTCGCACGTTTGCGGCCGTGCCGGCCCCAGGCGAACCCGCCAGACGCCTCCAATCGCGGCTGTTGAGCGAGCCGTCCATCGTCGATGCGGTTCCCAAGGCGGGCCGCGTGCACCTGGTTCGCGCCAAATCCCACTCCGGGCAGGAGCCCGCCGGGACCGAAGCGGCGCTGGCCGGTCTTACCGTCGTACCGGTACAAGCTCATTTCGAAGATGGGTTCATGGTGTTGTTGCGACGGCAGGCGGGGACGAACCGGGAGGCGGCAGCCACGATGTCGCTCGGCCGTTGCGTATGCGGCCGCGCCGGTGAGACGGTCATCCAGGCCCACGGCCTGGTGCGCAAGTTCGGCGCCTTCATCGCCGTTGACCGTGTCAGCTTCGAGGTCCATCGTGGCGAGATCTTCGGCCTGCTCGGTCCCAACGGCGCCGGCAAGACGACGACGTTTCGCATGCTGTGCGGCCTACTTTCCTCCACCGCCGGGACGTTGCGGGTCGCGGGCCTCGACTTGCGCACGGCACGCGCCTCGGCCCGGCAGCATATCGGCTATGTCGCCCAGAAATTTTCGCTCTACGGGCAGCTCTCGGTCACCGAGAACCTGGACTTCTTCGCCAGCGCCTACGGGCTGCGCGGCAGCCGCAAGCGCGACCGCATCCACTGGGCGATCGAGCAATTCGAGTTGAAGGATCTGGTACATCTCCCCAGCGGGCAATTGCCGGGGGGCTACAAGCAGCGATTGGCGATGGCCGCCGCCCTGCTTCACGAGCCGGAGATCCTGTTCCTCGACGAGCCGACCAGCGGCGCCGATCCCATGGCGCGGCGCGAGTTCTGGCAGCGGATCACGACCCTCGCCGAACAAGGGGTCACCGTCGTCGTCACCACCCATTTCATGGAAGAGGCCGAATACTGCGACCGCATCACGATTCTCGATGCCGGCCGCGTGTTGGCGGAGGGGACGACCGCAGAGGTTCGCGGTCATGCGCTGTTTGGGAACGCGGGCGAGCCGAGCATGGAAGACGCGTTCATCGCGATCGTCGAGAAGGCTCGCGACAGGAAGCCAGCCGCGTCGCCGCCGCTGGCGGGTGCTTCATGAGGTCCGCGCCGGATCGGCCGGTTTTGCCATCTTCCGCGGGCGGAGCGGCCAAGTCGCGCCGTGTCAAGGCGTTGGTGCTCAAGGAGACCTATCAGCTTTTTCGCGATCCCAGCAGCATAGCGATCGGCATCATCATACCTTTACTGCTGATCCTGTTGTTTGGCTTCGCGCTATCGCTCGATGTGAAGAACGTCCCCGTGGCGGTGGTTCTCGAGGAGGCCTCGCCAGCCGCAACGGACCTAGCCGCCGGCTTCGTGCTCAGTCCCTATTTCGACGCTTTGCTTCTGACCTCCATGCCGCAGGCGCGGGAGCTTATGCTCCAACGCAAGGTCGACGGCATTGTCCGTGTCCGCCCGGATTTTGTCCGGAGGCTCGGCCTCGGCGATGCGGAAGCGCAGGTTCTCGTTTATGGGATCGATGCCAACAAAGCGCGCATCATCGAATCCTATGCCCAGGGCGCCATCGCGCAATGGGCCGCGCGCCGCACCGCCGAGGGGTTCGAGGCGGCTGCCGGCGGTTCGGCCGTGGTGCAGAGCCGGCTCTGGTTCAACGAGGCGAACGACAGTCATTATTTCCTAGTCCCCGGCCTCATCGTCTTGATCATGACGCTCATCGGCGCCCTGATGACCGCCCTGGTCATGGCGCGCGAGTGGGAGAGGGGGACGCTGGAGGCCCTGTTCGTGACACCTGTCCGCGCCGGGGAAATTCTGCTGGCGAAGATGATTCCCTACTTCGTACTGGGGATGTTTGGGCTCGGTCTATGCATCCTCGCATCCAGGTTCATGTTCCACGTCCCGCTCCGAGGTTCGATCTGGATTCTCGCCGGAGTGTCGATGCTCTATCTGATCGTGGCGCTGGCGATCGGTCTGTTGATTTCGACAGCCACCAAGAACCAGTTCGTTTCCAGCATGACAACATTGGTGGTTACGTTTCTTCCGGCTTTGTTTCTGTCTGGCTTCCTGTTCGATCTGCGCAGCATGCCGGCGGCGGTGCGCTTCCTCAGCTATGCGCTGCCCGCGCGCTATTATGTGAACCTGCTGCAAACTATCTTTCTGGCCGGCGACGTTTGGAGCGTGATCCTGCCCAATGCGGCGGTCTTGGCCGGCATGGCCTGCGGGCTGCTTGCTCTCACGCGGGCGGTTTCAGTCAAAAGACTCGGGTGAGGCCCGCGATGCTGGAATCTCTCTTGCGCATTCTCGCTCTCATCCGCAAGGAACTGCTTGCCGTTCTCAAGGACGGGCCGAGCCGGTTCAGCCTTTTTGCGCCGCCGATTCTTCAATGCCTCATCTTCGGCTACGCGGCGACCTACGATCTCAACAATGTTCCCTATGCGGTCGTGGACCAGGATCGAAGCGCGGCCTCCCACGAGCTGTTGGCGGCGCTCGACGGCTCGGGTGTGTTTCAGCGCGTTGCAACACTCGATCGTGCCGGCGACATCAAATCCACGATCGACGGCCGGCGCGCCTTGCTCGTCATTCAGATCGGGCAGGATTTCGAGCGCCGGCTCATGGCGGGGCGCCAGGCGGACATACAGGTGATCGCCGACGGCCGTAACTCCAACACGGCCGGGACGGCGCTAGGCTATGTCAGCGCCATCGTCGGCACTTTTAACGCCAACTGGGCATCGGGCCACGGCCAAAGCGCGGCGCCGCTTCGGGTCGCGATGCGGGCTTGGTTTAACGCTAATCTCGAAACCCGCTGGTACATGGTTCCGGCGCTAATCGGCACCCTGACCTTCCTGCAGACGCTGTTGCTGACCGCGCTGTCGGTCGCCCGCGAGCGGGAACAGGGCACCCTCGACCAGCTTCTTGTGACGCCGTTCCGCCCGGCGGAGATCATTATCGGCAAAGCGCTGCCATCGGTATTGATCGGGACGATCCAAGCGACGCTGATCCTCCTGGTGGCGCAGCTCTGGTTCCGCATCCCCTTCGCGGGATCTTATCTGACGCTCTATGCCGGTCTCTTGCTGTTCTTGCTGGCGGCGGTCGGGATTGGGCTCATGCTGTCAGCAATCGTCGCCACGATGCAACAGGCGGTCCTCTACACCTTCGTCACCATGATGCCGTTCGCTTTGCTCTCGGGTCTGACCACACCGCTCAGCAACATGCCCGAGTTTTTCCAATATTTGACGCTAATCAATCCGCTACGTTATGCGATTGACATCGCGCATCGTGTTTACCTGGAGGGTGCGGACTTCGCTCAATTGGCTCCCGACCTTTGGCCTTTGGCACTCATCGCGTCGGTCACGCTTTCCGGGACCGCGTGGCTGTTCCGCCGCGGGTTCGAGTGAGGTGCTCATGCCAACGGAACCGCGCAAGCATGGACGGCTGGCGCTCTCCGCGATGTCGATAGCTACACTTCCATAGCGGTTCTCCGTCTGTGTTTCCGCGGGGCGTAAAGGTTAGTCTTGTCCGAAAGGGTCACGCAGTTCGTCTTTCGTTGTGGACGTCAGGCGACGCCGGTAAGACGCAAAATCACTCGAATAACGGCATTGGCCGGACGGGCCACAAGGTCAGTGAATACGTTGATATCAATGCCCATCTGAGCCCCGAGCGCCGGTAGCAGAAAAAACACGCCGATCATTATCATCATGCCATAGGGCTCCAGTGCGGCAAGTGGCGCCGCGAGCGCGTTCGGCAGCACGCCGACGGCAACGCGACCGCCGTCCAGCGGAGGAAGCGGGATCATGTTGAACACGGCGAGAATGACGTTGATGTTGATGGCATTGACAAGATTCGAGAGGATCCACTGACCGGCGACCGTTGGGAGAAAGCCTACAGCATGGACGAGCAGCGCTGCCGTGGTCGCTATGGCGAGATTCATGCCTGGTCCTGCCGCGGCGACCCAGATCATATCGCGGCGCGGGTTGCGCAGCCGCTGGAAGTTCACCGGCACGGGCTTGGCGTAACCGAAAAGAAAGGGCGCGTGAAACAGCAGAAGCATTGCCGGAAGCAGCACTGTGCCGAACGGGTCAACATGTCGCAACGGGTTGAAAGAGATCCGTCCGAGCCGCGAGGCGGTGTCGTCGCCGAAAATACGCGCCACATAGCCATGCGCGGCTTCATGCAGGGTTATGGCGAGTAGCAACGGGATCACCCAGGTCGAAGCCGCATAGACCGTCATGTCAAATTGCGGATTCATCGCTCACACTCGTCTGATTTCGCGGAAGGCCACTGGGACTGAGCCTAGTGCATATGGGGCCATTGACGCCAGGCGCGATGACGCGAGCCGCGCCGGCGCGCATCGCTTTCAACTACCGCCGGGTCCGGCCCCAGGCGTGTGCTGGCAAGCTCCCGGAATGGATGTTATGCACTGGCATAAAGCATGGTAACGTGAGGACATGAAAAGCCTCAACGCTCTCATGCGGATACCGTATCCGGCCTGGAAACTTGCAACGAAGTATGCGATATGCGCGGCGTTTTCAGCGGTACCGATGACAAGCGGCCAGACCTTCCAACCTTTTCCGCCCTGAACCGTGAACTGAATTAGCGGATCTTACCGAAAAAAGGGGACATGGAGGTGAACAGAGAAAATCCTCATGGAGGCGGGCCAAGGCCTACGGTTCGTCGACGCGACTGGCGGCACATTCATCATTCACCGCTGTTCTGGGTTGGCGTTTCGTTGTTTTTAGCGGCAATTACAATTTATGTCTTGTCCGACGGCCTCTCGTGGCGGCCGCGCGTCCAATGATCGAATGCGCGCCGTACGGGGAAAACTCTCCAACTTCCATCAGAAAATAGCGATTCATTCGCCGCAAACTGACACCATTGGTAATGTTTTGAAGGGTTTTAAAGAGATCACATCTGTGCACCCGAGTGTCTTTTTCGAGCACATAGCGGAAATGCGAGGTAAAAGCTAACGCAGTGGATACGGTTGCGGATGCAACATAAACCGTGCGGGCGACTAATCCGTCTTGGTGCCCACCGCCAATATATTGACCGGCCCGGCGGGCCAGAGTTCATTACTTGAACTTCGTCTTACGGGCCGCCAACGCAATGTCGATAAGCGTCGACCCGCCGAACACCAAGTCGATGCCAACGAGCAGGCTAAGCGCCCAAATGGGTGTTGCTGGAAACCCGAAAACGATGATGCCGGCGAGGATCAGATCCATGACGCCGTTTACCATCATCCATTCCCATTTACCCGACAGTTCACGGCGAAGAGCAATGGCGAGAAAAATGATCACGATGCCATCGATAATGAAATAGGCAATCAACACATCGGTGAGGGTGGCTAGGCCATGAAGTGGATTCCAAAGCAGGACTGCGCCTGCGATGAGCGCCACGAGCGCCGACAGAAGTGACCATCTAAATACCGGCACTTTCCTCGCCAGGAATGTGAAAAGCAGGCTCGCCAGCCCCGCGATGAGGAACAGCCATCCCAGGAAGACAGTGGCGGCGAGGCCCGCACGAAGCGGAACGACGATGGCACCAAGCCCGAGCACACTTAAAATAATTCCCTCGGCCAGGAACACACCCCAATTGTCATGCATCGATTGCATGAGGGATTCTGCAAGTTTGGAATCTGGATGCGGCTGCAACTTGGACATGGCTAGTTTTCCTATGTTTCCTGACACAAATCTTGTGCGTGGGATTGGCGCTCACGAAGACAATTGCCCGGCCGGAATATTTGCAAGTTCTGCGGTAATATCAGGCCGCAACAAAAAGGCGCGGCTTACGTGGATCACAACGTGGCGGGTTTGATACCTGCCGCGATTTGCTCGCCCTTGTTGATTTCCGCAGGCGACATGCGCTTGAGGATGTCGTCTCGCATGCGCTCGGCCAAACCATCGCCGCGAAGCGCTGCATTCTCGTACCAGCCGTAAGCCTGGGCTCTGTCTTGTGTCACGCTTAGTCCCGGGGCAAAGATGTGTCCAATCTGCCGTTGTTCGGTGGATTTTCCAAGCAAAGTTAGCGCTTTTGCGGTCTCGGGCTTCCCACCCGGATCGTATTCGCAAATGTCGGCGAGCCAATATTGCGCCTTGGCGTTGCCCTCATCCGCCAGCGGCGTGAGTATGGACAACGCAGTCTCATCGTAGCCAGACCGGAAGGCCTGCAAGGCGATCTGCAATTTCGCTCCCGGCGTCATGGGGCGGCTTCTCTCCAAATATCGGCCGCTCAAAAGGCCGGCGCTCAGCGCCACTGCAATAGCGCTAGCCGCCCAGAATATAAGCGAAGTTTTACTCCGCGCGAACTTGGTTGTCTGCTCAATCATGGGAAAGGCCTTTCAACTTTATTTATACCGGAAAAATCGTGCGGAATCACCAATGTTACCATCCGGCAATAGCTCATTTCCGGGGCGACTGGAGGGACAGCGTGTTGCAACACGGCAATTTTTGAGGTTCGTGGGGCGGATGACGCGCGAGGAAAGAGACTAAGAGTCCATTCGAAAAGTTTAGCAAGGATTGCATAGCTTTCGCATCATGAGTCGTATCGACGCCAGTTTGAGGAACGCGAGCGCCTTTCTGGTCTTGGCTTCAAGATCCTTGGCCAAGC
>Ga0187852_1000794_pt1 | contig 32763 bp, 27 predicted proteins | sample June2016WEW_6_40_FD_134511 | JGI IMG/M metagenome (GOLD analysis project Ga0187852, IMG submission 134511) | Peatland microbial communities from SPRUCE experiment site at the Marcell Experimental Forest, Minnesota, USA - June2016WEW_6_40 | ecosystem: Environmental > Terrestrial > Soil > Wetlands...
AAAGGCCGTCAAAAGCGCTGTTGACGGATCGGGCAGACCGGTTGACACACCGACCGCGGGTCAGCTGCCCAGCCTGGTTTCTTACTGTCTGAATCGCAGTTAGGCAATAATTGGGAAATCATAGATGCGCTTGCATTTAGTTGCTGCCAGTAGGCTTCTTGACAACCTCTACTTTGAAAATGACTCCCCTCCTCAGCGGGAGGCGGGGCCGGGGGGGTCTTTGGCCCGCCGACCGGCAACCACCCCTGACCCCTCCTTACCAAGGAGGGGAATCGTTTTCATGGATTCTTCGTGCCTGTCAGCCGACGGGCCTGAGCGAGTGCTTAGAATGGCAGACGCGTTCGAATAGTCTACCCGGAGGCTGAAAAACAGTGTTAGCATCTCTCTCCGTCGGTCGCGATGATTCGATAGGCCGAATGGAGGAAGCAATGATTCGTCGGGATTTTTTCACTCGTCTTGCCGTTGGGGCTGGGGCCTTCGCTTTCGGCGGAGATCTCCTGGGACAGACGAAACACCGCCCTGCCGCCGTTAACAGATCGGATAAACGAAGCCGCATTTCCATTTCCACCTGGAGTCTTCATAACTATTTTCAGGCCACGCGGGAGAAGGAGTTCACCTTCCCCGGAAATATGCTGACCCTGATCGAGTTCCCGGAGATGATTGCCGACCGGTACCAGGTTCATAATCTGGAGTTCTGCGCTCCCCACTTCGCGTCCACTGAGAAGACCTACCTTCAGGAGGTCAAGGGCAGCTTGGTGCGAGCGCACTCGCGCGTCGTGAATATGCCGGTGGACATTGATGAGCTGTGGGCGGGTGGTGGGTTATCCGACCCGCAGCAGTCAGTTCGGGATGTGGCGGTGAACGCCTCAAAAATCTGGATCGATGTGGCGCAGGCAATCGGCTCAAAGTCCGTCCGATGCGATCCCGGCAAGTTCAATCCGCAGGACCTTTCGCCGACCCTCGAGTCGTATAGGCGACTGGCCGCGTACGGCAAGCCCAAGGGCGTGCATGTGATCATTGAGAACCACGGCGGCGTCGGTTCGGAACATCCCGAGGAGTTGGTGAAGTTCTTCGAACAGGCGGGCCCGGACGTGGTCGGAGCGCTTCCCGATTTCGGCAACTTTCCGGATGAGGCTACACGCGAGACGGGTCTGCCGATTCTCTTCCCTTACGCGCACGTGGTATGCCACGCCAAAGGATTGGAGTTTGACTCGGCAGGGAGCGAAACCAAATACGACTTCCCGAAGTGTATCGAGATTTCCAAGAAGGCAGCCTTCACAGGGGTCTACTCGATCGAGTTCGAGGGCCCGGGCGACCCCTACGAGGGGGTAAAGAAAACGCTGGATGAGTTGTTGAAGTATCTGTAAATAGGTGCGAGAGAAACAGTACCCGTCATCCTGAGCGAAGCGAAGGATCGCTACAGTTGTTCTTAAATTTCTGACCTGAAAACTAACTGCCGAGATCCTTCGCTCCGCTCAGGATGACACCTTCTGCCCTCGGTTCCGTCGCAAGAGTTGATAATTCCCCTGAGATCCTAGTGATGCCCACCCGTATTCGAGCCTGAACTGGCGGTATGGGAACTGCTGGCCGGAGTGGTCGCGGCGGGCGAGGAGGCGCTTGGAATTCCGCCACTGTTGCCACCTTGCGGCATCTCGCCGCCCTCGGCGCGCGCGGATTGCGCGGAGTGGCCGTGCGGCAGGATGCTCGGCCCACCCGCGTGGGAGGCGGCCGAAGCAGGCATTCCATTCATCATTCCCTTGCTGCCGGATCTTTCAGAGGCGTCGCCCTTGAATTCACCTATAGTGCCCCCTACCGTATACCGGCCGCCTAACGTCGTGCCCAGGCGGTAACGCAACGGTTCGCGCAACGCGTGGCCGCCCAGCAGCGCGCTTTCCTTGCCGCCTTCAACTCCCATCAGAATTGAAGATGGCGCCGCCGCGTGTGCGCCCGTGGGATGCGCGCTGGTGAGTGTCGCGAACCCCTCTGCCAGAGGAATTCCCCGAATTGCGGCGCCAGCAGCCGGCTGGGAAGGTGGGTGCTCGGCCACAATCGCTTCCTTGAAATCGACATGGTTTGCGGTCTCAGGAGTAACAAGCTGGCCGGCTTGAAATGCCGAACTGGAGACGGTTGTCACAGGCCTCAACAATCCCGCTCGGGGATTCAAACCCAAAGGAGCCCAGCCCATCCACCCCGGCCCCGTATACCAGGAAACCAAGGCAGGCGACCAGAAGCTAAAGTCACCCGGCATCCAAAAATAGCCGAATTCAGCGGAATAGTTCCACATCCCGTAGTGGTAAGGCAGCCAGCCCCACGGTTCTGCACCGATCCATGTGTAACCCATTCCGGGGTACCAGTTCCACATCCCCGCGGTGTACGGCGCCCAGCCCATCGGCGCGAAAGGCGACCAGCCGTAGCCGAAGCCCGGGATCATAGCCCACTCGCCATACGTATCCAGGTCGCTCCACCCGTAGACCGGTCCTCGTGCCGCCACTGCCTGATCGTTCATCGCCAGGGTCGCCTGCGAATCCCGCGCCTCGGTCCACTTGTCCCAGTCGTCCTTAGCCATTCCGCGACGAGTGTTGAACGCCACCTCAGTGGTGCTGGTATCGTATTCCAGCGTTTTGTCTTTGCCGAGTTTCTCGGACCCGGCTCGGGCCACGACCTCGACCGATCCGTTGAAAACTTCCACCCGAACGTGGCCTTTGTCTAAATCCGTCCGGAAGAGGCTCTTGCCAGTCGGAGTCAGCGTTGCGTCAGCAACTTTGACGCTGTAGGTGTCGCGCTTCTCAGGCAGGAAATGAAAGGTCGCGTAGCCCTGCTCGAACGTCATGCGATTGAGCTTGTTGCCTTCAGCATCCAAGGCCAATTGGTCGAAAGCGAGGTGAGAGAGCTCACCCAAGCGGGCCGTGGAACCATTTTCGAATTCCACTTCAGCAAAACTACCATCTGAAGTCGATACCTCGAACCCCTCCTGGACGGGAGTATTCACGAGGGCTTTCGTCCATTCGTTTGCGCCTGCCCGCCTCACGCCCACCGTGCCGCTGATGTAGCTGATCCGCACCACCCGCACGTGGGAGACGGCTTGTTGGGCGGCTGCGACTATTGGCAGGAAAAACAGGCTTGCGATACACACCAGGAGAATCCGGCCCGGAAATCGCGATTGCATGATTGCCCTCCACGGTTGGACACAGCGATGATACACTCGCTTGCCCACCCTTGCTTAACTTTTTGGATTTGCACCCCGCACGTAGCTTTAGATGATTCATCGTGACCAAACGGTTGTAACCTCCGGGGGGGCGCAAGCCCCGGCGCAACACTACCGGCCCGCCCAGGCTGCCGCCGAAGTAGTTCACCGTAGAGCAAGGCTTGTGCCCGCCGGATTGCCATCACTCAAGAAACTGGCGGCATTGAGCCTCGACCCGTTCCGTAATTCGGTAGTGTCCTAGCATGAAACCGCCCCTGTGGCCTTTTGGTCGGCGTTCAGTTATGATTCGGGTCATGGCGAGCCCCTTCCGATACAACAAAAAGCAGCGCAGGGATTTGCGGCGGGATGCAAAAAGCTCAACCAAAGCGGCAGATGGATTCGAAGCCGATGGGACTAAGTCACAGGCGGTTGTTGTGTTACATGGGATTGCCGACTTCAGCACCCGAATGAGCCTCGCAAGACGCCGCAAGAAGAAGTCCAAGAATTCAAAATAGAGAAGTCTCAACACGGAGGCCACAGAGTCCACAGAGAAGTGCGGGACGTTATTCGCCGTGAACTCTGCACTACTAAGGGTGAGTTTCTTCGCGGCGCGAAGAAAAGCAGATCCTTCGCTTCGCTCAGGATGACATGTCATTCTGAGGGAAGTGAAGAATCTGCATTTGGTTGGGGCTTTGCCGCGCTGTGCCCTCGGTGGTGGATGTGTTTAAAGTTACTCGCCCCGCAGGCGCTCGAGCGCCCAGGCGGCGTGTTCACGGACGATCGGGTCGGGATGCCGCGCCATCCGCTCGAGCCAGGGAACAAACCTCTCATCACTGGAATTACCCATGGCTACCGCGAGGTTGCGCAGCCAGCCTCGATACTTCGCCCGCTTGATGGGAGAATGGGCGAAATTCAGCCGGAAGCCTTCTTCGGTGATCGAGGCAAGAGCCTCCAAGGGCAGATTGAACAGAGAGAAGCCGGAGTCCGTGGTCCGCTGTCCGTCGTCCGTCGCCGGTTGGCCGGAAGTAGCTTCGCCTGAGGACCTGGGGTGATTCGGCTGCACAATCATCGGGTAGAACTCTTCAACTGCCGTCGTCGCGGGCCGCGTGGCTTCGCGCGCATCAAACGGCCGCTGATGCTGGGGCGAAGTTTGCTGAAAGCTGAGAGCTGACGGCTGATAGCTTTTGTTCCACGGACACACATCCTGGCAAATGTCGCATCCGAACACATTGCTGCCCACTTTTGAGCGGAACTCATTCGGAATGGATCCCCGGAGTTCGATCGTCAGGTAGGAGATGCAGCGCGACGCGTCCATCGCGTAGGGCTCAACCAAGGCCCCCGTGGGGCAGGCCTCGAGGCACGCCGTGCAGGACCCGCAACGGTCGGGAGCGGGCAGGTCCGGCTCGAGCTCGAGGCTGCACAGGATGACCCCAAGAAACAACCAGGAACCCTTTTCCTGATTAATGATGCAAGTGTTTTTTCCCATCCAGCCAATGCCAGAAAGGCGCGTGAAGGCGCGTTCGACGACAGGGCCAGTGTCGACATATACCCGAGTTTCAACCTCTGGCGCTGACTCATTTATAGCCGCGCGAAGCTGCTCGAGTTTGGCCCTCATAATTTCGTGGTAATCACGCCCCCAGGCGTAACGCGAAATCCAAGCGCGAGGCGTGGGAGCGGCTCCGGCCACCTCCGTCGAATACGGAAGCGGCGCGTTGTACACCAGTCCGACACAGATCACCGACTTGGCGGAAGGCAGAACCAGGAGCGGGTCGAAGCGCTTGGGGTTTTCAAGATAGCGCATCTCGCCGTTAAAGCCCTTGTCGACCCACCGCCTGGAAAACTCGAGGTCTTTCCAAACATCTAAGGGCGCGATTCCGGCCAGATCGAAGCCCAGTCCGAGCGCGCGTTCTTTCATGGTTCGCCCCGATAGCATCGGTTGAATAATAACCCGTCCGAACGCGCGATTCCAGCCAGACGCCGTAGCGCTGACCTTCAGGTCAGCATGCCTACTTGCCGACCCTTCGCTTAGCTCAGGGCAGGCTCTGAAGGTCGGCGCTACGAGCGCCGGGCCCGAGAACACGCGTCCCGCCCGCGTCTGCTATACTCCCCTGATAGGTGAATTCTTCGACAGGGAGTTACTGATGCCACAAGTTCGCTTGACGAGCATGGTGAAAGCGGCGGGTTGAGCGGCCAAGTTGAGTCCAAGTATTTTGGACCGAGTGCTGGCCACGCTGCCGAAACAATCCGACGCAAATGTCCTGGTGGGCTTCGACACCAATGACGACGCGGGAGTGTATCAACTCGCGCCTGACCTGGCGCTGGTCCAGACGGTGGATTTCTTCACGCCGATCGTAGACGATCCCTACACGTTCGGCCAAATTGCGGCCGCCAATGCGCTCAGCGATGTTTACGCCATGGGCGGCCGGCCCCTCTCGGCGCTCTCCATCGTGGGATTCCCTAACAAAGAAGAGGGCATCGAGATCCTGGAGAAGATTCTCGCGGGCGGGCACGCCAAAATGCAGGAAGCGGGATGCGTGGTGATCGGCGGCCACTCGATCGGCGACGAGGAGATCAAGTTCGGCTTTGCGGTCACCGGACTCATCCACCCGCAGCGCATCCTCACCAACCGTGCTGCAATTGCGGGCGATCACTTGCTCTTGACCAAGCGACTGGGGACCGGGATCATCGGCACGGCGCTGAAGAAAGGAGAAGCCGGCGAGGCCGCCGTGCATGCCGCCATCGAATCCATGTGCGCCCTGAATCGGGCTGCGAGTGAAACCGCCCTTAGATTTGACGTACACTCGGCCACCGACATCACGGGTTTCGGCCTGCTGGGGCATGCTCGCGAGATGGCGAGGGGAAGCCAGGTGAGCATGGTGATCGACTCCGCCCGGATCGAATTCCTGCCGGATGCCGTAGAATATTCGCGACGCGGGTTTTTGCCCGGGGGCCTGAAGAGAAACAGGGATTTCATCGGGGACTGCGTCGAATTTGCGAGCGGCGTCGCGGAAGAGGTCCGCAACCTCTTGTTCGACCCGCAGACGTCGGGCGGATTGTTGTTATCGGTCGCCGAGCAAGGCGCGCCCAAACTCCTCGAAGCCCTCCGGACCCTGAACATCCCCGCCGAGACAATTGGCAGAGTCATCGAGAAGACGCATCCGCTCATTGAAGTCACCTAATCTTGAAAGTGGGCGCTACAGAGCATTCACCGCAGAGGACACAGAGATCACAGAGAAAGGCGTGGTGTTTTTCTCTGTGATCTCTGTGTCCTCTGTGGTTAATTTCTTGCTCACTGCCTATGATCACCCTGGTCCAGGTTCGAACGCCGCAGCAAGTCGAAGACGTGCGGCAACTGCTCCGCGAATACGAGGCTTCACTCAACGTCAGCCTGTGCTTTCAGGGTTTTGAAAAGGAACTGGCAGAGCTGCCGGGAGATTACGCGCCGCCCCGAGGCCGGCTGCTGCTCGCATACGACGGCGGCCGACCTGCCGGGTGCATAGCCCTGCGCGCACTTGATGACGAGACCTCGGAGATGAAGCGGCTTTACTTGCGGCCGGGATTTCGCGGCCAAGGCGCCGGACGCCAGATGGCCACGGCCATCATCGCGGAAGCTCGCAAGCTGGGCTACAAACGGATGCGGCTGGACACCCTGGCCGCGATGCGGGAGGCCCGGGCTCTCTATGAATCGCTGGGCTTCAAACGTATTGAGCCCTATTATCAAAATCCGCATCCCGGCACGGAGTTTATGGAATTGGAACTCTGGAAATCTTAGCCGGAATCTTGTGTCATTCAGCCCGCGAAGCGGGCGGAAGCGAGTAGCCCACGGCGCAAGCCGTGGGTCGCGAGAGCCACCCTCACCCCCCGTCCCCTCTCCCCGCCGGCGGGGAGAGGGGTGCCGACGGCGGGGTGTGGGGTCGGTTCCGGGGGTTTCACCCCCGGCTACTCAATTTGCTCCCCTCCGGGGAGCACGGCCTCGCGCGTAGTCGACCATCCACGTTGCAATCGAAGCACAGGACGTTTTGAAACAGCTTCTAGTGTCTGTGATCAACGCCCTCTCTGCTGACGCATTCTGTTGCGGCTTAAGGCGGCTGCAGATAAATAGGCGGACGCTGTCAGTTATAAGGGTTCGCAGCCTCATAACGCCCCGGCTACACCGTTGCACCGTTCACGCACACAGGGTAAGATGGCACTCATGGCGAAGCGAATACCTTTCCAATTGATCCTTGGCTTCTCAATCCTGATCATCGGAGGCGGTTTAGTACTGGGGGAATACGTACTGGTGAGATGGCTTCCCGGGCACCGTGAACGGGTCAGGGAAGATACGCTGAAGCCGCATGACTACCACAATGACGCGCTGGGCCTTGATGTTCAAATTGCCGATGGAATCTACGGAAACGTGGAGACCTTCCCGGGTGGAGTTAAGATCGGCCGCGCGAAGTTCTGGAGCGTCGGGCCCTCGCTGACGATTACTTCCCAGCCCAACCCCGACCAGACCTGGGAGTTTTCACCGCAAGACCTGGCGACGTGGGAATCGAGGGGCGTCACCGAGAACCTTGACTACTATCATCTGGAGCACACGAAAATCAATAATCGTGACTCCATGTTGATTCGCCAGCTCAAGGGTCGCTACATGCACGTGACGGCGAGAATCATGTGCCAAGACAAGATCATCGAAGCCGATTGCACCACCGGCGGCGAAGACGAAACCCTCTTCACGGACGCGTGCGACGGGACGCTGCGCAGCATAAAGGTCGCGGGGCCCGAACCCCCGCCGCCCGCGCCATTGGAGCTTAAGCCGGCCGGGCCGCTCAAGCTCAAGCGATAGGAGGTTAGCGTCCTGACTTGGATCGTGGCGTCCCGACACGGCGGGACATTTGCCGACCCTTCGCTCCGCTCAGGGCAGGCTCTCAAGGTCGGCGCTACGTTCAAGCCAAGACAATATGTGACGGGAGCAGGCATGAAAAAGTGGGAAGTTGTAGAAGGCAATCTCGCTTCCCCGCGGGGCTTCCGCGGGGCCGCGGTGGCCGCGCGAATCAAGAAGACGCACGGCGAACTCGACTTGGCTCTGCTGGTTTCGGACGCCCCGGCGGCCACGGCGGCCGGCGTGTTCACAACCAACCTGGTGGCTGCCGCGCCGGTGCTCGTGTCACGACAGAACCTCGCCGAAAGCCGCGGACGTTGCCGCGCGCTCCTGGTGAACGCGGGAAATGCCAATGCTTGCACGGGCCGGCAGGGCCTTCAGGCGGCAAGGGAGAGCACGCGGGCAGTGGCCAAGCTTCTGAACCTCACGCCGACGCAGGTTCTGGTGGCTTCGACGGGCGTTATCGGAGTGCCTCTCAATTTGAGCCTGGTCACAAGCCAGCTTCCTGAGCTGGTCGCAAGGCTTTCCATCGAAAACGCCTCGGCGGTGGCGCGGGCTATCATGACCACCGACACATTCCCCAAATCATGCGTCCTCCGCTCCGAAGTGGGAGGGAAACCCGTGTACCTGGCGGGAATTGCCAAGGGCTCAGGGATGATCCATCCGCGCATGGCCACGATGCTTTCCTTCCTTACCACGGATGCGCTGGTGGGCCCGCGTACGCTCCAGAACTTGTTGCGTGCAGCCGTGGATGTTTCGTTTAATTGCATTACCGTGGACGGCGATACCTCTACGAATGATACCGTGCTGGCCTGGGCGAGTGGCGTTGCCGGCGCGGGTGTGCGCCCCGGCAACGCAAGCTGGGCATGGTTTCTGGAGGGGCTGACCGAGCTCTGCCGGAACCTGGCCAGGATGATCGCCCGGGACGGCGAGGGCGCCACGAAACTCATCCTCGTCGAGGTCGAGGGAGCCAGAAAACCCTCTGATGCCGAACGTGTGGCGCGCGCCATCGCGAACTCCCCCCTGGTCAAGACGGCCGTGGGCGGGAGTGATCCCAACTGGGGACGCATCCTCTGCGCGGCGGGTTATTCCGGCGCGGTCTTCGACCCCAATAAAGTGGACATCCGGGTGAACGACTTGCTTCTCTGCCGGGACGGGGTGGATGCAGGCTTCGACGAAGCCGCTGCGCGCAAGGAACTGGATAGGAAGGAAGTGGTCCTGCGGCTTGACCTCCATCAGGGCAGCGCCACTGCTCATATCTGGACGTGCGACCTGACCCACGGCTACATCACCATCAACGCGTCGTACAGAACCTAGTGCGCCGAGTCAGCAGTTCGTTTGAGATATCAGCCCGCGGAGCGGGCGGCAGCGAGTAGCCCACGGCGTGAGCCGCGGGTCGAGAGTGCCCACCCTCACCCCCGTCCCCTCTCCCGCCTGGCGGGAGAGGGGCGCCGAAGGCGGGGTGAGGGCCATCCAACCCAGGGCTTACGCCCTGGGCTACATTATGCCGCCCCTGACGGGGCTTGGAAAAACGGGCGCACAGGAAGATCCCATGTCAGGAATTATTGGTTACATCGGAAACAAACGGGTAGTGCCCGTATTGCTGGAAGGTTTGCAGCGGCTGCAATACCGCGGTTACGACTCCGCCGGAATCGCCGTCATCGAGGGCGACCGATTGCAGGTGCGCCGCGCCACGGGCAAGCTTCGCAACCTTGAAGAAGTGGTTCGATTGAACCCCGTCGACGGCACGTACGGAGTGGGACACACGCGCTGGGCCACCCACGGCGCCCCGACGGAAGAAAACGCCCATCCGCACCGCGACTGCAACGGCACCGTGGTGGTGGTTCACAATGGAATCATCGAGAACTACCTGGAGCTCAAGAAAGGGCTGGTTGAGGAAGGCCACAAGTTCGCTACGGAAGTTGACACCGAAGTCATCGCCCATCTGGTGGAGAAATACCTGACAGGCAACGGACAGGCAGGAGGTTCGAGTTCGAATAATCTCGAGGAAGCCGTGCGCGCCGCGGTGGGTCAGTTGCGCGGGGTTTTTGCCCTCGCCATCATTTCCACGCGCGACCCCAACAAAATCATCGCCGTGCGCGAGGGGCCGCCAGTGGTCATCGGCCTGGGCAAGGACGAATACTTTGTGGCCAGCGACGTTCCAGCTATTCTCTATCACACCCGCGATCTTTTCTTTCTGGCTGACCACGACCTGGCCGTGCTGACGCCCAACGGCGTGAAGTTGAGTGGCTTTGACGGCCACCCCGTCTCGCGCCGCGTTCAGCACATCACCTGGGATCCCATCCTGGCCGAAAAAGGCGGCTTCAAGCACTTCACTATCAAGGAAATCTACGAGCAGCCGCGGGCGGTTCGCGATACCGCTCTGGGCCGGTTCTCGCTCGAAACCGGCCAGGTCTTTCTGGACGAGATGGAAATTCGCGAGGAGGAATTCCGCGCCTTCCACGCCGTGAGAATCGTGGCGGCCGGGACTTCACGCCACGCGGGCCTGGCGGGGAAAATCATGATCGAGCGCGTGGCGCGCGTGCCCGTCGAGGTGGACCACGCTTCGGAGTTTCGCTACAGCGATCCTCTGGTCGATTCGAATACCCTGACCGTGCTCATCACGCAGTCGGGCGAGACGGCAGACACCATCGCCGCGCAACGCGAGGCGCGCGCCAAAGGGTCGAAGACGCTCGCCATCTGCAACGTGCTGGGCGGCATGGTCTCGCGCGAGGCCCATGGCACCATTTACACTCACGCCGGACCGGAACTGGGCGTAGCCTCCACCAAGACGTTTACCTCTCAGTTGACGGCACTTTATCTCTTCGCGCTCTACTTGGCCCAGGTGCGTGGCCAACTCTCTCTCGAAGACAGCAAATCCTGGCTGAAAGCTCTTGCGGCGCTCCCTAAACACCTCGAAGCGGTCCTCCAGAAGGACGATGAAATCGCCGAACTGGCGCAGCACTTCTACAGGTCTTCGGATTTCCTCTTCCTCGGCCGCGGCATCCACTTCCCGGTGGCTTTGGAAGGCGCCCTCAAAATGAAGAAGATCTCGTACATTCACGCCGAGGCCTACCCGGCCGGCGAAATGAAACACGGCCCCATCGCTCTCATCTCTGACGGTCTGCCGGTGGTGGTGATCGCCACCTGCAACTGGAACTCGCCCTCGTCCCGGCAGCGCTACGAACGCACGATTTCCAACATCAAGGAAGCCAAAGCGCGCGGCGCCACCATCATCGCTTTGGTGACGGAAGGCGACCGCGAAGTCCCCGCCATGGCTGACCACCTGGTGGTGCTGCCCCATACAAGCGGGACTCTCTCCACCATCCTGGAAGCGGTCCCACTCCAACTCCTCGCCTACCACATCGGCGTCCTGCGCGGTTGCGATGTGGACCAACCAAGGAACTTAGCGAAGTCCGTAACCGTGGAGTAATCTGAAGGTGCGGCCCTTGTGACCGTCCGCGGCGTGGCGCGCTGAGTACTCCCCGGAGGGGAGCACATTGAGTAGCCGGGGTGAAACCCCCGGTTCAAGGCTTGTTCTTTTCAGGCCCGGAGGGCCGACAGAGAGTAGCCCATGGCGTAAGCCATGGGATCAAGGGGTAACCCCGGGTTGCCCCGGCCCCGGTAGGGGCGGCAGTATTTCCCGCGTGGAGTCTGTCGCCCCTGGCGGGGCTGGGAGATTAGCGCCATATCGCACCCCCACGGCTTACGCCGTGGGCTATTGTCTGCCGCCGCTCCGCGGCTTCGACAGATGCCGTGACGCCTTAATCCAGCACCGCTAGGGAAAGGGGGCCCACGCGTTGCCCCCGGCTACTCAATTCCAGCCCCTGCGGGGCTGAGAGCGCTTTTCAAGGTCGCGGCTTTTCGGTAGGGTCCTGGTTTGAGGCAAGGTGCGCTTGACGCGCATTAAGAGGAGAGGTGCATTGTCTTGCCGGGCAATGGGACCCGCAGCTTTCGGAAAGCACGGGCCCCGGCCCGATCTAACTCTCACTTGCCGCTAGCAGTACGGCTTACCGCCCGCGGTAATTATCGCGATCGCGGGAGTATCCCCCGCCGCCCCGTGGGCCGCTTCCCCCTGCCCTGGGCTTCGCTTCGTTTACGTTCAAGGCGCGGCCGTCCATCTGTGTTCCATTCAAAGCCGTAATCGCTTTGGCCGCTTCCTCGTCATTAGTCATCTCCACGAAACCGAAGCCGCGAGCCCGGCCGGTGTCCCGGTCCGTGATCACATTGACGCGCGAGATTTCTCCAAATGGTTCGAAGAGAGTGCGTAGTCCGCTTTCCGTAGTTTCAAAACTCATGTTTCCGACAAATACATTCTTCATTCTTTTATTCTCCTAAAGTTGCCGCACCGCAAATGCGGAGCGAACACGTAGGCCAGTCGTCAGCAATTCGCTTCGACCGAGCTCTAGGACATTTGATGGAGTCAATTAGGCAGGGAGCAGGACAACAACTCGAAATCTCTTCAAGCAAACGGACTACTTCAAAGTCACTACGGAGTATAACACAGCACAAAAGATAATTGGGAAAATAATTTTGAGGGTACGGAAACCATGTGGTATTCACGCGCCGCGACTGGCTCGCGTTACCGAGGGTGGCGCATACGTGCCGACGGTAGTTGTCGGCATGTATGCGCCCTTCGCGGTCGTAGGAGTACAGCACGCCACGATTTGCATGCCGTGGGCCTTTATAGTGGCGCTGCGGCACGTCGACGGCACGACAATGGGCGCAGAGTTTTGCCCACAACGCCGAAAACTTGGGGGGAGCCTTGAGCAGTGACGTTTCGGGGCAGCCGCATTGACCTGCAAGGGTGTCAGGGGAGTGGATCAATTTTGTTCAATGGGTTTGACTGCCGCGCTCGAAGCCACAGAGCGGCCAGATCCGCCTGGTGAATCAGGGCCCACTCCTCCACCAAGCCGAAGGCTCTGGCCGGCAGATTTCCGGCGATCACTCTCAAATCCTCGATGCCGATCACGGCTTCGTGCTCGCCATACTCGGCATGGAAATGAGGTGGCCAGTGATCGGCAAAATACATTCGGATTACAATGCCGTAAAAGCGGCTAACTTCCGGCATGGCTGGGCTCGCGCCGGAGGTTGGGGAAGAGGTCTTCAGGGGTCTTCCCGGTCAACTTCAGATAGATAGCATCGGGGCACAGTTCGATCTCATCATTCCATCGGATTTGCCTGGCGGGGCCGACGTGGACCTGTCGAAAGAACTTCTCATCCTCCCACGCCTTGAAGACGCCCTGCCCCGCCAACTCAGAGAGGTCCACGCAGCCTTCCATGCCATCCGAGAAGACGACCTTGATTCGCAAGTTCGGCAACGCGCTGACCGAAATCGGTTTCACCATACTTGGCTCCTCGCCCTCACCTCGCATTATTGTATCAAACAAAGGAGGGAAGTTGGGTAATCGGACACGTGGACACCGAACAGGTTAATGACCAGTGGCAGCTGGGCGCTGTCCGAGTTTGATCGTAGCGCTGGCCTTCAGGCTAGCATTTGCCCACCCTTCGCTGCGCTCACGGCAGGTTCTAAAGGTCGGCGCTTCGCCCAACTAGGACACTACCGGCAACTCAGACTTCGGGATGACAGGAAGCGGCATGGCATCTGCGCGACGACCTGTGCCGACTTCTCGGCCCCTGGACTGCTCGACGCCTTGACTGATAGACATTTCGACCCTCTTCACATTTTCGCTTGACAACGCCTCGAGGCTACGATAGCCTATAGCGGTGGTCTTTATGGAGACACATTGTCGCAGGCGAGCACCGGGGCGTGCCGAGGCGCAGGGGAAAGCGGAAGGGTCCTGGCTATGGGGGATGTAGGGAACTACAAAAAATGAAGAATAGTGGGAACGAAGCTAAGAAGTACCTGAAAACAAAGCACATCACTTTTTTAAATGCCGCAAATTGTGCGCGTTTTGGGTGCAATTTCGCACAAATTAGTGCCCGAAAGGAGCAAAAACAGCGCATTTTGCGAAAACGAAGTCAGGTTTGCGGGCTTTGCGGCGGGGCCGGGAGAATGACAAACAGTCGGCTACACGGGTTGCAGGTTGGGCTGGTGATCGTTCCGGCGTAGCGCTGACCTTCAGGTCAGCATCCCCGCAAAGCGCCGGGTTGTTTGCCGGAGGCGGGAGAACCTCGGCCGCTGTCATTCTGAGCGGAGCGAAGAATCTCGGCAGTTTCGGTTTCAATGAACTACGGAGATCCTTCGTCGCCTGCGGCTCCTCAGGATGACAGTCAACAACGTATTCCCAAGCGTGTGAAGCCCTGCCCTTCCGGGCGTCATTTGAGATTGAGCTCATTAAACCCAATTGGGCGCCAGGCTGTTGGTGGCTTAATTGCTCAGAACTTTAATTCACGTCAAGGGTACTGTGCCTTTTTTTGCATGCCTCATCCAACTCGAACTATTGGAGGTTTAATATGCTTGATCGTCATAATCGTCGCGACTTCCTGAAGACCTCGGCGCTGGCTGCGTTCGGGAGCGCCGCGGCGCTCAGCGCCAAAGAGGGATTGTCGCTTGCTGCGCCGGTCGGCGTCCCAGCCATGCCCCAGACTTTCCACCGGGGGTTTCCGGTCGGCAAGCTGGGAAATCTCAGTGTGACCCGCCTGTTTCTGGGCTGCAACCAGGTGAGTGGATATTCCCACTCGCGCGAACTGGAGTACGTGTCGAGCCTGATGCGGGAGTACCAGACCGATGAGCGAGTGATGGATACCTGGCAATTGGCTGAAGAACTGGGGATTAATACGGTGCTTTCCGACCCATTCGACAAGCCGGTGCGGATAATGAAGCGGTATCGGCAGGAACGCGGCGGGAAGATTCAATGGATTTCGGAGGTCCATCCTCACGCTAAGTCCTACTATGACATCCGCTTAGCGCATCTTAAAGAGAACATCCCGCAAGTCGTTGAGCACGGAGCCAACGCCATGTATATCCAAGGCGGAGTCACCGATTCCTTCGTCGACCGAGGCCTGTTGGACGAGCTTGGCGAAGCCCTCGAGGTGATGAAAAAGACGGGCTTGCCCTCCGGCTTAGGCGCGCATTCAATCGAAACCCCGAAGGCATGTGCAAAAGCGGGCATTGTGCCAGATTTCTTCATGAAGACTTATCACAGGGACGACTACTTCTCCGCCACGCCGCGCGAAAAGCGCCGGGAGTTCCTGGTGGACAGCAATAGCCCCGACAATCACGACAACATCTGGGACATTAAGCCAGAGGCTACGCGCGAGTTTATGGCTACGGTCCACACGCCTTGGGTTGCTTTCAAGGTGATGGCCGCCGGCGCGATTCCCCCGGAAAAGGCCTTTAATTTTGCCTACCGCGGCGGAGCGGACTTTATCTGCGCCGGAATCTTCGACTTCCAACTCAAGGAAGATGTGGCGATCGCCAAGAAGATCCTGGCCGAGAACCTGGACCGAACCCGCCCCTGGATGGCGTGAGCCAGGCGTCAGGTTATAGGGGCGGCCCTCTCGGCCGCCCGCGGGCACCCACGAAGTGTGCCCCTACGATCCCACGCCACGAGGTGAAAATTCTATGAAACGCCTTCATGCCGGCTTTGGATGCCTAGTTATGTACGCTATTATTATAGTCGTCGCTGCGGGCGCTTTGGCCGCCCAGCAAAGTCAGCTTGCCCCAACGCCGCCCATGGGCTGGAACGATTGGTATCAATACGAGTGCAAGGTCAGCGACAGCATCATGCGCGCCAACGCCGACGCGCTCGAGAGCAATGGAATGAAAGCCGCCGGTTATGTCTACGTGAATATTGACGACTGCTGGCAGGGCAAGCGCGACGAAAAAGGGTTCATTCATCCCAACGAGCGTTTCCCCGATATGAAAGCCCTCGGCGACTACATTCACAGCGAAGGACTGAAGTTCGGCATTTATTCGTCGCCCGGGCCCAAAACCTGCGGGAATTACGAGGGCAGCTACAAGCACGAGGAGCAGGACGCGCAAACCTACGCCCAGTGGGGCGTGGACTTTGTAAAGTACGACTGGTGCAGCGCGCCGAAGGTTTACAAGCCTGAGGAGATGCAGGGAGCCTACAGGAAAATGTACGACGCCCTCCGGCGCACCGGCCGCCCCATGGTTTACAGCCTCTGCCAGTACGGGCTCGAAGCCGTTTGGCGCTGGGGGCCCAAGGTCGGGGGAAATATGTGGCGCACCACCGACGACATCGGCGGCGACTACGATCGCATGTCGTTGTTCGGCTTCCAGCACAATGGGCTAGACAAGTTTGTCGGACCGGGGCGCTGGAACGATCCGGACATCCTGCAGATCGGGATCGGCAAGCTGACGAGCGACGAAGGTCGCACCCAGATGACCCTGTGGTGTCTGCTCGCCGCCCCTCTGCTCGCCGGTAACGACCTCACCAAGATGAGCCCGGATACGCTCGAGACTCTGACCAATCCGGAGGTAATCGCCGTCGATCAGGATTCACTCGGCGCCGCGGCGCACCGGGTGTGGCAGGAAGGTCCGTTGGAAGTCTGGATGAAGCCGCTGGCGGATGGCAGCAAGGCGGTAGGGCTTTTCAACCGTACGGTGTCGCCGCTGCCTATTACGGTGAGGTTCGCGACGCTTGGACTCGGCCATTCCGCCCAAGTGCGCGACCTGTGGGCGCGGAAAGATCTCGGCACCGTTCAGGAAAAATACACTGCCGAAGTGCCCAAACACGGCGCGGCGCTTATCAAAGTTAGATAGTGAATTACGAATGGTGAATAGTGAATTGTGAGTGTGAAGAGGCCTAGCAATGCGCCATTCGCAATTCCCGATTCACCAGGACCGCTTCCTGACGGGGCGATACTTCGCGAGGTATTCGTCGACGTCTTGATCCGAAATCGTAAGGTGGTGCTGGAGCGGGACATCGGCGGTTTCGCCAAGCAGCTCTTTCTGCAGCTTCTGGTAGCAGAGCGCCGCCCCGTCCTGGTAGGGAATGTGCCGCTCCTCAAAAGAGCGGTTCGAGATGGTCAGTGTGAACTCCCGGTCCTCGGATCTCACGCCGACAACCCGGTACAAGTAATCCCTGCCGCGGGCCTTCAACTGGAATCCAGTGTATTGAATGAGCACGCTCACAGTCCTGGAGCCCTCCTCACTACCAACCGTGCACAGCAGAAGGTTCTGAATCCGCCGGCCTTCCGGGCGCTGTGCTCCCCCTGCTTGTCGGTCAGCTAGATGATTAACTCTATATTATACACGCATATGGTCGATAACGCCAGACTTATCTTCTGTTTTGAAGGGGGGCAGGCCGGCGTTTCAGGACGACAGCCGGCAAAGCCGCGGGCCGCCGCGGAAACGTGTCTAGCCGCTACGCCGCCTGCTTCGCAGCAGGCTGGTTGCCGATGTGGAGCGCGTGGTAACGCGTCGCGCCTGGCAGCCATAAAGGATATGGGCGGTGTTCTCAGTGGCCACGATGGAGTTGCCCAAGGTGAGTGCCGAAGCTCAAGGCTTTCTCTGAAGGGGCCGGATAATCATCACTTCCGTGGCTTTGATGAGCGCGGCCGCCGTCTCACCCACCTTCAGTTCGAGGTCGCGGGAAGCGTCGCTGGTAATGATGGAGGTGACCGACTGCCCGCCCACGTCGAGCACCACCTTGGTCAGCAGGCCAACCGTTTGCAGCTTGATGATGCGGCCCACTAACTGGTTCCGCCCGCTGATCACGTGTTCGAGCCCCGCGCCCACGCCCGAAACAGGTTTGGCGGCCGCAACTTGAGCGGTTGGGCCGAGCGCTGCTTTGTGCCCCCGCTCGCCTCTTTGAAACAGCAGGCGGTCAACCTCCGAACGCGGCACGCGATGGTGCCCCCCGGGCGTCGTCACCGTCTTGATCTTGTGCTTGTAGATCCATTGTTTCAGCGTCGGGTAGCTCACTCCCAACTCTCGCGCAGCTTCGGGCATGTGAAGGAGTTCCATGGTTTAACTCTCATCAAATACGGCCTATAGAGTAATTGTATAAGAATCAATACGATTCGCCAATGAGGCATACAGTGCAAGCAAATGCTGGCCTAAAGGCCAGCGCTACATGTCAAATTAGGACACCACCCCCAATAAGGCATGAAGCCCTCTCCCTGGGGAGAGGGTGTCTCGCGACGGCGCTTTCATCAGCCGTCGCGGGACGGGTGAGGGGTTACTTCTGGTGATGTCTCGGCGCTATGTGTTGACCCTCGTTGCTGCGCATAGCCTCGAGTTCTTCGAGCGTGCGGGGCCAGTCCTGCTTGAGCAGGCGGGAGAGCGAGCGGTCCGCCAGCAGCTTGCCGCCGGTCTGGCAGCGCGCGCAGTAGTTGGTCTCGTTGTCGGCGTAGCGAATGCGCTGCACTTTGGCGCCGCAGCGCGGGCAAGGCTGACCGTGCCGCCCGTGCACGGCCATGGCGGGGCGAAATGCCGTCACTCTTTCCGGGAAACCGCCGCCGGTTTCCTCTCGCAGTCTCTCGGTCCAATCCCGGAGCGTGTTGCGGGTGGCTTCGTAGAGGCGCGCGATCTCCTCGCCGGTCAACCGGCTGGTGAGTGCGGCGGGCGAGTGCTGGGCGGCGTGCAGGATCTCATCGGAATACGCGTTGCCGATGCCGCTCATGAGATGCGGATCGGTGAGCGCGCGCTTGAGCGTGTGGTTCTCCGACGTGAGGCGCGCCGCGAACTCTTCGAGGCTGGACTCAAGCACCTCGAGCCCTCCCGGGTCGAGGCCGGCGAGCTTCTCCGCGCCTGCCAGCACGTGAATCGAGGCCCGCTTGCGCGATCCCGCCTCGCTGAGCGTCAGGCAGCCGGAATCGAAATCGAACGCCGCCACGTCCCTGCTGCGCGCTGCAAGCTTCTTCGCTGGCGGGCGTGCTGCCGTCCGGTCTCTCCAGTGCAGCCGCCCGGCAATCATCAAGTGCAGCACCAGCCAGTAATCCCCGTCGAAACCCATCGCGATGCGCTTCCCGATTCGCCGCAGGCCTTGCACGCGTTTCCCTTCCAGTTCTTGAATCGGCGGAGCGGCAGTCCGCAGCAGATACGGTCCCGACAGGCGCACGCTCTCGAGCCTGTGATAGAGAATGCGCCGCTCGAGCGCTTCGATGTAGACGACAATATCCGGCAATTCGGGCATCTGGAATTATGATGTCACGGAAGCAGGGATCTGTCAGCACCTCGGCCGGCGATCGCATGGGGGTGACGCATACGTGCCGACGTTTATTGTCGGCATGTGTGCGCCTTTCGGACGACGGGCGCATACATCGCGACAAAAAGCGTCGCGACGTATGCGCCACACGCCGCATGCGGTGGTGATTGAGTGTTTGATGTCACGGGGGCTGGAGTCCATAATGGAAATTCCGGCTTAACGGTGGCCCATGAAACCGTCTGACTGTGGCGGAGTGAGCAAACGTCTGATGGCGATTCAATTCGCCATTCTGGCGGGTCTGGCGGCGTTCTATTTCCTCTATCTGCCTTATCGGACGAAATCGCAGGCGAAGGCTAAGGTCGAGGAACGTGAACGGAAAATCGAAGCGCTCATTGATTCCCTGGTTGTCGAGGACACCCACAGTGAGGTCGAAGTGCCTGGAACGGAACGTAGGGTGCACCCGCAGCGGTTGAATCGCACGCTGGCTGTTGACGAGTTCGTCCAGGAACTCGGCTTGCCGAATCAGCGCACGGGCGATTTCCGCGGCGGGCTGCACATCACCTGGACGGGCACCGCGCACTCGCTCGAGGCCGCGTTTGACCACGGCCGCCTCTACTGCCTGCGCTACGAGGACCTCCGCATCGGACACGGCGCGCTGGTCTTCGAATCGAGTTCCGCGTGGCATTCCTTCTAAGTGAGAATGCAGAAGGGAACTAACCATGGACGGCATTTCTCACAGATTGGCTTCCTTCGCGACATGGTATAGCATAGTTGTGTGAGGTGGCGCATGCTCTATGGCGACCGAGTCGAGATCGACCCTGCGATTTGCAGCGGCAAACCGGTCATTCGGGGTACGCGCATTCTGGTTACGTCGATTCTCAGCCAGCTTGCCGCGGGCGAGTCTTTCGACACAATCCGCAAGGGCTTTCCCGGACTCGCTGACGATGATATCAAAGCTGCTATTGAGTTCGCCAAGCAGTCCGTCGAGGCGACAGAGCTCGCGGCCCTGCGTGACTGATGCACCAGCTTTTCATTGATCAGAATATAAATTTTGAAGTAGCCGAGGCGCCGGCTGGCTCAGAGCGAAGCTCTGCGATCCGCGGAGTCGCAGTCCGGAATCCGCAGAGCTCCGGTCTGCGCCAGCCACGTGTGCGCCGCCTGCGAGATTCTTCTCCTGTAGACACTCATCGCGAGGCAGTGCTAATCTGGCTCAAGCGTTGTTTGCATCGAAGGCTGTCCGAACCTAGCGCCGATTGAAGGTCCGGCCAGCCTAACGGGGCGACTACTTATGGCAGCTAATCCAGTGGGCGGTCCGCAACTTTCGGATGGGGGGCGCGGCGTCGCGCAAGCGGTCGTTGCCCCGCTTACTCGCGCTGCGATATTTCTGGTGGTGTCACTGAAGCCAGGCTCCAACACTCGAGCCATCATTCGTTCCTTCTGCGCGGATCTCTCAGCCCTATTTCGTGCGGTGGAATTTCGCGACCTCGAAGCGGGACTTTCCTGCATAATGGGGATTGGGTCGGAGGCCTGGGACCAGCTCTTTGGCGCGCCACGTCCGGCAGAACTGCGTCCCTTTCGCGAGATTCGCGCCGGGGTGCGGCATGCCGTCTCCACTCCGGGCGACATGCTGTTCCACATCCGCGCCAGGCGTATGGATCTCTGTTTTGAGATGGAGACACAAATCATGGCTCGAATCGGCGAGGCGGTCTCGCCAGTCGACGAGGTGCAGGGATTCCGCTATTTCGACGATCGCGATCTGCTGGGGTTTGTGGATGGCACTGAGAATCCTCGAGGCGACGAAGTTGCGGAAGCGGCGCTCATCGGGGACGAAGATCGAACCTTCGCCGGCGGAAGCTACGTCATCGTCCAGAAGTACTTGCACGATCTGGCCGGCTGGAATGCTTTGCCCACCGAGGCGCAGGAACGAATCATCGGGCGCACCAAACTCTCCGACATCGAATTGGACGATTCGGTTAAGCCCACTTCAGCGCACAACGCGCTGACCACGATCGAGGAGAATGGCAAGCAGATCCAGATCCTGCGCGATAACATGCCGTTCGGGCATGCCGGCTCGAGCGAATTCGGAACCTATTTTATTGGTTACAGTCGCTCGCCCCGCTCGATCGAGCAGATGCTAGAAAACATGTTTGTCGGTCGGCCGCCGGGCAACTACGACCGTCTGCTTGACTTCAGCCGCGCCGTCACCGGGAATCTCTTCTTCGTGCCGACTGCGACATTTCTGGATAACGTAACTCAAGAAGGATCGGGCGTGCCTTCTGCCGCTGCGCCGGCGGCGGAGCCTGGGAGCGCGGGCATCCTGCCCGCAAGCTCGGCAATTCAGCCTGAAAGTGACGGTTCGTTGCACATCGGATCGCTAAAAGGAGACGTCGAACATGAATAATCTACATCGCGAGCTTGCCCCGATTTCCGATGCCGCCTGGGCCCAGATCGAAGAAGAAGTGACACGCACTTTTAAGCGCCACCTCGCGGGCCGGCGGGCAGTGGATGTTCGCGGGCCGGCGGGTATGGGCCTCTCTGCCGTCGGCACCGGCCACCTGCGGGAAATCGCGACGCTGGGCGACGGCGTCCACGCCCGCCAGCGGGAGGTGAAGGCGCTGGTCGAACTGCGCGTTCCGTTCGAACTCGAGCGGCAGATGATCGACGATGTCGAGCGGGGCGCCAACGATTCCGATTGGGAACCGGCGAAGATCGCGGCGCGCCGCCTGGCCTTTGCCGAGGACGGCGCCATATTTGTGGGCTATGACGCCGCCGGCATCACCGGCATCTGCCAGGGAACCAGCAACCCGAAGAAAACGCTGCCGGCCGACGTACGTGAGTACCCGCAAGCCATTGCCGAAGCACTGAACCAACTGCGGCTAGTCGGCGTCAATGGGCCCTATGCGGCGCTGCTGGGTTCCGACGCCTATACGAAGTTGGCCGAGACCAGCGATTACGGCTATCCCGTCCTCGAGCACGTCAAGCGGCTGGTCGACGACAAGATCATCTGGGCGCCCGGCGTCCCCGGCGCGGTCGTGTTGACCACGCGCGGCGGGGACTTCGAACTGCACATTGGCCAGGACGCCTCCATCGGCTACCTCAACCACGCCGATACCGCCGTCCGCCTCTACTTGCAGGAGACCCTTACCTTCCTGCTGCTCACCACCGAAGCCGCCGTCGCCCTGGCTCCGCCCGCCGCGCAGTAGAGTTGAGGCGCGGGATGAATTTCGCGGGTGGCGCATACGTGGCGAGGTTCGTCGTCGGCATGTATGCGCCTTTTGCGTCGTGGAAGGTATCGACGCCGATTTGCGTGCCGAGGATGGGCGCATACATCGCGCCGGAAAGCGTCGCGACGTATGCGCCACCCGCGTGATAACAAACCAGAGCGAGATTCCTCGCGGAGTTTACCCTGAGCACGCAGAGCGAGATTCTTCGCTCCGCTCAGAATGACAAGCGAAGGGCTCAGGATGACAGCGAAGGGCTCGGAATGACAAGTGAAAAGTCTATCCGCACCCTGTAAAGCCGGCGCTAGGAGTTAGGAGCGAGGCCTATGGGCAGGCGGATATAGAACGTGCTGCCCTTTCCGACCACGGACTCAAAGGTCAGCGAACCGCCGTGGTTATCCACCACGATGCTGCGGGCGATCGCGAGGCCTTGGCTCGTGCCGCGTCCAACCTCTTTGGTGGTAAAGAAGGGCTCGAAGATCTTGTCTTGGATGTTCTCAGGTATCCCGCAGCCCGTGTCGCTGATCGAAATCACCACCTGGTCGCCTTCCCGGCGGGTACGAACGCCGATTGCACCCTTCAACCCGTTTCCGTCACCCCGGTCTTTGATCGCGTGCGCGGCGTTGACCAGCAAGTTGAGAAAGACCTGGTTCATGTCCCCGCCGTTGCATTGCACCAGCGGCAGTTCCTGGAGGTCGGTTTCCACATCGGCAACGTACTTGATCTCGTTGCGGGCCACAATCAGCGTGCTCTGTAAGGCTTGGTTCAAGTCCGTCGCCGCTTTTTCGCTGGGGTTGGGATGGGCGAATTCTTTCACGGCGCGCACAATGGTGGCGACGCGGGTAACGCCCTCGAGGGTTTGAGCGATGGCCTTCGGAATCTCTTCCTGGATGAAAACCAGGTCTGCGGCCTCCTCAGCCGCAGTTACTTCCTGCGCCAGGCCGCATGCCTTGCCACAGCGGCCGGCTGCCTGCCCGAGTTTGCGGTAGGCGTCGAGCACCTTGGCAAGGTCCGCGAAAGAGTCCAGAAGGAAACGTGTGTTATCCCCAATGAACTGGATGGGCGTATTGATTTCATGGGCGATGCCTGCGGCCAGGCTGCCGACGGCCTCGAGCTTCTGCGCGTGGCGCAGGTCCATCTCGAGTTGCGCGCGTGCGGTGACGTCCTGAGCGACGACGAGCACCGCCTGATGCCCGTCGTAGCGGAGCGCGTGCGAGCTGGACTCCACTTGCAGGGTGCGGCCGTCTTGGGTGCGATGCTTCGAGGCACCCGGGAGCCGCTTGGCGGAGCGGCTCTCAGGACTTCCCTGGGCAGGCTGCGCCGACGCCTCGCACAAGCAGATATCCGTGATCTTCATGCGCAGGAACTGGTCGCGGCTGTACTTATACTGGTTAACAGCGGCTTGGTTGACCTCCAGGAACCTGAGCGTCGCCTGATCGTAGACCCACACGGGAGTGGGAATCGTCCGAAAGAGCAGGCGGGCGCGTTCTTCGCTGCGCTGCAACGCTTCTTCCGAGGCCTCGCGCTCCGTAAGGTAGCCGGAGAGGAGCAGGGTGAGGAGCAGGCCGGTCACGAGCGCCGCCCAACTGCTCCAGCGCGCGGGGCGGAATGCCGAGCCTAGCGGATACGCTACAATTTCCCAGGTGCGCTCCCCGACTGAGACTGTGCGGATGGTGCGGAAGCCCCGGGGGAGGTCTTCGACACGCTCGAAGCGCGCGCCCTTCGGATACAGCAAGCGTTCGCCGGGCTTGGCGTCGCGGTCGAAGACGGCGATGTTCAGGCTGGAAAGGCCGCTCAAGAGCGTGCCACGCTTGTCCACCATATTCTGAATTCGGAAAACCCCGAGCGCGAATCCCTGGAGCGCCGCGCGGCGCCCCTCTTCGCTGCACGGCTCGTCCCCTCCCTTGTAAAGGGGGTAGAAGACGAGCGCCCCGTATTGATCGGCGACCTCCTGCACCAGAGTAATGCGGCTGGTGGCGGCCATTCGGCCGCTCGCTGCCGAGGTCTGAAGCGCTTCACGACGAGCCGGATTGGACGCCAGGTCAAAGCCCAAGGCCTTCTCGTTGCCCTTGAACGGCTCGACGAAGTAAACCGGAAAGTACTCTTCCCTCTTGCCTGCCGGCCCCATCCTGCCGTCAGAAGTGCGCTCCGTGAACTGGAACCCTCGAAAGCCGACCCGCCGCGCCGCGTTTTCGTAGCTCGAGCGCGAGCCCTCCGGCACCCGGGGAATCCATTCCAGCGCCTGGATCGCCTTGTTCTGCGCCAGCAGCGGTGTTACGAAACGCTCGAATCCCGCCCGATCGAAGCCTGGTGAGGCTTTGAAAAACGCTTTGACGGAAACCAGGTTGTCGAGCGTTAGTGCGACGTTGGTTTCCAAAGCGTCCAGCCGTTCCCGGGCAACACTTTCGAATGATGCCCGGGCGTTCTTCGTCTCCAGATCCCGCAGCGTGACGAATAAGCTCAAAGTCAGCGGAACGCCCAAAGCAATCGCCACCAGGGAAGGGAAAGAGCGGCGCGCGGGTTTGAGCACGGTCTTCATGCGTCGATGAACCACTGTAGTTCTTATCGTCACAGGAGTTGCTGGCCTTTACTCGCGCCGGAAAAACCCACGCTCCTGTCATTCCGAGCCCTTCGCTGTCATCCTGAGCCCTTCGCTTGTTATTCTGAGCGGAGCGAAGAATCTCGCTCTGCCGCTCAGGGTAAACTCCGCGAAGAGCCCGTCCTGAACGAAGTGAAGGAATCTCGCTCTGGTTTGTTTTCAAGGCACTGCGAGATTCCTCGTCGCCTGCCTGCGGGCCGAAGCCCTTCGGTAGGCGTAGGCCTGCGGCTCTCGGAATGACAGGCAAGGAGGGTTTTTCAGCAGCCTGTTTAAGCAAATGTCGTTCAGCCCTACTGGAACGCCCGTGAGCCCAGCCCGCTCGATCTCGCCGGCGAATAAAGCGATTCCGGCTAATGCCGATGAGCACTAGTATGAGAAAACATGGCCTGATTCTTCTATCATTTGTGATTGTACTTGGCGCTCCTCGCATCCTGCTGGCACAGGAGCCAGTGGAAGGAACTGCCGAAGCTCTCTGGAACGCCCTCGAGCAGGGAAAGTTTTCCGGGGAAGCGCGCTACCGCTTCGAGACCTTTGAGCGCGCGGGCGCGCCCTTTACTGGCGACTCTTATGCCCCCACGCTCAGATTAGCGCTCGGCTATGAGACGCCTTCCTTTCATGGCTTCTCGGCCTTTGGGCAGGGCGCAGGGGTAATCGTTACCGGCCCCGCTGACTATAGCGTTCCGACCCTTCCCTCGATGAATCGCCCGGACCGGCCTGCCATCCTGGAGCCGAAGACGGTGCAGTTAAGCCAGGGGTACGCCAAGTGGAGGAGAGACTTCGAGGGCCGGCAGGTGGCGGTCACGGTAGGGCGTCAGGAACTTATGCTCAACGACGGACGCTTCGTCAGCACTTCCGCCTGGCGCCAGATTCATGAGAGTTTCGACGCTGCCCGATTCGACGCGGACCTCGCCTCTCACACTGCTTTTACCTACGCGTTCATCGATCGCTACTATCGCGTGGTGGGGCACGACGCGACGGACGGCAAGCCACCCATGCATTCGCACCTGCTCAACCTGGCGTGGCAAAGACCCCGCCAATCAAATCTCTCCTTTTACGGTTTGTTGCTGGACTACCGATGGCCCGCTCAGTTTTCTCTCTCGACTGAAACCTTCGGTGTGCGCGCGAACGGCCCCTTCGAGCTCAGTCAGCAATGGAGCGTTCTCTATACCGCCGAGTTCGCCAAGCAGCGCAACTTTGGCACGAATCCTAACTACGTCAATGCCAACTATTATCTGGGCGAATTAGGGCCAGCGTGGCGCGGATTCGGCGTCAAAGCGGGATACGCGCTATTGGGCGGCCACAGCCTGACGAACGAGGTGACTACCCCCTTGGCTAATCCTTTCAACGGCTGGACGGAGCTTTTTGGCACCACTCCCAACCTCGGGAACAGCCACGGACTCGAAGCTCGATATCTGACTGCGAATGACATGATGAGGTTTCTAGGCGGCGCCACCGCTACGGTCACTTACTACGACTATCACTCCGATAGCGATCGCATCCACTATGGCAGCGAGTTGGATTGGGCGGTGGCCTACAAGGTTCGGAGGGTCAGCAATCACTGGGAAATCGGCTCCCGCTTCGGCCGCTATTGGTCCGATCGCCTCTATTCCCGCGCCTTGCGGGTCTCGGGGTATACCGATGTCACCTTTTGATCAGTATGGGTGAAGAGTTCCTTAGTGTCATGAGTCAGAAGTTCGCTGAAGAACTGAGCCCGCAAAGCGGGCGGCAGCGTGTAGCCCACGGCGTAAGCCGTGGGTGGCGAGACGCAGTCCTCACCCCCGTCCCCTCTCCCGCCGGCGGGAGAGGGGTGCCGAAGGCGGGGTGAGGGCCGTCTAACCCAGGGCTTACGCCCTGGGCTACTCTATGCCGCCCCTGACGGGGCTCTAGAAAACGGTTACGCAGGAGAAAGGCCTTCTTAAAGGACTTCTGTCCTCAAGACACTTCTGGTTACTCGTCACCGCAAAACACCTCTTTCAGCCGACCGCCATTTGAATTTCCAAATTTGAATCTGGATTGCGGCCGACGCACGCCCTGCCCCTCAGCCGGTGCGAAGGAGGAGGCAAGTAATGTCGTCGTGCCGGCGGGCGTGGCCCACGAAGGAGTCGACGGTCGAGAGCAGGTTCTGAAGCGTACCTTGCGCGCCTGCAGTGTCGCTGGATTTCACCACTTCCAGCACGCGGGCCTCCCCGAACTCCTGCTCGGCATCGTTTACCGCTTCGATTAATCCGTCGGTGAAGATAACCAGCAGGTCGCGCGCGCCCATGGTTATAACCCCGCGGGTGAACTTGGCGCCGGCGCTGATGCCGAGCGGCAGGTCCCCCGTTTCCAGGCGCTCGAGGCTTCCGGAAGCCCGCCGGAGAATGGGTTTCTCGTGCCCCGCGCGAACGTAGGCGAGCTCGCCGCTCCCGGGATCGAACTCTGCAAAAAACCCGGTAGTGAAGCGGCTGCCGCCCAGGCTGTGGGCGCACGCATAACGGTTCAACCCTTCCACCAACTCGAGCAGGGAAGTATTGATTTCCGCCAAGGTCCGCACGCTGGCTTGAAGGGTGGCCATGAGCAATGCCGCAGGAACGCTTTTCCCCGCCACATCCGCCACCACCAGCAGCAATCGCTTCGAGTCAGGGCTCGAGTCCGGAGAAGGGCGCAGAAAGGCGTCGTAGTAGTCGCCGCCCACCGTGTTGGCGGGCCGCGAAATAAACGCAATCTCGGCGCCCGGCACCACGGGGGGCACCGCAGGCACCAGCCAGCGCTGGATATCGCGCGCAATTTCCAGGTCGCGCTTCATGGTGATACGGTCGGCAAGCTCGAGCGCCAATAGAAAAAGCAGCCCCGCGACGGCAATCAGCACGGACAGGAAATTGTTGGGGGGGTTCACTTCGTAGTTACGATGGGAATTGGAGACTGAGATCAGGACTTGGCTATTGACCAGTGCAATAATGGCAAAAACCAAGGCAATGAGCAGGAAGACGCGCCGGGCCGGCGAGAGCTTCATCAGCAAGGCCCAAAAAAGCGCGCTGGTGGTCTTCCTGAATCGTCGGCCCCGGGTTTCCTTGCGCAGCGCTTCCCAGTCAATCTCGCGCGTGTAAAGGCTGTAACTCGCCCGCGCCTCGGACCGGAATTGCGACCACAGCTCTTGCACCGCGATCCCGTCGGTCACTCGCTGCCAGAAACCTTCGATCCGTCGTACGAGACGCGTGAGGAAATTTCCCGCGCGCACCGCGTGCTCTTCGAATCTAGGGTTGGGGTTGAAGGGCATAGTAGAGATTATAGGCGTAAGAGGTGTCAGGTGTCAGGTGCCGGGTGTCAGGGCTCAGGCGGAAATTGTGAATACTGAATTGTAAATGGTGAATTGCGCGCGGCTTGCTGTTTACGCCCGGGTGGCTTTCCCCCAGCCCCCAGTCCCTAGCCCCGTTTGCACCTGACTACTGACCACTGGCAACTAAACAAAATCCCTTCCGATCAGCCGCTCGATGCGTTTGGGGATGGGCGGATGGGTAGAAAAGAGGCTGGAGAAAACCGCGCCCGGGGTAAGGGGCTGGAGGATATACATGTGCGCCATGGAGGGCGAAGCCTGCATGGGAATGCGCTTCGACCATTGATCGATCTTGCTGAGCGCTCGCGCCAGGCCCTGGGGATTGCCGGTGATATGCGCGCCCGTCGCGTCCGCCTCGTACTCACGCGAACGTGAAATGGCAAGCTGAATAAGCGTGGCCGCAAGGGGCGCCACAATCATCATGGCGAGCGCGGAAAACACTCCGCCACGCCGGCTGTCGCTGCGGCCGCCGCCAAATCCCCCGAACAACTCGCCCCAATAGACCATGCGGGCAATTAAGGTGATGGCGCCGGCAAGCGTCGCCACGACAGCGCTGATCAGGATGTCGCGATTCTTCACATGCCCAAGCTCGTGCGCCAGTACGCCTTCAATTTCCTCGTCGTCGCAAATCTCCAGGATGCCGGCCGTGACCGCCACCGAGGCGTGGTTGGGATTGCGCCCTGTGGCAAAAGCGTTCGGCGAATCGGTGGAGATGTAGTAGATCTTGGGCACAGGAAGGTTCGCCTTGGCCGCCAGGCGTTCGACGATCTGGTAAATGCGCGGGTTTTCCTCGCGCGCGATCGGCTTTGCGCCACTCATCTTCAGCGCAATCTTGTCGGAGAAGAAGTAGCTGCCCAGGTTCATTACCGCTGCCAGAACCAGCGCGAAGATCATTCCCCGTTGCCCGCCAAAGGCTTCGCCAATGACCAGCAGCAAGCCGGTCATCGCGGCAAGCAGTATCGTTGTCTTCAGATTATTCCACATAACGTCTGACTCCTATCGGCCTCATCACACATTATATAGGATGCTCTGCGTACTCCTTATGACTAGCATCAGTTAAAGTCCCGGAGCAGGTGAACCCCAGGAAAATCGCGTGCGAACACCCTATATAATCGCTCATCTGCAGTTATCAGGTCGGCAGACAGTTCTTCAGCAAGCGCCACGTAGAGGCAGTCGTACACTGGGTGCCTGGAGTCGATAGCAAGCTCCAAAGCACGCTGAACAAGATCCTCGATTGGAAGCAGTAACGGACAGACGTCTTCGAAACGCTGCCCCGTTTCAAGAGTCTTTCGCCGGTCCATGTCACCCCGTCGCATCCTCTTCCAAAGCGCATTGGCAACCTCAGCAGGGAGGATCGTAGGCGCTACGAGCTTTAGGCGATCTTCTCCCGCTGACGCCAGCAATGCCTCAGCCCTTTCCGAGTCCGGTTCTTCGAAGAGCCATTTAACGGCGACGCTCGCATCCACGACGAGGTTCATCGACTTTCCCTATCCTCGCGGATTAGTTCGAGCATCTCGTATTTCACCGGAAACTTCTTGGCGATCTCCTTGCGCAGCCGACGGAGCTTAGGAATAGCAGATCGGATGCGAAAACGCCGGAGGGCCCAGGCGTCACGGTCGTTCAGAAGTTCAAGGAATTCCGCGTTCAGGCTTCGCTTGTGCTGTCTCGCGTTTTCCTGTAGGCGCTTGTAAGTCTCTTCGGGAATATTCCGCACTACAAAGTCTGGCACGCTCCCTCCCTTCTCAGGCCCCGGTCGTTACCGGCTGTCCCGATCCTCGCGAATGAGGGCGGTACTGTCCGGTTGGTTAGGAAACTTGGGTCCTATCCTTTCCCAAAGCTTATCGATCCTCCTCATCGCCTTGGCAGCCTGCCGCCGGCGGCGGTTCATTTCAGCCTTGTCTGCGAGAAGGCTCAGGATTTCGGCGTTCATGCTGCGCCGATTTTGCTTCGCGTCCTGTTGGAGCTCAGCGTAGTCTCTCTCCGGGATATTTCGCACCATCACGTTAGCCATAAACACTCTGATAGCACAATGATATCACGAATCGCCGGAGGGATGCCACCAGTCGATCCCGATTATGCTGTCAGTACCGTTGTGCCCTGACTGGTCGACTTCAACCGACCGGCAGGCCTCGATGGCTTCGTGGGCGTTCGCCAACAACTCGTCCATCGTCTCCCCCTGCGTCGCGCAGCCGGGGATTGCCGGGACTTCGGCCCAGTATCCGCCTTCCTCCGCTTCGTGAACCACAACCCTGATCTTCAAGCTGCCTCCCCGAAGAGAGCGATCTGCTTCATCCTAGCACCGAGTGCCTTTTGAGAGGAACCCAGCACGCCGGATCCGAACTACGCTTGCACATCATCGGAGTTCATGCTTTGTTACCTCGTCGCTTTCGTCGCCTTTGCGGTGTCCCGGCCGAACGTCATCGCGCCTTTCTTCAGGTCTGCATCGACTTCGATAGTTTCGCCGGGCAGGACTTCGCCGTCCAGGAGTTTCATGGCCAGCGGGTCCTGGATGAGGCGCTGAATGGCGCGCTTCAAGGGGCGCGCTCCGAATTGCGGGTCGTAGCCTTCGCGGAAGAGGAGTTCGTGCGCGCGCGGGGTCAGCTCAATCTGAATCTTGCGCTCGGCCAGCAGGTTCTTCAGATAGCGGAGTTGCAGAGCGATGATCTTTTTGATGTGCTCCTTGCTGAGCGGATTGAAGATCACAATCTCATCGATGCGGTTCAAGAACTCGGGCCGGAAGTGTTCGAGCAGCGCCTCGTGGATGCGCTTTTTGATGACTTCGGAAATCACCGGCGGTTCATCGGCCCCGCGAGCGTTCATCGCTTCATGAATGTAGGTGCTGGCGAGGTTGGAGGTCATGATAATGACCGTGTTCTTGAAGTCCACGGTGCGGCCCTTGCCGTCGGTCAGGCGGCCCTCGTCGAGAATCTGGAGGAAGATGTTGAAGACGTCGGGGTGCGCCTTTTCGATTTCGTCGAAAAGAAGCACGGAATACGGCCGCCGGCGCACCTGCTCGGTGAGCTGCCCGCCCTCCTCATAACCCACGTAGCCCGGGGGAGCGCCGATCAATCGCGCCACGGCATGCTTCTCCATGTACTCCGACATATCGATGCGCAGCATGGCGCGCTCATCGTCGAAGAGAAACTCCGCCAGCGCCCGAGCCAACTCCGTCTTCCCCACACCCGTGGGGCCGAGGAACAGGAATGAGCCGATGGGCCGCTTGGGATCGGAAAGCCCCGCCCGGCTGCGACGCACCGCATTCGAAACGAGCTTCAAGGCCTCCTCCTGCCCAACCACGCGAAGCCGCAATCGATCTTCCATCTGAACAAGTTTGGCCACCTCGCCCTCGAGCATCTTCGACACTGGAACGCCCGTCCACTTCGAGACCACACGGGCCACATCCTCCTCGTCAACCTCTTGCTTCAGCATGCGGCCGGTCTTCTGCATTTCTTCGAGCTTCGCAGTGGCGGCCGCCAGTTGCTTTTCCAGGGTCACCAGCTTGCCGTAACGGATCTCCGCCGCCTTGTTCAGGTCGCCATCCCGCGTCGCGCGCTGTTCGTCGCCCTTGGCCTGCTCGATCTGGCTCTTCATGTCGCTGATGCGGGTGATGACTTCCTTTTCTGCCTTCCAGCGCAGCTTCAACTGGCTGGACTTTTCCTTGAGCTCGGCCAGTTCCTTCTCCAGCTTTTCCAGACGCTCGCGTGAGCTGACATCGTCCTCCTTGCTCAGAGCTCGGCGCTCGATCTCGAGCTGGACGATGCGCCGCTCGATCTGGTCGATCTCCGCCGGCATCGAGTCGATCTCGATGCGCAGGCCGGAGGCGGCCTCGTCGATGAGGTCGATGGCCTTGTCGGGCAGGAAGCGGTCCGCGATGTAGCGTTGGGAGAGCACAGCGGCGGCGACGATAGCTGAGTCCTTGATCGTGACCTTATGATGATCCTCGTAGCGTTCCTTAAGCCCGCGAAGAATGGCAATGGTGTCCTCGACGCTGGGCTGGCCGACGTAGACGGGCTGGAAGCGGCGCTCGAGCGCAGCATCCTTTTCAATGTATTTCTTGTACTCGTTGAGCGTTGTCGCGCCAATGCAGCGCAGTTCGCCGCGCGCCAAGGCGGGCTTGAGCATGTTTGAGGCGTCGATCGAACCTTCGGCGGCGCCCGCACCCACCAGGGTGTGGAGCTCGTCGATGAAAAGGATGACTTGGCCGCTGGATTCCTCAATCTCCTTGAGCACGGCCTTGAGGCGGTCTTCAAATTCTCCCCGGTACTTCGACCCGGCTACGAGTGCCCCGAGATCGAGCGCCACCAGGCGCTTCGATTTGAGTGACTCCGGCACATCGCCCGCCACTATTCGCTGCGCGATTCCTTCCACGATCGCGGTCTTACCCACCCCCGGCTCGCCGATCAGCACGGGATTGTTCTTGGTGCGCCGCGAAAGCACCTGGATAACCCGGCGCACCTCGTCGTCACGGCCGATAACAGGATCGAGCTTGCCGCGCCGCGCGAGT
>Ga0187852_1000798_pt1 | contig 32627 bp, 28 predicted proteins | sample June2016WEW_6_40_FD_134511 | JGI IMG/M metagenome (GOLD analysis project Ga0187852, IMG submission 134511) | Peatland microbial communities from SPRUCE experiment site at the Marcell Experimental Forest, Minnesota, USA - June2016WEW_6_40 | ecosystem: Environmental > Terrestrial > Soil > Wetlands...
CAACTTGGCGAGGTCCTCTTCCAGTCGGCTTGGCCGGGGTCAAAGGCCCAACATCCGACTCAATGAGACCAAGGCCGGCAAAGGGTAAAGACTTGGAAACCTTATCTCCGACGGGCTCCTAGATCGCCGCGTTCCGCAAACGCTCCGGCTCCAAGGGTGGCTGTTCTTTACTAATTACTCGCACTCTTAGTGTCCTTGAGCACGAGCACCACGATGCGTCCGTCGGAGTGAAACTCGCCGCCGGTCGCGGTCTTGGCAGTGGTCAGCGGATCGGCCGGCGTAACGTGATCCCGCTGCACGACGAGTCCAGTCCCCGAAAGCGTGCCATTCACGTATTCGCGTTCGCCGTCGATTGCCGGATCGATCTTATGCGTGACGCCATTGTTGCGCTGGTCGCGCTCGAATCCGATATCGTGCGTAGCGGCAATGCACCACAAGGGTCGCCCTGCGACCTCATATGGAGATTTCCAGGCGCGCAGGTGATTCCGTGACATCGCCACCTTCACCGGCTCGCCGTGGGCGAATCCATAATCCTGCGGCCGGTTGAAGAGATAGAGCACGCTCATCGGCATCGTCAGGTAGTCCTTCTTCTCCATAGTGCCCATCACGGCACTCAGCAGCGCGCCCCCCACCGACTTATCTACCTGGACCCACCCGGCGGCAGTGAATACCTGAACCACCTGGTCCTGTGTTCCCACGATCAGGACGTTGACCATGTCACCGGGATTGCCGTTGGGATCGGAGACGCGGCGCGGAATTTTGCTCAGCAAATCGGAAGTAATGCCTTGAAGGCGGGTCTCCGCAGGACCGCCAACGCCTATGGCATCCGCTGAACCTTCGTCGAGAACTTCGATCGTCACATGGAAACTTCCGTCAGCGGTCGAGGCTTCGCTCATACTCTGATTGAGGCCCAGGAACAGTCTTCCTGCCACGGGCACGTCGTAGTTCTTGCTCGCGCCCACCAAAAACGCCTGCGCATAAGCGTCAGAACCGATTCGGCCGATCAAGGCGCCGTGGCCGGCATCCTTTACCGCATATTGGTGGATCAGGTCGGCCCATCCCCGTGGCAGCCCGTCCGGACCGAACGTCCCCGACGTTCGCGACTTTCCTTTGTACGATGTGTCGGCCGGATATGTGATTTCTCCGGTGGCCGTGAAGCGTAGTTTCGCCCCTCCGCGCACGTCGACGTTCGTGTCCACCCATGTTTTTGTCCCGGGCACATCGATCTCGTACGACTTGGTGCTTCCCGGCTTCACGGAGCCCGTTTGTGCCGGCGCCGCCGGGCCCGGGCACACCATGGCAGTCGCACCCAGCACCAGCGCCGCAAATATGTTTGCTGTACTGCTGTTTACAATTCTCATGGCTTCTCCTTGTGTTGATTCCTCATTTTACCAGCCGGATTCAGTAGTGTCTTCCGGTTTGAGGACCGCTGGAGTACGATCCGCCATCAATTTGAGTTAATTGACGATTCGGCACGGGCAATCTATAGTTCTGGCCGTGCGACGGCGCAGTCGGAAACTATATTGAGGCAGTACTTGGATGGATTGGTAATCAAGAACGCCGGTACCAAGATTGGCCATGATGCGCTGCTGCCGATGAATTCGAAGAGCAAGTGTAGCGCGGACCTGTTCTGTAGGTCCGCGGCTCGTCCCCAGGATTTGAAGTTCTTGCCGTATTGGTAAGGAAAAGCCGCGGACCTACAGAACAGGTCCGCGCTACGAGCGAGTACGCCACGAGGCGAGAAATATGGTAGCGCCCAAAGGTCATTTGCTGATTGTCGACGATGAAGCTAATACGCTGGCTTCGCTGGCGCGGGCGTTCCGCCTGGGGGGATATGAAGCTACCGTGTGCGACTCTGCCGTCCGCGCCCTGGAGCTGGTGAAGACGCAGCCGTTCGACATGATTCTTTCTGACGTGGTGATGCCGGAAAAGGATGGCCTCTCGTTTCTCGAGGACCTGAAGAACATGGAACTGCCCACTCCAGTGGTGATGATTTCCGGACAGGCGCACATTGAGATGGCGGTGCGCGCCACTCGCCTGGGGGCCGTGGACTTCCTGGAAAAGCCGCTCTCCACCGAGAAGCTTTTGCTGACGGTGGAAAACGTTCTGCGCCTGAAACGCCTCAAGGAAGAAAACGAAGAGCTCCTCGGACGCCTCGGCAAGCACCAGATGGTGTGGTCGGGCGAAGCAATGCGCCGGGTGATGGCGCAGATCGAGCGCGTCGCCGCGAGCGAGACACGCGTCTGCATCCTGGGGGAAACCGGCACGGGCAAGGAGCTCGTGGCGCGCACGCTGCACGAGCACAGCCCCCGCCGGTCGGGGCCGTTCGTCGCGCTGAACTGCGCCGCGGTTCCGGCGGAGCTGATCGAATCAGAGCTCTTCGGACACGAAAAGGGCGCCTTCACGGGCGCGGGGGCGCGCCACGTGGGAAAGTTCGAGCAGGCTCAGCGCGGCACGCTCTTTCTCGACGAAATCGGCGACATGCCCTTGGCCATGCAGGCCAAGCTCCTGCGCGTGCTGGAAGAAGGCGAAATGGAGCGCGTGGGCGGTGACCGGCCGATTGCCGTTGACGTACGCGTCGTGGTGGCCACGCACCGCAATCTCGAAGATTTGATCCGGCAGGGCAAATTCCGCGAGGACCTCTACCACCGCGTGTACGTCTTTCCGCTCTTCCTTCCCCCTCTCCGGGACCGCCCGGAAGACATTCCGGCACTCGTCGATCATTTCGCCCGCCAAATCGCCGCGCAGAACGGGTGGAAGCCCGCGACATTTGCGAGCGACGCCATCGACGAGCTGAAACGTTATACCTGGCGCGGGAATGTCCGCGAGCTGCGCAATATGGTGGAGCGGCTGTTGCTGCTCGCGACCGGTGAAACGGTGGACGTGGCTACGGTTCAAACTGCCCTGCCCTCGCAGACCGCTTCCGCCCAGAACGGTTTGGACGTCCCCGCGGCCGGAACGCTCGCCGAGCGCGTCGATACCTTCGAGCGTGAGACCATCCTCGCCGAACTCCGCCGCCACCAGAATCACATCACCCAAACCGCCCGCGCCCTGGGCCTGGAGCGCAGCTACCTGTACAAGAAGTGTCAACAGTTGGGAATCGCTTTGCGCGCCCTACGCAAGGAGTAGGGGGGGTCGCGCGCGGGCGGCGCGAACTGACAAAGCAACGAACACGCTTCCGCAATCAGATGCGGTTTTCTCGGTGTTCTCTGTGCGCTCCGCGGTGAATCTCTTCTGGGGGGACTCGCAGAAAATGTCTCATAGTATTGCCGCGGCAAAGGAACAGATGTCACCGTCGGTGCTTGACGGTCCAGGGCGGCGGTGGTAGTCTCCCGGCGTGTTAAACGTCCGCCGTCAGAAAAACGCCGACCGTAGCCCCTCACTAATTTGTGCTTACAGTACGCGCGTACTATTGCCAATGTATATGACGCACTTTAAGGTGGAGTCCGGGGCCATTACCACGGCAAGCACCTCCGATAAGGTGATTTCGGAGTGAGGGTAAATGTGCAGGGGGAAGGCAGGAAAGTCCTTGGCAGTAAGCATTTTAATCCCGCCAAAGTATAAAACATTCGTCGAGTGTATGACCAGATAATTAAAAGGAGGAAGGTAAAATGACAAGTGGATTCGGTATTTTTGGTGGTGCCGTCGGCGTCGTGATGTGCATGTGGTTTATTCATGTGGGATTCTTGGTCAAGAAACTGCTTAAAGAACAGGTGGAGACCAACCGCATCCTTCGTCAGATGGGCGCCGCAGGTTCAAGCGTGGGGACGCCCAACAAGGCCGCTTAGGCTGAGTGCGTGCCACGCTTTGAGTCGGGTGCGTATTAGGCGCTGGGATGTGCTCCTTGATCAGCGACCCTCGCTCTTCATTCTCTGCCCAGGGCTTCCCCGCGCTGTCCGAATGATTCATCGGTACGATGCCGCTATCCGACCCCTCGGGGACGTATATGCGGGCCGTGCGGCCTAAGTCTTCTCCCGCCGGTCTGCTTTCGGCGTGCCAATTGGCGTTCCCGAGGTCTCCCGGTGATTGTGTCTGTTCATGCTTCGCTGTGAACCTCACGATACCCAGCGATAATGTCGAGGCCAAACGAAGTTCGGCTTCGGAATGGCCCTGACCGTTGCCGCCCCGGCGCTCTATGACTGGACGCGGCGCAAGCTGGTCGATCCCCTCCCGGTGGCGGCGGTCCAAAGCTAATGCTTTAGGGTACCTTTGGGCAGCCATGACTCGAAGACCTCGGCCGGGTGGTCAGAATGGCTCAAACGGCAAGATAAGCAACGCTGGCGGGAACGAGAACCGAGGCTTACGCCGAGTTTGGTGACTCTGATTGTCGATCAGATGACGAGCGACGCCACGGGCACCGTGCCCCGTTCTCCCCCGATGACGACGATGCCGGAATCCGTCACGTGCCCTCCGCGCGCGCGGTCGGCATCGAGATCGTAGCCGATCTGGGCACCTTCGGGAACTCGGACGTTCTTATCCAGGATGGCGCGGCGCACCTTGGTGTGGCGGCCGATGTCGCAGTTATCCATGATGACGCAGCCTTCCACAAGGGCGCTGGTGTGGACGCGGACGCCGCGGCTGAGAATGGAGTTGCGCACGACACCACCGGAGAGAATGCATCCGGCGGATACGATGCTGTCAATGGCCTCGCCGCGGCGATGGGCCTCGTCGAAGGTGAACTTGGCAGGCGGATCGGGGTAGCTCGCACTTCGCAGTGGCCACTGGCGATTGTAGAGGTTGAGCTCGGGCTTCACGGAGCGCAGGTCCATGTTGGCTTCGTAGTAGGCGTCGATGTTGCCGACGTCGCGCCAGTAGGGGATGGAGTCTTCGGGCTCGCCGGGGATGCGATTAGTTTGGAAGTTGTAAGCATAGATGGGGGCATTGCCGGCAAGCTTGGGAAGAATGTCCTTGCCGAAATCGTGGTGACTGGCGGGGTCTTTGGCGTCAGCCTCGAGCAGATCCACAAGCGTGCGCTTGGAGAAGATGTAGTTGCCCATGGAGGCATAGACCTGGCTGGGATCGCCGGGTATGGTGGGCGCATTAGCGTTCTTTTCGTGAAAGGCCATGATGCGTCCGTCCTCGTTGGCCTCAATGACGCCGAATTGGGCGGCTTGCTTTTGGGGCACGGGGTTAGCGGCGACGGTCACTTCCGCGTGCTTGGACATGTGGAATTCGATCATGCTGGCGATGTTCATGCGGTAGATGTGATCTGCGCCGAAGATGGCCACCACGTGCGGGTTGGACTGCTGGACAAGGTTGATGTTTTGCGAGATGGCGTCGGCGGTACCCTGGTACCAGGTTTCATCCTCCGAACGCATTTGTGCCGGCACGGGGATGATGAAGTGGCTCTTGAGGAGCCCGCTGAACTGCCATACCTCGCTCATGTGCTGGAGCAGCGATTGGCTGCGGAATTGGGTGAGCACATAAATCGAATTAATTCCGGAGTTGATGAAATTGCTGAGGACGAAATCAATGATCCGGTATTTGCCTCCAAAGGGAACTGCCGGTTTGGCGCGTTCTCGAGTGAGGGGATAGAGCCGAGTTCCCTTCCCCCCGGCGAGCACGATGCCCAATACGCGGATTTGCAAAGTTCCCTGCCCGGCGAAAGCAGGTTCTAGTTCGACGATCTTGTTCATCGGCGATCGGCGCTCCTGAAAGGGATGTTCCTTAGCATTTTATCAGAGCCAAACTTTGTGGGGACAAAAATAGCGTCTGGGAGTGGTCATGGCCAGCACTAAGATGGCGCATAAAGAACAGAGCGGCGCTCTGCGCCAGCCACGTTTTCCTTACCCGAGCCGCCCGCTGTCCGAACAATTGTTGCGGCATCTCGCTAACTTTGCTCGTCGCCCGCTTCCAGACAAAGGTTTTCAGCTTTTCCAAATGCACCAACGTGATCCGGCGTCAAGCCCCCATCCAGAATCTGGCACTCTTACTGCCGGGCCAAAGCATCGAAGATTTCTCCCAAGTGCCGAGGCGTCTTTCCAAACAGCAGCTTGCGCCAACGCTTGGATATAAACACGACAAATTCATCGCAAGCGGTACAGGACTATCGCGCCCAATCCCATCACGACAGCGGCGTAGGCGAAGGCGGTGACAGGTGAAAGAGCGGTCCACAAGACTCCAACCACGACGCTGGCCACGAGGTCCCCAACACCATTGACCGCTCCCAGAACTCCATAAGCGGTGCCACGAAGAGAGTCGCTTACCAAATCTGCGGTCATTGCACCCTCCAACGCATCTACCACAGCAATGGAGAACCCCGCCAGCCCAAACATTGCCAGGAGGAAAAACACAACATCAATTCTCCACATAAATGCGGCGGCGAATCCCAGCGACGACAAAGCGCCGCCGAGGTAGCCGAGGGCCAGCAAGCCGCGCCGCCCCACCCGGTCGGAAAGCGCTCCGATCGGGTAGGAGTAGCCCGCATAAGACACATTGTGCCCCACGTAGAGGAGTCCCGCGATCTGTCCCGCGCGCCCCACCCCATGTGCGGGAGTCAGCAGTTGGGTCGATGCCAAAATCAGCAGCGTCCGTGCATAATCCGCCATGCCGAAGATGCCGGCGCCAACAAGAAACCGGCGAAACGGACGGGGCATGGCCTTCAAAGTTGCCCAGAATTTCATCTGTGTAGGGGCGGCTCCCTTGTCGCAGACACAAATTGCAAAAACCAGAGCGGACGCCACCCCCGGAATCAACGTAAGCAGAAATATAACCCGGAATGGCGAGGAGGGATCGGTCGCACGTGGATGAAAATATGCCAGGAGCCCAACGGCAAGCAGAGGGCCAACAATGGCGCCCAGCGTATCGCCGGCACGCTCGAAACCAAAGGCTCTGCCGCGCGCTTCTTCCGGTACCGAACCTGCCAGGATGGCATTTCGCAGTGGGCTTCGAAAACCCCTTCCGAACCAGCCGAGTGTGCGGCTCGCGAGAACAAGCGGCCAGCCAAGAGCTAGAGCGAAGAGGCCGTTCGAGATGCCCGTGAGGAGATAACCTCCCACGGCCATCGGCTTCCGGTGACCAAAATGGTCGGAGAGCCAACCGGACCCGAGCTTCACGAAACTCGAAACTGAATCCGCCACACCCTCGATCGTGCCGAGCGCGGCCGCGGAGACACCGAGCGCGGCCAAGAAGCCAGGCAAGAGCGTCGTGATCATCTCATGGCCGATATCCGACAAGAGGCTCGTAAGTCCCATGCCCACGACGTTGCGATTGAGCCAGGCGAGGTCTGACCGGATCGCTGGTTGGGTGGTCGTCTTTTGGCTTTCCTTCACTACTGTGTCTCCGTCAACGGTCTGCCTTTCTTGCGAGTTCGATTGAGTATAACGAGCGTTCTCTCCTCGGGGAAAATCGCCTGCGCTGATTCTCCGGCGAGCTCCCGGCGCCGGATTTCCGGTTCAACCCGATGATATCCCACACCAAGATGTTCGACTAGGATCTCCTCAGAACTTACCCGTACCCTTGTGTCCGCCGAATCGAGAAACCGGAAATCAACCTCAAAGGGCACGCTCCTTTTGGGCACCGGTCACTTTACGGAGACTAGTCCGTGCTGCATTGAGGCGACCAATCTCAGCGGAATCCTCAAGCGGAACTTCAATAAGATTGATCTCCTCGCTGCGCAATGGGTCCGCGAGTATTTCGAAAACATGATTTCGCCGCTTCTGGCTCATTCCGGTCTCGCGGCTTTGCTGAGGGTGCCTTTCGCCCGGAGACTCAAGAAGGGCGGAGAAGGCCATATGGCCGTGGACGCCAAAGGCAGAGCGCTGTCCCTTGCCTCTTCCACAAGCAATCGGAAGCGCCCTCTGCTCCGGTCGCGCAAGCGACAAGGCGAGCCCGTAACCACTAGTGCCTTTTTGTGCCTACGACGAAACCGTCCAAAGTCCGCAAGTTATTGATTTGAAAGTGGCGTCCCCGACGGGATTTGAACCCGTGTTACCGCCGTGAAAGGGCGGTGTCCTAGGCCGGGCTAGACGACGGGGACATGGCAGGTGAATTCTTCATGAACTTGAAGCATGCGCGGTGCTTTCTCGGTGCGGACTTGAGCGAGTCTCGCCCAGCAGGATCCCAGTGCAACACGCGACTTTTCCATGCTATCAGCGGCACTTTCCAACTGTCAAATAATCTTCTCAACCTTCACTTCTCAGCCGGCAGTGTCCCAAACCCCAACTCACTCTGCTTCGGTTCGGAAGTCACAGCCTGCGGCAGGGCGATTTCCGCGAGTTGCGGATAATACTCAAGTAAGCCCTCCGGCACGGGCACAGGTGCGCCACGCAGAATGCTGATCAGTTGCAGAGCGTTGGCGATAGCCTTTCCCTGAAAGTGATTGTTGGTGATCACGAAGACGACTCCGGCGGTTTGTGCAATGTTCGAGACCCGCTCGGCCCAGGGCTTCAGTTCCTCGATGCTGTAAAGATAGTTGTAACGCTCTTCGGGATGGTCGCCCGAACTGAACCAGTGTTCGTAGTTGCGCCCGTGCAGGCGTACGTAGCCCACCGGCATGGTGACCTGCTCGCTTGGCGCGAGAGAGCGGCCGATAACCGGTTGGTCGATATTGCAAAAGCCCACGCCCTGCGCGCGCAGCCAGGCGAAAATCTCCGGTTGGTTCCACGAACTGTGCCGCACCTCGACCACCAGCGGGTATTCCATGAACTGCATGAATAGACCGCTCATGTACTCATGATTCTCCCGCGTGTTCTTAAAAGACCAAGGAAACTGCAAGAGCAGAGCCCCCAGCTTGCCGGCACCCGCCAGCGGTTCAAGCCCCTGCTTGCACGCTTTTTCATCCTGAAGGCTAGCACTGCGCTCGTGCGTGAAGCGCTTCCAAAGCTTGGCCGTAAATTGAAACGACGGGTTGTGCTGAACTCTCTCGAGCCACGCCTCAGCCACCTCTGCACGCAGGGGATTGTAGAACGAAGTGTTAATCTCGATGGTGTCGAAGTACTGCGCCAAGTAGGCTGCTTCGTGGAAGCCCCGGGATTTGCTATGGGGGTAGACAATGCCCTCCCAATCGGCATAGGACCAACCCGCAGGGCCCACCAGGATTTTGCCGCTTGAAGGCTTTCGCATTGTCTTCGCCTTTTGTTCGCCTTCAGAATATCTCCCCCAAACGCCGTTGTCAAGAAGAGTTTCGCAGCAGTTTCACCCCCCCCTCGCGCTGGTCGTGGCCGGCAACGGTCGGTTCGTCCAGGCATGCCCCCATGGCTCTAGAATCCGCCGGCCATCATCCTTCCTCCGACGAGTTGTTCATCTGATAGTTGTTCATCGGATAATTGCGCTCCCCGCGCCCTCAGGATAGAATCCCGACTCGCGTTCAAATCCTATTAGAAGGTGAAATTTCATGACGGAGTGGAGCGGTCCTCTGAAGATTCGTCCTGCGCGCATAGATGACGCCAAAGAAATTGCCCGCATTTACAACCAGGGGGTGCAAGACCGTGCGGCGACCTTTGAAAACGCTTTCGTCACGCCGGAAGAGCGTTATTTGTGGCTTGCGGCGCGGCCCGACAAATTCCCTGTGCTGGTGGCCGAGGTCAAGCACACGCTGATGGGCTGGTCGGCGCTCAACCCTTACAGCCCACGCCATTGCTACGACGGGATCGCGGAACTCTCCATCTACATTGAGCGCAGTCTGCGGGGCCACGGTGTGGCTCAGGAGTTGATGAAGGCCATGCAGAGCGTCGCCCGCGAAAAGGGTTTCTACAAAATCATTGGGCGCATCATGGCCGTGAACGAAGGCGCGCGCAAGCTTTGCCAACTGACCGGCTGGAAAGAAGTGGGTGTACACGAAAAGCACGGCAAGCTGGGCGGCGAGTGGCACGACCTCGTGCTCGTGGAATTCCTGATTCCCGACAATCTCAAGTAGGCCTGCCCTGGTACTTTAGTGCAAAGCGATGTCGCGTCGAGTCATGTACAATTGAGAACGAATGGGAATTCGAGTCTTCAGATGAAGGGCATGAAGCAATGGCTGCGGGTGGGCTTTCTGGCCGCGATTGCGGTGGGGGGGTGGTGTGTGCTGATCCTGATTACTCCCCCCCAGAATGCCGCAGCACCCGAGACACCTTCGGCGGATGCCACTGCTGCGCCGAGGACGTTTGAAAAAAGCGAGTGCACGCTGCTCTTTACGGGCGACGTCATGCTTTCACGCGCGGTGGGCTTGCACATGGCAGCGCAAAAGGACTGGTCGCTTCCCTTCCATCTCATCGAGGATACCCTTCGCAGCGCCGACCTTCGCTACTGCAATTTGGAGTGCCCGGTCTCAGACCGCGGCCACAATTTGCACCACCTGTATTCCTTTCGCGCCGACCCCCGGGTGATCGAGGGGCTGAAGGCCACGGGTTTCAACGTGGCTTCGCAGGCCAATAATCACACTTACGACTGGGGCCCGGAAGCGCTGCTCGACAGCTTGGAGCGGTTACGCGCGGCGGGCATTCAGCCGGTCGGAGCGGGGCAAAACATCTTGGCGGCGCACTATCCCCTTCTGGTACACGTGGGGGGCCTGCGAGTTGCCTTCCTCGCCTACGTGGACATTGACCCCAAGGAAGCCACCGCAGGAGTGGATCGCCCCGGCGTGGCGTGGCTGGATCCCGGGCAGGCCCTCGCGGACATCCGCTTTTCGCGGCCCCTGGCGGACTTGGTTATCGTCTGCCCTCATTGGGGAGTGGAATACGCATCACAGCCGACGCGCGATCAGGTGGAGCTTGCTCACCAAATGATCGATGCGGGCGCGGACATGATTGTGGGCAGCCACCCGCACGTGGTGCAACCGCTCGAAAAATACCACGATCACTGGATTGCTTACAGCCTCGGCAACTTCATTTTCGACCAGCAGGATTATGCAACGCACCACGGTCTGATGTTGCAGGTCAAAGTGCGAGAGAAGCAGATCACTGAAGTTCTCCCCATCCCCATCAAAATCAATTCCAGCTTTCAGGCCGCCCTCGCTCCCGTCGCAGATCCTCTTCCCAAACTACTGCTGGCGGAGCGCAAGCCCCCCGTGCTCCCCGCGCCGTGAGCTTGGTCAAACGACTATAGGCAGTTTGTGGGCCTCCCACGCGTCGAACCCTCCAACCACATTCATCACCTGTTTGAAACCGGCACGCTGTAACACGCTGGTTCCGATCGAGGAACGATATCCGCTTCGGCAAAACGCGGCGATGGGTTTCTGGAGATTCAAGTCGGCCAGTAGCGTGCTGAGTTTGTGCAGCGGTTTGTTTTGCGCTTGTTCAACATGCCCCGCTGCCCATTCGCCGGGCCTGCGGACGTCAATCAACTGCACGGCGTCCGGCTGGTCAACGAGTTGCCCGTGCAACTGCAAAACAGAGACTTGGGGAATATCCTCAAGCGGAAGTCCCGCCTGCTGCCAGGCGTGCATCCCGTCATGAAGATATCCCACAGCTCTGTCGAGCCCCACGCGCGCCAAGCGCAGTCTGGCTTCCTCCGCGCGTCCAGCGTCTTCGGCAACGAGTACCACAGAGGTTTCAAGTCCCAGCAAGGTGCCTGCCCAGGAAGCATACTGCCCGCAAAGGGCTATGTGCATCGAGCCGGGGATATGCCCGGCGCCAAATTGCGCGGCGGGACGCGTATCGAGGACAATGGCGTTTTGCGATTGCCAGTTTGCCACCTCCTGCGCAGAAAATGCAGGCAGCCTGGGCAGGTCCGCGACAGCCGGAGCGCCAGCGCGGTTGATTTCCTTGTCGCGGAAAAAATATTCCGGCCGCTCGGGTAGGTCCGTGACCATTAAGCGGATGAAATCCTCCCGGCTCATCGGACGCAAAGCGTAATTCAGGGCGCGCTCCTTGCCGATGGTTGACTGCCGCTCCGGGCTGATGTTGCGCCCGCAAAGTGAACCGGTGCCATGAGCGGGATAGATCTCCACACTATCGGGCAATTTCAGAAGCTTGTCATGCAGGCTGTCATAAAGCATCGAGGCGAGTTCCGCCGCGGTGTGATCGGGAGAAAGATCCGGGCGGCCGACTTCACCGATAAAAAGCGTATCACCGGTAAGTGCCGCCCAAGGCTGGGGCTCACGGTCAAGGTCCGTCACCAGGACGCAAATGCTGTCAGCGCTATGGCCGGGGGTTTCCAGGAAGCGCAGCACGGCACGCCCGAAGGTGATTTCGTCGCCATCACGGACGTCATGGTGGGGGAATTGTGCTCCCGCGCGCACCCCCACGTGAATCTCCGCGCCGGTGTGGGCGGCGAGTTCCCGGTGGCCGGAGACGAAGTCAGCGTGCAAGTGAGTCTCAATGATATGCGCAATTCTCAAGTCGTGCTTTTGTGCGTCCTCAAGGTATATCGCCACGTCGCGCTGGGGGTCCACCACCACGGCGGTGCCTCCCGAACCGATCATGTACGAGGCGTGCGCGAGACACGACAGATAGAATTGTTGGAAGTACATGTGCACCTCAATTATGGATTGGGCCTTGGGAGAATCAAATTGTCGCACGCGGCCTCGAGGTTGTCCAGTCATCGGGGCGTAACAATCATGGGATGGACATCAAGACATACACTGGCAATGTTAGGCAAGCCGGCGGCAGACGTAATATGTAGAATGCACAGTCCGGCAGATCTGTGCCTGTTTTTGTATCGGAGGCGCCCAATGTCCTCTCATTCTTACGGTGCGATACTCAAGACAATTCCATTTGTATTTCTCGTGCCGGGAACGGTTCTCGTCTGGGTTCCCTATTTACTGTTAGCCAAGGGAGTGCCCCACCCTATAGATTGGATAAATTGGCTGGCGGTCGTGCCTTGCGCTTTAGGCGCAGGGATCCTCTTAAAGTCCGCGTGGGACTTTGCTGTGGAAGGGCTCGGCACTCCCGCGCCGATCGATCCACCAAAATCCCTAGTGGTGAGCGGGCTTTACCGCTTTGTCCGCAACCCTATGTATGTGGGAGTTGCCTTGGTGCTCTTCAGCGAAGCGGCCCTGTTCAGTTCAATGAGGCTTTTGCAGTATGCATTCCTTGTCTGGGCCGGCTTCTTCCTGTTTGTGTTGACATACGAAGAGCCCGCGCTGCGAAGAAAATTCGGGGCTCCCTATCAAGAATACTGCCAAGCCGTGCCGCGCTGGATCCCTCGACTCACCCCGTGGTTGGCGAAGAAGTAACTTACATTTGTTCGCAAGGAGGATTGGAAACGTCCTTGCGAGGCTTCTGCCGAGACAAAATAAATGGCTCAACACCGCTACCGCGTTACGACCTTCTCCAGCTCCGCGCCGGTCGTCGCTGCGACTTCTGCGTGCAGTGAGTTTCCGTGTGAATCCATGGTGACGATGGCTGGAAAACTGCGCGCCTCAAACACCCACATCGCCTCTGGGACCCCGAGTTCCTCCAGTAGATAGACGTCCCGAACCTTTGGAAGGCACCGCGCGTAAAACTGCGCCGCGCCGCCTATGGCGTGGAGGTACACCGCGCCGTATTCCTTCAGCGCCGTTCCCGTCTTGGCGCCCATTCCACCTTTTCCCATCACGGCGCGCAATCCAAAACGGTGAATGATATCGGCCTCGTAAGGTTCCTCGCGGATGCTTGTGGTCGGCCCGGCGGCCTTGACCCGCCACTCATTATTCTCCTTGAGCATCACCGGGCCACAGTGATAAAGAACCGCACCATGCATGTCGTAGGGCGTATCGTGATGCAGCAGATAGTGATGCGCGGCGTCGCGGCCGGTGACCACGGGGCCGTTGATCAGCACCAGGTCGCCAACTTTCAGGGCGCGGACTTTCTCTTCGCTGAGCGGAGGCTCTAGGCGCACCTCGCGGCCCGTCAACTGGAAGCCCGTACCGGCCGAGATCAGTTGCTCAACGGGCCGCTTGGGGTCGCGATACAGCCACTGGGTAATGGCGCCGCTTTCAGCATCGAGCAGAACGCCCAGACGGCGAAACGCCCAGCAATCGTATGCGACGGTAACAAAGAAACTGGCAGGAAGCCTGTTTGCCGCTGTGATCTTGCATCCAATCAGCGAGTTGGCGCCGCCGAAGCCCATGGCGCCGACCCCGAGCTTGTTGGCTTGCTCCATAATCTCCTGCTCGAGCTTCGCCAGCACCGGGTCGGGGTTCGTATCGTCCAATGTCCGAAAGAGTTGCTGCTTGGCAAGATGATAACCACCTCCCCGATCACTGCCGATGCAAATGCCGATGGCTCCCGGCGCGCAACCCTGGCCCTGCGCCTGCCACACTGCGTGGAGGATGCACTTCTTGACACCCTCGAGATCACGGTCGGCGCGGCCCAGGTGTTCAAGCTGGCAGGGCACGGAGTACTGGATGTTCTTGTTCTCACAACCCCCGCCCTTCAGGATGAGGCGCACCTCCACTTCTGGTTTTTCCCACTGCTCGAAATGGAAGATCGGCGTGCCGGGCCCGAGATTGTTACCACTGTTCTTGCCCGTGATCGAGTCCACGGAATTGGGCCGCAACTTGCCGCGCTTGGTGGCCTCCGCAACTGCTTCCAGAGTTTGTTTGCGGATCGCGATCTGGTTCACTCCGATGGGAGTTTTGATCTCAAAGGTGAGCATGCCCGTGTCCTGGCATATCGCGCCTTCGTCCTGATAAGCCATGTCAATGTTCTCGCCGATGATGGCCAGCGCTTGCCCGGACTGGGTTTGAGGATTCTCGGTGCGCAGCGCCCACGCCATGGCCTTGCGAACATCCGGTGGCAGATTCGTTGATGTTTGGATAATCAGTTCGAGCATGCTTTCTTTGAGGAATTGCATAAGCACCTCCGCAAAAATGGGTTAGACCACGCTCCGGCGGCCTCGCCACTATTGAATTATACTCCGTCCGCTAGACGAAAGGATGCTTGATGATAGGGCCCAAGCCCAATCGCCGTCCTAGATCATCCTTCAAAATCTCAAAGGCTTGCTGCGGAGAATCCACAAAGCGGATCAGTTTCAACTCCTCCCGACTAATGGTCTCCGCCTCAAGCAACCAACCGAAATTGATGACTCGTTTCCAAAACTTCGAACCGTACAGGAGTATGTTCACGCGATGTCCCATTTTGTGAGTCTGGATGAGGGTGAGAAACTCGAACATTTCATCCATGGTTCCAAAGCCGCCAGGAAAAACGATCAGCGCTTGCGCGGGCTGTGCGAACCACAGTTTGCGCATAAAGAAGTAACGAAATAGCATGCTGAGTTCCGAGGAAATGTACGGGTTGGGCTTTTGCTCCGTGGGCAATTTGATATTGAGCCCGATGGATCTTCCGCCAGCTTCGCTGGCCCCGCGATTGGCCGCTTCCATGATGCCGGGGCCGCCTCCTGAGCAGACCATTAAAAACCGAGGGCTCTTGTTCACTTTCATTGCCCACACCGTGATCAGCCGCGACAATTCGCGCGCCTCTTCGTAGTAGCGCGCCATATGAACGCCCATGCGGGCACGCTTGAGGTCAGCTTGCAGCGTCGCCCCGGAACCTTCCTTGATGCGAAGCTCAACCTCCCGCAAGTTCTGAATCGCTGCCTCGCGCGAAAGAACTCGCGCCGAGCCGAAGAAAACCACGGTGTGCTGCACTCCGGCTTTCCGTAAGCGGGCTTGCGGATCAAAGTATTCGGATACAATTCGCAGCGCCCGCGCATCTGCGCTTTCCAGGAATCGGAGATTGCGGTAAGCAAGCTGTGGCATTTGCGCGTCGGGTTTGTTTCCATTCTCCATGAATTCCTCACTTTGGTGGAGTCAATGCCTGAGCGGTTATAGAGGATACCAGACCCGGTGTCACTTCCACCGCAAAATCCCCTCGGGAGGGAAAGCGCCAGAAAAGGTGTGGCCGTGGCGTGGGCGTGCCGTCCGCGGGTGCGTGGGCATCCTGCCCGGGCATTCATGGCGCGAGCGGGACGCTCCCGCGTCTACTGCCCCCCGCTCCACTCCCGGTTTCTGCCTCTGCTTGTCACTCGGAGCATGTCACGTGTCATTGGTGTTTTTCAATAACTACATTTATTATCATCAACATCGTGGCATACCGGGTGTCGGACATATTTTCTCCATTTGTTTTCAATAACATCGTGGGATCGACCTTCATTTTTTAATTCCCCTTTCTTTCATAAGACTTTTGACAGAACCTTTCCTCTGCTTTGCAGTCGAGAATTTGCTAACTTATTTAATTTCAATGACATATATTTTCCAAAGATTTCCGTCATTTGCAGCTAAACCGTTTAATTTCTAGTACATCGTGGCATGCTGGGGGACGTTGTACCTTCAGCTCTTCGGCATATCTACTCTGGCCATGACCGTTACTTGCGTGGCGACGCCGCCATGGCGGACTAGGTTCCGCGTCAGATGGGGCAGGATGCCCGCGCTCCCAGTACCAGACACCCGACACCTACGCCCACTGCGTGATTTCACCCCGAGGCTGCCCTCCATACTGTAGGCTAACAAGTTGGCGGCCAGAGTCGGGGGAGATCCCGGCGAATTTCCTGCCGGTAGGAAATTCGGGCCAATTTATTTTCACAATTTCCGGGGCGTGGACATTCTGCCCGTGCATTCTTGGCGGGAGGGGGACGCTCTCGCCGGCCAGCGGGGGAGACGCCCGTGCTACGTTCGCTTTTCACTCTTGTGTAGCACACCCCGTCGGAAAATTCCAGTTGACCAGTGAGCACCAAAAGGGTAAGAGTTATGGGTTGACCCGAACTCGCCAGGTAGACCGAGCACGTTAGGACGCCTGCCAATTCTTAACCCCAATGGAGGAAGTATCCAATGTCATCATTTTCCAGACGTGAGTTTATCCGCCGGAGCACGGTAGGAGCAGCGGGCTTTGGTTTGCTGCTGAACGGTAAGCCGGTTTCGCTGGAGGCGGCCCCCCTTCCCCCACCGGCAGGCCCGAACGACCGCGTCAACATTGGTTTCATTGGCTTCGGTATTCGCGGCAACATCCTGATGGAAGCGATCAAAAAAACCGGGCAAGCCAATCTGGTGGCCGTCAGCGATTGTTACCAGGGGCACCTGACGCGCGCCAAGGAACGCACCGAGGGCAAAATCGACACCAACTTCGCACAGTATAAGGCCCTACTCGAGCGGAAGGACATTGACGCGGTCATCCTCGCTCCCCCCGATCACCAGCATCTGCCCATGGTATTGGACGCCCTCGCCGCCGGCAAGGACGTCTATATCGAGAAACCCATGACGCATCGGGTCGAAGACGGGCCCAAAATGATCGAAGCGGTAAAGCGTTACAACCGGGTTCTGCAAGTCGGCAGCCAAGGGCGATCCTCGTTCCTGCAAAAGAAAGCGCAGGAAATCGTCGCCTCCGGGCAACTCGGGAAGGTTACCAAGATCATTGCCTCCTACAATCGCAACAGCTCTACTGGCGCTTGGAACTATCCCATTCCCCCCGACCTGAAAGAAGGCGTCAACTTCATCTGGACGGAATGGCTTGGCAACGCGCCGAAGTGCGCCTATGACCCTGAGCGCGTATTCCGCTATCGCAAGTATTGGGATTATTCGGGCGGCATTTCCACCGACCTGTTTGTTCACCTGATTACATCGATTCACTTCATCATGGACGCGAAAGTTCCGTCGAGCGTCATGGCAGCGGGCGGAATCTTGGTCCGAAAGGATGGCCGGGAAGTACCCGACACGCTCGATGCCCTATTTGTTTATCCGGAGGGATTCAACGTTAACATGGGGGCAACAGCGAACAATGCAAGTGTGCCCGATCAGGGTATGACCTTCCTCGGAACCAAGGGGTCCCTCGCGCTACTCGGAAGCAGCTTCATCGTTGCGCCGGAAAATCCCAAAGAAGGATACGGATATTCGATCGATTCCTGGCCGAAAAGCCTCCAGGATGAATTCATGAATATGGGCAGCCATCGCGAGGAGGCAAACCCTCCGATCATCGAAGAAGGCACCGTCACTTACAAAGATCAGGGCACGGACTCGGTGGTGTTGCACACACTGGAGTTCCTTGATTGCGTGCGCTCGCGCAAAGAATGCAGCGAGAATGCTGTGGTCGGCCACCATGCTGCGGCCGCCGGGCACATGGTCAATCTCTCGTATCTTTCCGGCAAGAAAATGGTGTGGGACGCCGCGAGGGGCACCGCCCGGGAAGCGTAGGAAGGCAGTAGGCAGTGGGGTAATTGACGCCTATTCGTCACAAAGGAGGGCGCTGCCAGCCACCGAGCGCCTCCTGCAAAAACTGCGCAACCCCCAGCGCCACATCTTCCCGCCACGGTCGCGCTACAATCTGAACACCAAGCGGCAAGCCTTCCTGAGTCGTCCCGCCGCGAACAACTGCTGCGGGCCAACCGGTCAAGTTGGAAGTCATAGTGTAGCTGAAGCTGGAAAGCCGATCGTAAGTTGACCCGTGCGCCATCCCGGCAAAGGAACAAACGGGGCAGAGCAAGACGTCGTAGTTTGAGATGAAGGAAAGCATTTCGCGCCGGAGAGCGTCCCACCGGCCGACCACCGCGCCAAGTTCCGCGACCGACTTGGCGCCTTGATGCTGCAATTCCAGCACGCGCTGCATGAGCGGATGAACTCGGCACGTCCCCACTTCCTTCAGGAGGGATTCGATGCCCGCGCCCCCGTCGGCAGTGAAAAGACCAAGATAGATTTCGTACGTCTGTTCGATCGCCGGAGGGCGGAGCTCTTCTACGGTTACTCCTGCCTCAGCCAATACCACCGCCGCTTTCTTTACCACCTCCCCGATATCCACCGAGGCCGCCACAATCCCGTTGTCGGTGTGAAAGGCGACGCGCAGTCGTCCGAGATCAATCGCCCGGGGATCGCCGAGTGACATCGGAACGATGGCGGGGTCTTGCTCATCGACTCCGGAAATCACCGGAAGCACGAGCGCCAGGTCTTCTACGTATCTCGCGAGCGACCCGATTTGCCAAAGCGCATCGAGCAACCCTCCCGGTCCGGGGAAGTGCCCCGTGCGTGGAACGCGGCCCGAGGTCGGCTTGATGCTGGCGATCCCGGTGCAGTGTGCGGGGAAACGCACGCTCCCCCCCGCGTCGCTCCCTAGCCCGAACGGCGACCCTCCCGCCGCAATGATAGCCGACTCACCGCCGCTGCTCCCGCCTGGGGACAGGTTGAGATCGTAGGGGTTATTCGTGCGCCCGTAAATCAAGTTATCAGCCTCCCACGCCCATCCCAGTTCCGGGCAATTGGTTTTCCCCAGCAGAATGGCCCCGGCCTCGCGCAAGCGCTTCACCACCACCGCGTCTTCGTGGGGGACGTAGTGCGAGCGGCCCTCAGTCCCGCCCGTGCAGATCACTCCCTTCGTCTCGATGGCGTCTTTCAGCGTGAACGGCACGCCGTGCAAGGGCCCGATTGCATCTCCGCGCGCCAGCGCCTGGTCGGCATCGCGCGCATCGTTGAGTGCACGCTCAGGCACAACTTGCACGACGGCGTTCAGCCGGGGATTCACTTCCTCAATTCGTCCCAGGCAATCGCGTACGAGTTCGTGCGCGGAGATTCTCTTCATGCGAATCGCCTCCGCCATGGCTGTGGCGGACTTGTAGATCCATTCACTCATGGAAGCCGAATCCTATGATGAGGATGTTGGACACACCGCGGAGATGAGTACCAATGAAATGCATCGACTTCTGAAAGTAGCATTCTGTGCCGATCGTAAAAACCGGCGGGAAGTGGCAAACGAAAAGGTTGGTGAGCCGGCTGGGATTCGAACCCAGAACCCCTGCCTTAAAAGGGCAGTGCTCTACCATTGAGCTACCGGCCCGGCTATCCATCACCTGCGAACACCTGTTCCGCAGTCTTTCAGGGCGAAGTGTCTGGCGGACCACAAAGAAATCCGTCTCTCTTTACAAAGTTACATCACTCCGCCCCTCTTCGTAAACCAGGAACTGGATATTGTGTAGAGCATCCGTCCTCTACCCCAGTTTGGCCACCAACTGTTCGAGATACACTTTTTCCCTCTTAATGTCTTCGAGCTGTTGAGGGCCCGAAATCTCCCGCTCGATCGTCAGCGGCCCGGTATAGCCCAATTCCTTCAGGCGGGGAATCAGTTTGGGGAAATTCGCCTTCCCCTTGCCGATGGGCACCTCCTCACCCAGTTCCTTGGGATTGGTCGGAAAAACTCCGTCCTTGGCGTGCGTGCCCCGCACCATGTGGCCGATTACATCCAGAGCATCCAGAGGATTGCCCTTCCCATAAAGAATCAGGTTGGCGCAATCCAGGTTTACAAACAGGTTACCAACGGCGGCGTCGGTGATGGCGCGCAGCATGGTGATAGGTGTTTCCTGCCCGGTTTCCATCAATACGATTTGGCCATTACCCTTGATATGCGTGGCGACGTCGCGGAGAGCGTGGACAGTCGGCTGATACTCGGGATCGTTGGGATTCTCGGGGATAAATCCAAAGTGCGAGTGCAGGGCCGGAATGCCCAACCGCTTGGCAAAATCGGAGGCGCGTTTATAGTTATCAATTCGCTGCTGCCGATACTTGGGAGGAACCACGCCGATGGTCTCGGGGCCTTCATAAAAAGTGTACTCATTGGGCGGGCCGCCAGAGGTATTGATGGCCGTGACCTCAATGCTGTACTTCTCGATGGCCGCCTTGAGGGCCTCATAGACACGGTCCGAGAAATCGTCCGTTCCGGCTTGGCACGTCGGAACACCAAAATCATGAACACGCTTGAATGCCGCATCCGGATCTTTGGAAACTCCAATGATGATTCCCATCCGGAAGGGCTTGCCGGTAGGGACCGCAGGCGCTGCCGGAATACCCGGCATCAGTCCTGCCGTGCCCGCGGCCACTGATACTTGCAGAAAACGACGACGATTAAGATTCTCCATTCCCTTCCCCCTTTTAGATAATTGCGGTACGGCGGCTTGCCTTAAGGCATCAGGTGCCCCGGCATCCCGCCCGGGTCATGTTCTGGCCAAAGTAGCCATCCGACGACAGGTTTCAACGCTCATCGCGCGCCGCTACAGCAAACTGACCTACTGCCGAGTACCTCAACACATTGACAACCTTTTGCGGTAAAGCATAGTATCCAATTTCCGGCAGAATTTCATGTCGAGAATTGGGGAGGGAGTGGAAAGCGCGACCGAAGCTGTGCGGCGAAGCCTGCGGACCGGGCGGATTGTGGCTTTCACGGGGGCGGGAATTTCGGCGGAAAGTCATGTTCCGACCTTTCGCGGTGCGGATGGTCTTTGGAGGAATTATTCTCCGGAGAGGCTGGCCACGGCCGAGGCCTTTACGAGCGATTCACGCCTGGTTTGGGAATGGTATGACTGGCTGCGCGGCCTCATCCACACGGCGCAGCCAAACCCCGGGCACCTCGCCTTGGCTGAGATGCAACGAAGAGCTCCGGGCAGGTTCACCCTGGTAACGCAGAATATGGATGGCCTGCACGAGCGGGCCGGCAGCCAGGACGTGGTCAAATTACATGGCGACATCTGGCGGCTGCGATGCACTTCCTGTGGGCGCGAAGGCCGGAACGAGCAAGTACCCATTGAGCACCTCCCTCCACTTTGCCGCTGTGGAGGAACCCTGCGCCCGGCGATTGTCTGGTTTGGCGAAATGCTCCCCGTGGATCAGTGGGAGCGTGCCATGGACGCGGCGCGAACGGCGGATGTTTTCATGGCCATCGGGACGTCTGCCCTGGTTTATCCGGCGGCCGGACTCGTACAGGTGGCCCGACAATCGGGCGCACGGGTTGCCATTGTGAATCCTGACGCCACCCAGGCCGACGAACTCGCGGATTGGATCTTGCGCGGCCCGGCGGGAGAAATTCTACCGAGGTTATTATGAAGCAGGCTTACTTGGACTGCTCTTCGGGGATCAGCGGCGACATGTTTTTGGCCGCGCTGATCGACGCAGGCGCTCCAGTGGACGAGTTTTTTGGCGAGCTAAAAAAACTGCCGCTGGGTTTCTATGAATTCAAGCGCACCCGCGCCATGCGAAGCGGTTTGGTGGGGACACGCGTGGAGATCAATGTGCCCTCCGAACAACCCCACCGCCATCTGGCCGACATCCAAGCGCTGATCGAGGGAGCATCGCTGCCGGCAAGACCTGCGGCGCAGGCGCTGAAGATTTTCAACCATCTCGCCGAGGTGGAGGGAAAACTTCACAATGTGTCTCCCGGCAAAGTTCACTTCCATGAGGTGGGCGCGGTGGACGCGGTGCTCGACATCGTGGGCACGTGTGTTGGCTTGGAATTGCTCGAGGTTGATGACCTCATCTGCTCGCCCTTGAACGTTGGTGGCGGGCACGTCGACGCGGCGCATGGAAGTTTGCCCGTGCCCGCACCCGCCACGGCGGAGCTGTTGAAGGACATCCCGGTTTATTCCACGGGCGTGGATGGCGAAATGGTAACGCCCACCGGCGCCGCCCTGGTCGCTACCCTGGCTTCCGGATTCGGCCCCCTGCCTTCGATGAAGATCGCAAAGATCGGCTATGGCGCGGGCGAAAAGGAATTTCCCGGTCACCCCAACATCGCCCGCCTCTTCATCGGCGAGCGGCTTGAGGCCGTCACGGGCCACCCGGGCCTGCCCGGCGACGAGGTCGTTTCCGTGATTGAAGCCAATGTCGATGACATGAGTCCGCAGATTTATGGCTACTTCCTGGAGCAGGCTCTGGCCGCAGGCGCGCTCGATGTTACGTGCAGCTCATTGCAAATGAAAAAGAACCGGCCCGGCCTCGCCATTACCATTCTCTGCGAAGTCGAAAAGACTGACGCGCTTTCCCAGTTGATTTTCGAACAGACCACCACGATTGGCGTGCGCATTTCCGAGGCGCGGCGGAAAGTCCTGGAGCGCGAGCAGGTGGCGGTGGAAACAGCTTACGGTAGGGTGCAGGTGAAAGTGGCGTGGCGCGAGGGCAAGGTGGTGAACGCCGCCCCCGAATTCGACGATTGCCAGCGCCTCGCCACGGAGAAATCCGTGCCGCTCAAGCAGGTAATCGCCGCCGCCGAAGCCGCATATTTGCAGCAGAGTGAAAAGGCGCTCAGGGCATGAATACGTTTTTCCTCACTACTCCCATTTACTATCCCAACGCCCGCCCGCATGTGGGTTCTGCTTACACCACAATTGTGTGCGACGTGCTGGCGCGATACAAGCGCATGTGCGGATACGACGTGGCATTCCTCACCGGCACAGATGAGCATGGCGAGAAACTCGAACGGGCCGCCGCTGCCGCGGGACAGTCGCCCCACGACTTTGTCGCGGAGAAGCGCAAGCTGTTTGTCGCGCTTTGGGAAAAACTCGGCATACCCGTTAAGGTCTATCCCGAGTCCGACCCGAATTCTCTGCGCTTTATTTATACCGATCATCCCGACCACATCATCTCCGTTCAACGATTGCTGATTCGCGCCAGAGACAATGGCTATATTTTCACCGAGCGCTACGAAGGCCGTTACTGTGTCTGGGACGAGCGTTATGTTTCCGATAACACCGACCCCGTGAACTGCGATATCTGCGGCCGCCCGGCGGAACTGATCAGCGAAGATAATTATTTCTTCAAGCTATCGGCATTTGCCGAGCGGCTTCTCGAACTCTATGAGCGGCGCCCGGGTTTTGTGAAACCCGATTACCGCATGAACGAAGTCAAAAGCTTTGTGAAAAGCGGGTTGCGCGACATTTCGGTCAGCCGAAGCCGGCTGAGGTGGGGCATCCCCTGGCCGGACGATCCCCACCAGGTGTTTTACGTTTGGTATGACGCGCTGACGAGTTACATGACGGGCGTTGGCTATGCGCAGGGTGAAAACGGGAGTCAAGAGTTCCAGAAGTACTGGCGCAACAAACCGGGCGAGTCAGAAATCGTTCACATGCTCGGCAAGGATATCCTGCGCTTCCACGCCGTCTATTGGCCGGCGTTCATCATGGCCGCATATCCCGACAGGCCGGAGATGTTGCCGACAACCATCTTCGCGCACGGATGGATTTATTACGAGCACGATAAGATGTCGAAGTCGAAGGGCAACGTCGTTTACCCGGAACCTATCGTTGAGGCGCTCAACTCTTTCGGCGCACCCGGCAACGACGCGCTGCGCTACTACCTGCTTCGCGAAGCGCCGTTTGGGCAGGACACTAGCTTCTCTTATGAGGGGCTCATCAAACGGTATAACGCCGACCTCGCGAATGATCTGGGCAACCTCGCTAATCGCACAATAACGATGATCAATAGTTACCTAGAGGGGCTTGTACCACCTCGCCCGGAAGCTCCCCTCGGAGACGATGCTTTACTCGAGATCAACACCACGAGAGATCTGGAGCGGGAAGCCGCGAATATCGTGAAAGAGTATCGTATGCACTTAACCTCTTTCGACTTCTCCCGGGGGTTGGAAGCGGCGTGGCGGTTAGTAGGACTTGTAAATGAGTATTTGGTTCGCAATGAACCCTGGGTCATCGGCCGCAACCTTGACTTGTCTAAGGGACATTATGTTACCGAGAGCAGCTCAAAACAACAGTTGAATCCAATTCTCTACACCTCAGCGGAGGCTGTGCGAATCAGCGCCGTTCTTTTGTACCCCGTACTCCCTCATGCGACTACGAGGGTTTGGAGTCAATTGGGGTGCGACCAATACTTGGGGAGAATCGAAGATCAGTGCATCGACGAGTTAAAGTGGGGTGGGTTGAAACCCGGCACGAAGGTCGGCAAACCTGAACCCATCTTCCCGCGCCTAGACAAAGCTGCGACGCTGGCGCAACTTGAGGAATTCTCCGCTCGAGACCGGGAGCGCGGCAAGTCAACGGTAGGGGCACTTCGCGAAGCGCCCCTACAAGCCACCCTCGCCGAGGCCGTCCTCAAACGCGATAAACCCAAGGAGGTAGTGAAATCCGTGGAAACCGAAAAATCACCAGAAGCAGCGCCCGCGCCTGAGGCTTCAACGACGAGCCCCGAGTCCCGTGTCCCGTCTCCGGTGTCCCTAACCCCTAACCCCGAATCCCGAACCCCGAGTCCCGAATCCCCAGCCCCCAGCCCCCAGTCCCCAACCCCCACCACCTCCCAGATTTCCATCGAAGACTTTGCCAAGGTGGAAATGCGCACAGGCGAAATCAAGACCGCGGAGGCCATCCCCGGAGCGAAGAAGCTGCTGAAGCTGACGGTAGATATTGGCACGGAAGTGCGCCAAGTCTGCGCCGGCATTGCCGAGTTCTACGCGCCGGAGAAACTGATCGGGATGAAGGTGGTGGTGGTGACGAACCTCCAACCGCGCAAGTTGCGCGGCGTAGAATCCAACGGCATGATCGTCGCGGCCTCCATCGGCGACCAAGGCCGGCCCGTCCTGGTCACCTTCGGCGAGGATGTGCCGAACGGAGCGAGGCTGAAATAGGTATAAGGTGTCAGGTGTCAGGTGCCGGGTGTCAGGGGCGGAGGTGGGTTCTAGGCCTGAGGGTTCAAAAAAACACTAATGGTGATTAAGAGCTGCCGCGATATTCAAATCTGGCAAAAAGGGATGGATCTTGTGGTGGAGAGCAATAAATTCTGAAAGCCCGACGCGAGAACTCTGACACCTGACACCTGGCACCTGACACCAATGCTTGTCGATTCCCATGCCCACCTCGACGATTCCGACTTCGACCCCGACCGCGCGGCGGTGATTGAGCGCGCTCGCGCTGCCGGGCTTCGTTACATCCTGGTGGCGGGTGGGGGGACGGGCCCCGATCGTCTGGAATCGCCGCTGGCCATCGCCGAGAGTTACGACTGGATTTATGCCTCGGTGGGCGTCCACCCGCACGAAGCCCGGCACTTCACCGATTCCCACGCGGAGAAAATCCTCCAGCTCGCGCGTCATCCCAAGGTCGTGGCGGTGGGCGAGATTGGCCTCGATTACTACTACGACCACTCGCCGCCAGACATTCAGAAACAAGTCCTGATTCGGCAAATGGAGTTGGCCCGCGAACTCAAGCGCCCCATCATCATCCATTGCCGCGACGCATGGGCCGACCTGCGCGCCATTGCCGAAACCCACTGGAAGCCGGCGGGCTTGGGCGGAATCCTCCATTGTTTTACGGGAAGCATCGAGGACGCCCGCGCGTTTTTGGACTGGGGTTTCCTGATTTCCTTCGCGGGAAATGTGACCTTCAAGAAAGCTGAGAACTTGCGGCAAGTCGCGCCTCTGATTCCACTGGACCGCCTGCTGGCGGAAACAGACTCTCCGTACCTCGCGCCCGTGCCTTTCCGCGGCAAGCGCAATGAGCCTGCCTATGTGCGCGGCGTCACCCAGGAACTTGCCCGGCTTCGCAATCTGCCTGACGAAGAACTCTCCCGCCACGTGTTGGAGAATTTCGAGAAATTCCTGACGGAGACTTCTCCCCCATGACGGGAAGAAGGTGTAGTGCGGGTCTTGACGTGATCACCTCGACTCAAGCCAGGAGGTATTCACCATGCGGCAGAAAATCGAAATCGCCCTCCACGTGACCGGTTTGATGTTCTCCGTGTCACTGGCTGCCCTCATGGCGGGGGCGCAACAAAATCCCGCGCCGCCTTCCTTGCAGGAGCAACTCGAAGCGCAATATAGCTTGTCCAAAGTTCGGCTCAACGGGACCGTGCTATCAGCCGGCGCGGTTCTGGTTGTTCAACTCGACGGCATTCGAGCCGTCTCCCCCACGAGAACCGTGGTGCCTGCGTGTATTTACAAGGATGGAGTGCTCCACCCGCCCAGTAAAGGGTCCCAAATTGCCAGGGGCGCTGTCCTCGGAATGGCAAAGCAAACCGGCGATCTCAACGTGTCCTTGGTGGTGGGGGAGAAGGTTTACGTTTCAAAGATCGATGTCAACCTCAAGGATGAAAAGATCGGGTTCCGCATCATCGAGTGTGATGCGTGCAACGGGCTCACCCAAGCTTCCTCTTTGAAGGCCGATGTGGTATTTGCGTTTCCCAGCGGCTATCTGGAGAAGGCCGATATTCCGGGAGTCGAAGATACGATCGCCAAGGTCCTTGCCTTGGATACATCGACGGCCGCGGCGCCGCCGACCGAAGCCCAACCTCCGCCCGCGCAACCCGCACCGGAGCTGGCGTCGGCGTCGCTCCAGGACCAGCTTCTGGCGCAATATCAATTGGCGAAGGTGATGGGGGGCGCAATCACCGAGCCCGGCACCGTGCTCGTGCTTCAGAAGGACGGGGCTCTGGGTGTTCGTCCGGGAATACTGATGTCACCGGTGGTCACGTATCAGAATGGAAAGCTGAGTTCGTCGATGCCACCCCCGCTTCCCTCGCCGCAGACCGGGCAACCTCAGCCGCCGATGTTTACGGAAAAGGATACGCGGCCCCTCCGGAACGGCGAAAAGGTCTACCTCAGCAACATCATGGTCTTCCCCCAGAACGACATGATCACCTATACGATCCACGAATGCGATGCGTGCAATGGGGTCACGCAGCCCTCATCGTATTGGACCGTGATCGTTTTTGCTTTCGCCAAAGGCTACCTGGCGAATGCCGCGGTCTTGGACGTGGAGGACACCATCGCCCAGGTGTTGACCATTGACACCGCCGCCGCGGCGCCCGCGCAGCCCGCACCTCCGCCAGCGCCACCCGCGGTGGAGCAGCCTGCCCCGGCCGAAGCGCCCCCTGCCGCCATCAAGTTGGGACAAACCATCGAGCAGGTGGTCGCCATCCTTGGCCAGCCGGAGAAGACGGTCGATCTGGGCGCGAAGAAGATTTATGTCTACCCGGACCTGAAAATCACGTTTATGAACGGCAAGGTGTCGGACGTGCAGTGAAGCAACGTAGCGCGCCTGTTCGGTAGGTCCGCGGCTTGTTCCGGGGGACTTGAAATTGTAGCGCGGCACCTGTTTGGTAGCCCCGTGGCTCGTCGCGGATCAACAATGAAAAACCGCGGACCTACAGAGCAGGTCCGCGCTACGCTTGCTGGAACCATGGCATGCGCCCCTTCGCCCATCCTATTGAAACCGCGGCCGTTTACAGCTTGACATCATGCAGCCAAAAAATTGAATCCAAAATGGCGATATGGTAGAATAGTATATATTCCACCGTGCATATTCTCGTTTGGAGGTGACAACCGTGCCATGCCCACTTCATCAGTTCGCCTCAGTTGGCCACTGCCCATATTGCCGAATGTTTGCGGGCGGCTTCGTTGAAGGGTTTAGATATTACCCGATACGGCTATACAAGGGGATGTTCGACACGTCGCCTGAGATCATTCGTCAAACCGGACGCGACCTTCGCACGGTCAGGGCGCTGGCCGACAAGTATCCGCCGAATCGCGAAAACCGTGACCGGGCAAGAGAGGCCTATAGTCAGCTTCCGCCCACGATCCGGGAGGGCTTGCAACTTGGCGTAGCCCAAACCGCTGGAGGTATTTTCGGCGGCATGCTGGCGAGTTATCTGATCGCCGGGGTATTGGGCCTTGGCGCTGCACGAATGGCGGTTGTAACTTTGGGGCGGCGCGGAACACTCCACGCGCCTCACTGGCAGCGCATGACGGTGATTTTTGGTGGGGCGGCGCTAAGTTGGTACTCGATGATGGGATCTGCCGTGGACTATGTCCAGCGACGGAATCAACTTCTCCAGCAACTCCCGCCGGAGCAACAGCGCGCGATCGAGGAGGCCACGGCGGAATTGCTGGGTGAACATACCTGGGATAACGCGGAGGGCAGCGGTTCCCCGGGCTCCAAAAAGCATCAGTAAGTGTAAACGCGGGGGCGCCGGGGCTTGTGTTTTCCGCCTTGGCCTACGCCATTCGGGGCGCGAGTCATTTGGCCGGCTGGCCAGACACCCGTCTTGAAGGTGTGAAAAAATTGATCAAAGGACAAAACAACTCACGCAAAGACGCCAAGACGCAAAGGTCCGCCAAGCAAACAAAGGACTTCTTCTCTGCGTTTCTCTGCGTCTTGGCGTCTTGGCGTGAAACCGTATATTTTTTCACAGCCCATCATGGTGTCTGTCATTTAGGGCCTTTGGCCCGCGAAAGCCCATGAAACTGACATTCTGGACCTGCATTTTCGACCCTGCGATCCCGAAGGGAGGTTCTCTTCAGGCCGCGCACCGTCGAGAGTATACTCTGCTGCGCCTTGCCCTTCCACCACCGCGTGTACAGTCCCGGTGAACTCCAATCCATCACCACCCGCACCCTCGCCGCACGACACTTTTCCTCTCGGTTTGCTTTCGGTCGGATGCGTTGAGTTCAACTTACAAAGTCTTCGGGTTCTCAGACACCAAAGGGCCGGTGTCTGCGACAGCCGGCGTTCTCTGACCTGCAGGCTGGTGCGAAGCGCACGGATCGCGGGTAGAATGGTTCGGCACACGGTGGAGGTCGTTCATGACTAGCGTCAAGCACAAGACCAGGCCGATTCGAGTTTGTGTCGTATTAATCGCGCTGAGTATAGCGTTCGGGTCTCTTCGCACCTCCTTGGAGCGCCTTTCTGGGCAAGACCAGAAAGCGTCCGGCACGGTGTATCCCTCCAGGCGGATGGCGGACGGCAAACAATGGACGACACACAATCTGAACGTCAAGACTGTCCCGTCCTACTGCTATGAGGATGCCGAAATGAATTGCCTTCAGTATGGCCGTTTGTACACGTGGGAGTCAGCGCGGCGAGGATGTCAATCGTTGGGAGATGGATGGCGATTGCCGACGAACGACGAATGGCGGCAAATGGCGAAGCACTACGGCGGGGTCCGTGAGGATTCGGATGACAGCGGTAAAGCGGCGTACAAGGCGCTCTTGATCGGAGGGAGCTCGGGATTCAATGCCTTGCTCGGTGGCGGCCGCTCTGATGATGGCCAATACTCACGGTTGGAGGCCCATGGTTTCTACTGGACGGCATCAGAAAGTGATCCGGCCAGCGCCTGGTTCTACAACTTTGGTCATGGCGGGCTAGCCCTCAATCGTCATAGCGATGGCGAGAAGCAGAGAGCATTTTCCGTTCGGTGTGTCAGGGAGTGACGACTGAAAATCCTGTCCCGTCCCTGCTGAAATAGACCGCTGGCGTCGCAACCCATAACGGCCCCAGCCCTGACCGTTGCAAGCGCCGGCTGGTGCGGCCACCCATCTTTTGGTGTCCGCGATCCCGAAGGGAGGTTCTCTTCACGCCCCGCGCCGTGGAAAGGATACTCTCCCGCACCTTCCCCATCTACCACTGCGTTTACCGTCCTGGTGAACTCCAATCCACCACCAGCACCCTCGCCGCACGGCACTTTTCCTCTCGCTTTGCTTTCGGTCGGATGCGTTGAGCTCAACTTACGAAGCGCCATCGGGATCGCAGACCCCCAGATGCAGGAATCGGCACCAGCCGGCCGATGGTTCGCGATTCCCCCCTTCACCAGGGCGAGAGATTAATCGGCAATCCCCGCGCAGCAATTTCCTACCGGCAGGAAATCAGAAAGAAAAATCAGACATAATGTTCCATCCATAACCACATTTATACGTATTCAACTCGATATTGGAAGCCAGCGTGCGAGCCTATGGTACGGAGAACTGTGTCGGGGTGAAATGGCGCAGGGAGAAAAGGTGTCAGGTGCCGGGTGTCAGGTGTCAGGAGAAAGTTATCGGCAGGCGTGCCGATTCCCGATTGCTGAAGGCTAGACGCTGACGGCCGAACGCTCAGAACTGAAAGCTGAGGGCCGAGAGCTCGCCACTCGTCACGCGCCACTGTCCACTCCCCACGTTCCACTGCACAAGGAGGTCTATATGTCTCTCACCACAAAACGGAAAGTGACGGAGAAGAAGTTGGCCGCGAATCGGGCCAATGGCCGCAAATCGCGCGGGGCGGTGACGCCGGAGGGCAAGGCTCGCGCGGCCAAGGCCAATTTGCGCCATGGGTTCTATTCCCAAGCGGACCAGGAGGTTCTGCTGGCTCTGGGGGAGGACCCGGCCGAGTACCGGCGCATGATGAAATCGCTGGAGACGGATCTGGCCGAGGCCATGGAAGCCCAGGTGGTAGGCAGCATCGGGCGCACCTTCTGGCGGATGCAACGCGCCGCACGCATCCAGGATGGCCTGGCCTTGAAGCGTGTCCGCAAGGGTATGGAAATGGAAGAGTTCGTAGCCAGCCCCCAGGCGGTGCACGTTTTTCAAACCTACGAGGCCCTGTGCGCCCTGTATAGGGCGATCAACAACCCCGATCCACCTCCCTCGCCCCAGGACGTCGAGGACTTGATCAGCGTGTTCGGGGCCAACCCTCCCGACGAAATCAAGAAAGCCTTTCCTCTGTATCGCGCCTACTGGGAAGCGGCGTGGAAAGCGCCCATCCCGAAGGACGAAGACGAGCCCAACCCCAACCCTTCGCCAGCCGAACTGGAAAGGCTAGCGGCATTTGAGAAGCTCGATGCCGTGCTGGATCCGGTGACCACGCACTATGGCAGAACCCGGGACAACCTGGCGGAAAAACTCAACCGCGTTAGGTCGCCGGAGAATCTCGCCGCGCTGATGGCGCCCAAGGAGGAAGATGCCGTGCTCATGCAGAGGATGGAAGACTCCAGCCTACGCCAGTTGTGGCGGCTTACCAACATCCTGGTCAAAGTTCGGAAAGGAGCGCTGGACCTCAAAGACCTGGACCGTGAAAAATACCTCCCAATGAGTCGTTGAAAACAAAAGGGAAAGAAAAAAGAGATGTTAAAAATGAAGGTACCTCCCAATGACTTATTGAAAACAAAAGGGAAAGAAAAAAGAGATGTTAAAAATGAAGGTACCTCCCAATGAGTTATTGAAAACAAAGGACAGAAAAAAGTGCTCCCAATGAGTTGATGAAACTAAACGAGTTACATGTTTTTGAGCGGAGTCTGGCCATAAGCCCATGAAAACAAGTTTGTTACGCGACGATGCGGGCAGGAAACTCGACATGGCTGTCGAGAATTCAGGGGCAAAAGACGGCGAACTCGACAGCAATTGGCCCGAAGCGGCCTATGCAGAGTATGCAACCCTCACCTTCCGGGCTGCGAAGACCTCGCGACTACGGCCACTGGCAAGTCGGGATTCAGCCGTCACCCCTTGCCCCCTCCTCAACCGAGGAGCGGAAACAGGGAGCGCAGTGCGGCTGAGCTATACAGAGCGACATAAATTGTAGACGGCGGTCGGAAACCGCCGCTACAGCCCGGTGCGCAAACACTTATGTCGCTCTGTATAGAAACCATCACGTCTCCAATGGGCACTCCTCGCGGGTGCCCACCGGTAAGGCACCAACGAGGAGTGCCCCAATGATGAGCGCAAGATGTTTGCGAGAAAAACAAGAAATTGAGACCTTGCTTTGCAGAGGCGGGCGCCCCGACTTTTCTCGCAGCGGAGATTGAAGACACCTTGGCCGGAAAGAGGGTGATCTTAATATCGAAAATGAAGGTTCATCCGGCTATGTTGATGAAAAAAATGATTGAGACATTATGTTATGACGAAATCTCGCGATCCAATCGGCGATCGGGAGCAGGTAGCGAGGCGCCCAGGATTTCGCCAGCACCCCCTTGGTTCCTTCTCAACCGAGGAGCCGAAACGCGAGGCGCAGGAGGACGATCCGTCCATTCTCGCCGCGGTAACTGTGGACACATCGGCCGAGAAACTATACAGAGCGACATAAATTGTAGCGTCGATCTCCGATCGACGACGGCGGTCGGAGACCGCCGCTACAGCCGAATGCGCAATCATTTATGTCGCTCTGTATAGTACTCCCGATATCGAAAATGAAGGTTCAGAAAGCGCCGGGATAAACCGGCAGGAAGCGGAGGATGAAAATTCCTCACGAGGAAGGAGTAGCGATCCGCTCGGCCCCGAGTTTTGCGCGGTGGGTCGCGAGGC
>Ga0187852_1000802_pt1 | contig 32518 bp, 21 predicted proteins | sample June2016WEW_6_40_FD_134511 | JGI IMG/M metagenome (GOLD analysis project Ga0187852, IMG submission 134511) | Peatland microbial communities from SPRUCE experiment site at the Marcell Experimental Forest, Minnesota, USA - June2016WEW_6_40 | ecosystem: Environmental > Terrestrial > Soil > Wetlands...
GACACGTCACCCCCAAGTTGGGAACTGCGGAGCGCCAGCCGGCGTTTCGATGTTTACGCAGGTTAACTTTCGCTGCATCAACAAAATCGGCGATTGGCTGAATGAAGGCGGTAGCGAACGATCACATTTGCTTGCGACAAAGCGCCTCCAATGGTCGATCAGGTAAACGCGTTGAAGCGCAAGAGCTTGCTGTGAACTAACAATTGCACAGTTTAGTCGCAGCGGAACTAAGCGCAGTCTTGCAACAGGGCGGTTCGTCCAATGAGTAGTGCTCGCGTTCAAGCTAATCCCCAGTCCAGTTTGCCGTTCGGAGAAGAGGCGAAACCCGGTTTCCGCACCAAGACCGCGGCCACGCGACTGACTCCTGAAGAACTGGGAGAAATAGAAACTGCGGCCGAAAGAGCGGGACAGGCTCTCTCCGAGTGGCTGCGCGGGACCGCTCTGTGCGCTGCGCGACAGCGGCCCGCTGATCCCTTCGAACTGGTATTGGCCGAAGTCTGGGCGATGCGTTATACGCTCTTGAATCTCTTCCATGCAGCCTCTCAAGCGGCATCGGAAGGCAGACAATTGTCGCCTGATTCCGTCCTCGAAATTCGCGACCAGGCAGACGCACGAAAGCTTCATCAGGCGCGCAAACTGCTTGAAGAATTCTTCGCTCGCGAGGGCAAGGAAAGTGCTCGTATGCGATGAGTGCCATGCCATTTCCCGGAAGCTTTTCGCTCTTGACGTCGTTGCTTTGGGTAGCCGCGATGCTCTTTTTGCTACTGGCTGTGCGGAGTGTGTTGCAGAGCCGGTCCCCACGTAAATGGCGGGAAAGGCAAACGATGAAATGGGGCCCACCTCGGCCAAGTTTGATCCAGAGATGGAGGATAAAGGCGGGCAGAATCCGATTCAGACTGCCGAGATTTTCGCAGCGGCAGATGCCAGAGATCGCGCCGCACCCAGCGCCATCAGTGCCCGCGAATTCTCCCGCCGATCCGCTGAAGAAGCCTACCCAGCCGATGCTCGCGCTCTTTGGATCGACCGTCAATGGTTCGACCATCGCGGCGCCCGAGACCAAACCCAAAGAAGCGTTCGCCTGGGAGAAAACGAAGGGAATCGAATGAGAGACAACTTGCCAAGAACACCAATTCACGCTTGATGAACGCTCGGTATGCTCACGATCTCGAAACCGCTGTCGGCCAGCCAGGCGCAGACCTACCATGTGCGGGAGTTTGCCTCGCAGGAACAGAACTACTGGAGCCGCGATCAGCAAGGTCACAGTGAGTGGCAGGGCAGACTCGCTGAGCAGTGGGGGTTGCAAGGTGGCGTTGGTTCCGAACACTTTGCACGACTGAGTGAAGGCCAACATCCGCACACCAAAGAGCAGCTCGTACGGCATCAAGTTTCGAGAACCTATGAAGGTAAACTTGGCAGAGAGGTGACCAGCACCGAGCATCGGGCGGGGTGGGACGCCACATTCTCTGCGCCGAAGTCGGTATCGCTTACCGCGCTTGTGGGCGGCGATGATCGGGTGCGGGAGGCCCATCGGGAGAGTGTACGCGCGGCACTTCAGGAACTTGAACGATACACGCAGGCGCGGATCGGGAATGTCCATGCCCCGGAGACGACCGGGAAATTCATCGCCGCCACTTTCGAGCACGACACCGCGCGGCCCGTCGATGGCTATGCTGCGCCCCAACTTCATACCCATGCCGTGATCTTCAACATGACCGAGCGCGAGAACGGTCTCGAAAACGGGAAACAGATGCGAGCTTTGCAGCCACACGAGATGTTCGTCTCACAACGCTACGCCACGGCGGTCTATCGATCCGAGTTGGCTCTGCGTCTGGAAAAGCTGGGCTACGAACTGGAGCGCGGCAAGCATGGACAACCGGAAGTAAAAGGCTACTCGAAGGAATATCTGGAGGCTTCCAGTCCGCGACGTGAGCAGATCAAAGACCATCTCCGAGAACAAGGAATCGACGGAGCCGCGGCGGCACAGATCGCCGCCCACCATACTCGCGACCGCAAGGAACTGCTGTCGCCGGAAGAGGTGTTACAGCGGCATCGCGAGCTTGCCGCACAATACGGGCATCAGGCGGACCGCGTCGTCGCACAGGCGCGCCAACATGGGCAATACCAGATACGGGAGCCAGAGGTTCAGGCGAAGCAGGCCGTGACATGGGCGCGCGATCATGTCTTCGAGAGATCGGCAGTGCAGGACCGCCGCGCGATCCTTGAAACAGCGCTGGTGCGCGGCATGGGAGAAACCACCTATGCCCAGGTCCGGCAGGAGTTCGAGCGCCGGATCGAGGCTGGGGAGTTCCGTGAAGTCTCGCACCTTGGCGCTGGTAGACAATACACAACCGCCGTGATGGTACGCATGGAGCGCGAGATCGTTGGCCGGATGCAGGAAGGCAATCGGCGCGACTACAGCGATCCCATGCTGGTCTCGCCGCAAGTGCGCATCGCCACGGAAGACCGCCACCCGGAGTTGAATACTTCGCAGCGCCAGGCGGTAGACGAAATCTTTCTTTCGCGGGAGAAGGTTGTCGGCTTAGATGGCATCGCAGGCGCGGGCAAGACGACAACTCTCTCCGTCATTCGCGAAGGCGCGGAGGCCGAGGGCTACAGGGTGGAAGGCTTCGCGCCAACGTCCCGCGCGGCGCAGAAGCTCGGCGAAGCCGGTATGGAGACATCCACACTAGAGAAGCATCTGGTACGTGGGCAGCAGCCGGATCGCGGGGAGAAGCGGCTCTATGTACTCGACGAATCCTCTCTGGCATCAACCAGGCAGGTTAATGAGTTTGTGAATCGGCTCCATCCGAACGACCGTGTGTTGCTCGTCGGCGACCGGCGGCAACATGAGGCGGTTGAGGCCGGGAGGCCCTTCGCACAGCTCCAGGACGCGGGAATGAAGACGGTAAGACTCGAAGAGATCGTGCGCCAGAAAGACCAAGAATTGAAACAAGTGGTCGAGCAGCTTGCACGGGGTGAAGTGCGCGAGGCGATACGCAATCTTGACCGGCAAGGCCGAGTCCATGAGATTCAAGGCCACGACGAGCGTATCGCGGCCATCGCTAAGGAATACGCAAAATCGCCGGAGAACACGCTGGTGATTTCTCCCGACAATCGCTCTCGCATCGAGATCAACGAGCGCGTGCATGCGGAATTGCAGCGGAGTGGACTCGTCAGCAACGAGGAGCACCACATCCGAACGCTGGTGCCCCGTCAGGACCTCACGGGCGCGGACCGCACATGGGCCGAGCGCTATGAGGTGGGCGACGTGCTGCGCTATTCGCGCGCATCGAAGGAGACCGGCATCGGGAAAGGCGCGTACGCGCGGGTGAAGAGCATCGACGCTCCGAACAACCGGCTGACAGTTGAGCTGCAGGATGGCACGCAGCGAACCTACGATCCACGCCGACAGCAGGGCGTTTCCGTCTTCCGCGAGGAGATGCGGAGTTTTTCAGTAGGCGACCGCATTCAGTTCACTGCGCCGGCCAACAACCTCAGAGTTGCGAACCGCGAGTTAGGCACCATCAGAAGCATCGACGAAGTCGGGCGCCTGTGCCTGAAGATGGACGGCGGTCGCGCGGTCGAGCTTGATACGTACAAGCGTGCGCATCTCGACTATGGCTATGCAATGACCAGCCACTCCAGCCAGGGACAGACTGCCGACCGTGTCTTGATTCACGTGGACACCGAACTGGGTGCCAAGGATCTGCTCAACAGCCGCATGGCCTACGTTTCAGTCTCGCGCGGACGCTATGACGCCCAGATTTATACGAACAACGCTCAGACGCTCGGGCAAGAACTCAGCCGCGACGTGTCCCATTCCCCCGCGATTCAGCAAGAGCCAGTAGCGCGCAAGATAGAACCACAAACCACGCACACGAATCAGATCAGTCAGGGTCTCGGTCTAGGTCTGTGATGCAGCATTTCCGAATGACATATCCCGGATAGCCAGAGCATAGCCGAGGCCCGGCCAGTGTCAAGGCCGCGCTTCGCGCGCCGCCTTCGCGGTCACAGAGCCTTGACACTGGCCTTTTCGCCTCGGCTTATTATTCCGCCATCCGGGGGATGTAGAGTTCCAGTTCCACGAAACGCGCTCCCCCAAGTTGAATCGCTGTTGATCGCAATTGTCCTCTTAGACATCGAGACAGTGCAACAAAACGCTGTCGTAGGAGATCTGGTACTTGAGAAATACGTGTTCAAACGTTCAAACAAGCGTTCGCTTACGAGCATAAGACTCATTACTTATAGCGATCTGCTTGGCTCGGGCTAGATGTTGCCGCCGGCAAGTGAACGGAGATGTCATGATCCTGGCAGGCGATATTCGTTCCAGCGCCAGCCAAAGAAGGTGGAATGGTGGAGTCGGCGTCCGCCCTGGGCCCACACGCTTTTTCTCTGTCAGGGCTGCCTTCCGGAGAGTGAGAATCCTCGAAGCGAAGCAATCACTCCGACGAAGCCTTTAATTTCCTTAGCCCTTCGGTCGCATTCGTGTCATTCGGACTTAGTTCTAACGCCTTCTTAAAGTTCTTAATGGCGCAGTCTTTGTCTCCGGCGAACATACAAGCTTCGCCCAGGCTGTCGTAGGTGTAAGACGAAGGGTTCGCTTCGGCGTTCAATTCGAAGATACGACGCGCATCGTTGAACCTCTTTGGTTTCTTCTAGGCGCCCGCCCAGGTCGCTCAGCGCTCCCTCACCGGGATGGTTCAGCGACGAGATCGCTCGCGCTTCGCGATCAAAGCGCTGCTTCGCTTCAGGATTGTCAGATAGGTGAGTGGGAAGGATTTTTATAGCGACGGTGCGACTCAGCCGAGTGTCGCGAGCACGGTACACCTCACCCATGCCGCCAGCACCCAGCGGCGACAGAACTTCATAAGGCCCGAGTTTGGTCCCAGAGGCTAACCCCATGCGTGCGTGCCATTATATTCCGGAGGAAGGGCGTTGCAGCGGATGTGACCATTCTGGACGAATGGTCGACAAAGCTTACCTTGGGATTACTTCACGCTTGATCGTTAGCTAGAATATTGGCCTTAGTGTGTTCTCTCGCCGGACGTCTGGAGATCAAGAAATCGAGCGACTGGGCCAACTTTCCGCGGATCCGATTCAGAGACTAGAGCCCCGGGTTTGGCTCAAGCCGTCTCGGCTGATGGCCACGCGCCTCAGTCTTGCTGCTTGGAGCCGTCCGTGGCCCGAACCGTCGTCATCTTTTCATAGATAGTGCTCAGCTTTGCGGTAATTCCGACTGTAGTAATCCACAAATCAAAGTCGCTCAGTGCGCCGTATTTCACGTAGCCGCGCCTACCGGCCTTCGTATGATCAGCCAGCAGGAAGCGCCGTGTCGCGCGCTTTAGCATGACCTGAGTCAGGCGTGCGACTTCCGGGGTGCGCACGAAGCACATGCCGTCCTCGTCCACTGCGTCGGCACCGACGAAAACGGCGTCGAAATAGAGCAGTTCCAAAAGTCTTTCTGAAAGGCTGCCGCCCAGGAAGTTCGTATCGCGATTGTAGAAGCCCCCCAGGATCTCAAGCTGAATTTGGGGAAATCGAGCAAGCTCTGGAATGACGGCGATCGAGTTCGTGACAACGGTCAGCGGACCACGAGTTTCAAGATTCGAGGCTAGGTGGAAGGTCGTCGAACCGTCGTCGATCAGGATAACCTCCCCGCTGCGCACCAACTGAGCCGCCTCTCGGCCGATAGCCCGCTTGAGATTGAAATTCTGACCCACCCTCTTTTGATACGAGGTTGCTAAACCGCCACGAAGCATGCACCCACCATAGGTGCGGAGGATGGAGCCTTGTTCCGCCAGTACATCCAGATCCCGCCGGATTGTGAGAGGGGAAGTCTTGTACGAGGAAGCAATCTCTTCCACGGTCAATTCTCGCTGCACGGCGCGCAGCAGTGAAATGATTTCGTCTTGTCTTTTCTTGGGCTTCATGTCGATTTCCAGAGTGATTCCCACCAGAGAGGAGCAATCACCGGCGACTCCAACGTGCATTCGACCTGTTCAATGGGTCTTGAGCCTTGCTGAAATCTCCTCAATCTCCTTGCAATGGGAATACAGATCCTTCACCGCATCATACAGACTCACATACAGTCGAAAAGCCGCATCATAAACTTCCGCATTAGCGGGATTCGGCTCAATGGAATCCTTGATTTTGGACATTGCCTGAACTGCCGATGGGATATCCGGGTAGACGTTCGATCCGACAGCTGCAAGAATCGCCGCTCCGAGCGCCGCCGCTTCCGGTTCCACCGGCACGATGACGCGCACGTTGCAAATATCCGCTTTCATTTGTGACCAGAGCCTACTTCTTGCCCCGCCTCCCAAAACCCGAATTTCCTGCGCCCCGACGCCCAGGCGAACCAAGCCTTCCAGGTCACGGCGAATCAGAAACCCCACTGCTTCCATTATGGAGCGTACGAAATGCGCGCGCGTATGGGCAAGAGTCACACCGAAGAAAACTCCGCGAGCAGCATCATTATATTCAGGAAAAAGAGCGCCCTGAAGGTGAGGCAGCAGAATCAACCCGTTCGATCCCGGAGCAATCGTTTCCGCTTCTTCGGTGAGTTGAGCGTATTCATTGTCCGCGGCGGATTTATCTTTAGGAGACACGAACGCGTCTTTGAACCACTTGAAGACCAGACCGCCGCTCGGATTCCAGGGAAGCAGACAATAGGTATCGGGTAACGCGTGGATGTGACATGGGATGCGTGCCTCCTCGTTTAGGACGGGCTCGGAGGTGGTCGCAAGAAGCGCCAGGACTGATCCGGTGCTCTCAGTCACGACCCCGGGTCTGATATTGCCCGCGGCTAGGGCGGCAGCGACTTGATCAATGGCGCCGGCAACGACACTGGTCCCGCGGCTCAGTCCCGTTTCTTGTGCGCATGCGGCACTGATTTTTCCAAGGAGAGTGCCCGGGGCGCAGAGTTCCGGCAATTGCGAGGCCGAAATGCCAGCAAATTCGAGCATCTCATCGGACCACTTCTTGTTACGAATATCGAGAACAAGAGAAGAGCTCCATTCGGTCTGTTCCGCAACAAAGCGTCCACAAAGTCGGTAGAGAAGATATTCCTCAGGTAGTAGAAAAGTCGCCGTTCGAAGAAGTTCGTCAGGCTCGTTCTTCGCCATCCAGCGGAACTTTGTGATTGGCCAGATTGGGTTGATATCCGGTTGGCCGCTCACCTGCAGAACACGTGCCAAGCCAATTTCGCTCCGCAGTTCGTCCGCTTCCTTTTGCGAGCGCGTATCCATCCAGACCAAGGCCGGGCGGACCGGTTGACCAGACCGATCCAATGGGATGACGGTCTCGGTATGGCTAGCAACGGAGACAGCTCGGATCTGGTCGGGATTTCCTCCCCACTTTGCCAAGAGTTTCCGGATCGAGGCAGAAATGGGTCTCCAATACGTTTCGGGATCGGCTTCTACCTTCGGTCCTTGAGGGAGAATCAGATACTCATCTGCTTCGCAGTCCACCAGCACGCCCCCCGTATCAAAGAGGGCAGCCTTCGCGTTAGAAATCCCCAGATCCAACCCGAGTAATAGCTGATCGCTTGATCCCACGCATATCCGCCTTTCCGCTCCTGGCTTGCAGCCTCATAGCGACATGAACGTATAGCCTACAGATAGCGAGCTATTACTTCAATAAAATACATAAAGCGTCTTGTTTTTTGATTGACAGACTCTGATGTTCACGTGTAATGTGCGTTCTGTTCAAAAAGTCCCGTGCGGCCGCTAGGCTGGGCTCGCTCCACCCGGAGCCTCACTCGTGAAGGAGTTCACTCGGGCCCTGTGGACGAGAACACGAATAGAAAAGGGAGGGTCATCATGAACTACAAGCGGTTTGCGGTGCTCTTGCTTTCAGTCGTGTTCAGCGAGTTTGCTTTTGCCGATATAAACGGCGCGGTCTCGGGCATCGTCACTGACTCTTCGGGCGCCATGATGCCAGGCGTTACGGTCTCGCTCGTCAACTCTGAGAACGGGTTCATACGCCAAACCCTGACCGGGAAGGATGGTACGTATGAGTTTCTCGAGGTTCCTATCGGGGAAGGATACGTCGTAAGAGCGGAATTCGCCGGCTTTCGCAAAGCTGAACAAAGTGGAATTCGACTGCTCGTGAACCAGAGGCTAAAAATTGATTTCCATCTTCAAGTCGGTCAGGTGTCGGAGAAGATGACTGTCGAGGCCAATTCTCTGCAAGTCGAGACCGCTAGCACACAGTTGGGAGAAGTTATCGAGGATAAGAAAATTCAAGCTCTGCCACTGAACGGACGGAGCTACCTAGATCTGCTCGGATTACAAGCAGGAGTTTCGCCAGTTAGCGTTAACGGTGGTGCCGGCAATGTATCGGTTAACGGACAGCGCGAAAATGCCAACGGATTCATGGTCAACGGTGGAAGTGTCGAGGACACATCAAGCAACAGCGCCAATGTGGTTCCGGTTCTGGACTCCATTCAAGAGTTTCGGCTGCTGACCAATGCTTTCGATGCGGAGTATGGCCATTTTTCCGGCGCACTCGTCAACGTGGTTACTAAGTCTGGAAGTAATTCCATCCATGGCAGCGCATTCGAGTTCTTGCGCAACAACGCCTTAGACGCCCGCAACTACTTTGATCCGGTTGGTCCGGTCGGCACGTTCCGCAGGAACCAGTTTGGCGGCGTGATCGGCGGCCCGATCATAAAGAATCGCTTATTCTTCTTCGGAGATTACCAAGGCACGAGGGAGGCGCGCGCGTTTACTACGTCGTCGGTTGGGGTCCCGACGGCGGCAGAGCGCACAGGTGATTTCTCCGATCGCCAAAACCAGCTTACCGGCACCGTACCAGGGAACGGAATCCCCGGGGATTTTGCGTCGGTTCTGACTACCCGCTTGGGATACTCGGTAACCGCCGGCGAGCCATTCTACTCGTCTGGCTGCACCAACACCGCTCAGTGCGTGTTCCCCGGTGCGATGATTCCTCAGAGTGCGTGGTCTCCGGCTGCGGTTGGAACTCTAAAGTTCATTCCCAACCCAACCCCAGGCTTGGACGGCGCTACTTTCATTACCAATGCATTCTCGACAACGACCCATGAAGATAAGTTTGGAACACGGATCGACTTAAACACCCAGAGTACCGGGAATTGGGCTCTCTATTACAACTTCGACAATTCCAAGCAGAATAATCCAAGCAACAATCCCAACTTCGGTTATGTCCGCCCCATGCGAGCACAGCAGGGCAATTTCAGTAACACTCTGTTGTTGGGCCCGAACATGGTGAACGAATTCCGAGTCAACGCCACTCGTTCTTCGAATCCCGGTAATACCCCGGTGGGCGGTCTGGGGAAAGTGAGTTCCTTCGGATTCGTGGAGGGAGGCCAGGGCATAATCCCGTCACGACCGGCGATTGAGGGCGTTCCAGGGATCAACTTCAGCCAAGGTCTGAGTCTGGGATCGGCTATTACGGACGGTAACTTCCAGACCGCCATCCAAGTAACGGACGCGCTCTCGAAGATTTGGGGCCGCCACACTTTCAAGTTTGGGGGCGGGTTCGGTTATTACGAGTGGAACCGCCGGGGGGGACCTGATCCAAACGGGGTTTATGGTTTTGATGGAGGTCAGACTGGGATCGATTTCGTGGATTACCTGCTGGGCATTCCCAGTTCCTTCACCCAGAGCAGCGCACAAGAACTTGACGCGCGCAGTAAGATGGGCGACCTGTTCGGCCAAGACAGCGTGCGGCTGCGTCCTGATTTGATCGTCAATTTCGGACTACGCTGGGAAGTCAGCCAGCCTTGGTATGATACGACGGGCAAGATCCAGGCTTTCATCCCGGGCCAACAATCGACGGTCTTCACAAATGCCCCTACCGGGTGGCTTTTCCCCGGCGACAAAGGCATTCCGAAAACCCTTGCCTATACGCGCTGGAACAATTTTGCTCCGCGCTTCGGCATTGCCTATTCGCCTTCAGGTACTGAGGGCTGGAGGAAGGCTGTTTTCGGAAGCCCTGGCCAGAGCAGTATTCGAGCCGGCGGCGGTATCTTCTATACCGACTTCGACACCACCGGACAAAGTTTTGCTACCGGGGATGCACCTTTTGGGCTTTTTGTGAATGGCTCCCCGCACCCCTATTTTGAACAGCCGTATACGGATTACACGACCGGGGCGAACAAACTCCAACCATTTCCCTTCGCTTTCCCAACCGGCGGGAACACAGATTTCGCACCCTTTCTTCCCATCAGTTTTTCGCCTGCCTTTGACACACGCAACAAACTACCCTACTCAATCAACTACCACCTCACGGCGCAAAGGCAACTGGGCCGTTCCATTATCGTGAGCGCGGGGTACGTTGGAGCCATGGGTAGGCACTTATACCAGCAAATCGCGAACAACCTGGGCAATCCAAAACTCTGCTTGCAGATCACGGTTTCTGACCAAGGTGCTTGTGGTCCAGGTGGGGAAGATACGATTTATCAAAATGTCGGCGGGACCGGAGGTCCGACCGTTAATGGTACCCGGCAATACTCCGTCACTTCTGGCAAGTATCTAAGTCAAGGACTGCTGGATTTTGGTGATAATTCCTACGAATCGACCATTGGCACATCCAGCTACAACTCGCTCCAGCTTACTCTGAATAAGGATGTTGGAGACCTACGTTTCCTGGCTGCCTACACTTACGGCAAGGCTTTGGATTATGGTTCCGAGTTTTTATCCCTTACCAACCCGTACAACATCAGGTTGAGCAAAGGGTTGTCGGCTTTCGACATCACCCACAATTTTGTTATTAGCTATATGTACGATTTGCCTTTCGCTCGATGGCTCCCAAATAAAAAAGGCGTCGCGACAAAAATGTTGAAAGGCTGGCAGATTGCCGGCATCACGCGCTTCACCACCGGTGTGCCTATCACTCTTACCGACTCCAGCATGGGGTCTGATCGGTCGCTGTGTGGCTGTGACCTGTATGGTATTTTGGGCACCAATGCGGTAGATCTGCCGAATTACGACGGCACGTCCATCAAGAAACTTAATCCGAGAAGCAACAACTACGAGTATTTCGCGAACACCTATATTCCAGATCCGCAGAACCCAGGGAACTTCATTCCCGCTTCTCCATTTTCATTTGCCGCCGTCGGCACCGGTGGGGACGTAAGACGGCGGTTCCTGCATGGCCCGGGCATAAACAATACCGATGTGTCCCTCGTGAAGACGACTCACTTGACGGAACGGGTTGCGTTTGATTTCCGGGTGGAGTTCTTTAACGTGTTCAACCACACTCAGTTCAACAATCCCAACGGCGATATAAACGCCGGCCAACCCAGCGGATCCAACGGTTTCGGTGTCGTTGGGAGTGCGTCCGATCCCCGAATCGGGCAGGCGGCAATCAAGATTAACTTCTGAGGTGTGGGACGGTTTCTTCGGGCAGAACAGCGAATATGAGCACGGGGCTATCAGCGGCGATGAGCGGTACAGGAACCCTAATTAAGGCCAGCATATGGGCGATTTGTGCGCGAATGCGCCGCGGCAGCAAGTTTGAAGAAGGCGATCTCGATCTGGAAGGTATCGCCAATGCATGGTTGCCGGAAGGGGGTCGAGCATGAAAAATGCCTCGCAGAATCGTCGTCACTTTCTTAACTCTCTCGCTCGGCTAGCTGCAGGAGGTGTAACCCTCGGCGCCATGAGCAAGGCATCGTCTTCTCCGTCCGTCTCAGCGGCGGATACGACGGCGGCCTCAAGTCCAATGGAACAGCCTGCTCACTGGAAAAGTACATGCGTTGTTGAGGTTTCTAAACCCGGCGCGGCTGTTGCAGACATTTGCAGAGGTCAACAACTCGAAGAATTCAATCATCAGTTCGAGGGAGGACTATACGCACAGCTCATCAGGAACCCGTCGTTTGAGGAACTAGATGATCCGTTAACGGCATGGTTCGTGGTAAAGGCAGGATCTTCACAAGGTACTCTGTCTTCGCAAACTTCGTCCGATACTGAGATGCTCAATCCCCATCAACAACGTTGCGTTAAGCTTTCGGTGGCGTCGGTAGATTCAGGAAGCGTGGCATTGGCGAATGGAGGCTACTGGGGAATCGCGCTCAGAAACAACACGCACTATAAGGTGTCTTTCTGGGCCAAGAAAGGCCCCACGTTCTCTGGAACGCTGAAGGCCAGGCTCGAAAGCAATGACGGCGCCGTTTATGCAGAATCGGAAGCTTTTAGGCCAAGCACGAGTTGGCGGCATTTCACCTGCACCCTCACGACTCAAGGGGTATCAAAGGTTAATGCAAACAACAGGTTTGCGATACACGCCTCTGCTAGCGGAGATGTTTACATCGATGTCGTAACCGTGATGCCACCGACGTGGAAGGATCGACCCAACGGTCTGCGGCCCGACTTAGCGGAAAAGTTGGCTGCCCTAAAACTTAGATATATACAGTTCCCGGGAGGCTGTACGGCGGAATCTGCCAGAATGAACTCCTGTTGGAACTGGAAAAACTCCATCGGTCCACTCGAGGAGCGGGCAGGTAGTACAAGGAATCGGTGGGACTACAAAAACGACTTGTACTTCGGTTTGGACGACTACCTTCAATTGTGCGAGGACTTGGGCGCGGAACCGGTTTATGTTACTTCGGCCGGGATCAGTGAAAATCCGGGAAATGAAAAATGGTGGGGTATTTGTCCATTAGATGAAATGCAGCCAATTATCGACGATATTCTGGATTTGCTCGAATACTGCAAGGGACCCACCTCGACCCCCTGGGGCGCCAAACGGGCAGCCAATGGTCATCCGGAACCGTACAACCTTATTTATATCGAAATCGGCAATGAAAATGGCGAGCACACGGCACGCGAGTATGGCCCGCGGTTTGTCATGATCAGACAGGCACTATTGGCGAAGTATCCCGATTTAAAGATCATGTACAACGGACTTGAGCAAAGATGGGCGCTCCCGCCCTCTGCTGACGCTCCTGTTGATTTTGTCGATCAGCATTTTTACAGGAGAGATCTGTCCGGCTTTTACGATAGGTTCGACAGCATCGATCCGGCATGGAAGAAAGTCTGCGTGGCGGAATACGCATCGTCACTTTATGGAAACGGGGGCGATGTGATCGGTAACTTCGGAGACGCCCTGGGAGACGCTGTGTTTATGCTGGGCTGCGAAAGAAATTCGGAGAAGATGTGGTGGACTGGCTATGGCAATTATGCCGGCTTCGTTGGTCAGTCCAATTTTGGACCGTGCATCGTATGGAATGACGCTGTCTCTTGCTTTACTACGCCTTCGTACTTTATGCAGAAGATGCTTTTTTCCGACAATCCCGGAACCCGGGTCCTGCCTTTCACGCAAAATACGCTCCATTGTTTCTGGTCTGCATCGGTCGATACTTCATCTGGAAAGCACGACGTCCTCCTCAAGGTGGCTAACAATCAGAGCGCAGCGGAAACAGTAAGTATCGCTCTCAAAGGGGTCGCGGAGGTTGATCCTGCGGGACGATTTACCGTATTAAGCGGAGCTTTAGAGGACGAGAATTCGCTTGAGAACCCAACCAAGGTAGTTCCAAAAGCGGGAACGTTCGCGGCAGGAGCCAGCTTTGTGTACAGTTTCCCCGCCCATTCGGTTACGGTTCTAAGAATTGGATGTCAGCCAGATCACGGCAAGGATAGCTAGGGTCCGGCATCATGTTTTGCGGGCTAGTGGTAGCCGACCTATCAACAAGGCTTGGGGCGAGAGAGGCGGAGTAACTGCAGGTCGCCCCCAGGATACTTCTAGGAGGAGTCACCATGCTCAATGGCTCAAGATTGCGTCTATCGGCAGCGAAACGTTCTTTCATCGTCTCTCTCGTAGGCCTCGCTATTCTCGCAATCGCCTTTTCTCAATCCCAGGCCCAGACAGTAATTGGAACCGTAGCCTATGATCATCCCACAGGCCTCACCGTAAATCGGTATACGTATAGTCTCGACGTATTTCAGGCCTTCGACCCCACTATCGCGGGTGTTTTTGGAAGCGCTGCTTACAAGGCCCATGTTGCCGCCATGAATGCCGGGATCCTTCGCTATCACTATGCAGGTGAAATGGATGACTCCACCACAGACTCCTCCGGTTGGGTAGTTTCGCCAACGACCTCCAGCTACCACTGGGACGAAGTAAAAATCGCCAATGCTCTCAAGGACTCCTATACCTATGGTCCGGACCGCATGGTGGATATCGTCAACTGGCCCGCCTATCTCGATGATGGAAGCGGGCATCTCCAGACTTCTCAGTACGCCGAATACGCAGCCTTCGCGGCCCAATTGGTGCGAATCATCAACATCAAACTCGGTCATCACGTAAAGTACTGGGAAGTCTTCAACGAACTCGACGGCCCCGGGAACCCATATGACGGCAACATGGCAACAGCGGGGAAGATCTACAACCAGGTCGCGGCGGCCATGAAGGCAGTAGACCCGAGGATCCTGGTGGGAGGGCCGGCCTTCACCCGGGCGGACCTAACCAACAATGTGGACGACTTCTTTTCCGTTACAGCACAAACTCTGGATTTCACTTCATTACATTCCTATTCAATCGGAACGACGTGCGGTTATGATCCTGACAACAAAGTGGTATATGACGACGCAGCAGTCGGATGGCTGGATTCCTCAACTATTGCCCAATTCGCTAAGTACTCGAGCCGGACCATCGAAGAGTTTCACGACGAGTTTAACATCAGCTACTGTCCGCCTGATGTCCGCATGACCAACGAAATAGGGGCCGTCTATGACGCGCTGGCTATGGTGGATATATTTCATAACGGCGCGTACGGGTCGATGGCATGGAATGAAGCAGACGGATGGTACGGCAAATTGAACAATGATGCCAATTGGACCCGTCGCCCCGCTTCGTACCTCTATCAATACCTCAACAGAGACATGCAGGGGGCGGAGGCAACTACTACCAGCAGCGATACCGAAAAGGTGGTCCTATTCGCCGCACAATCCAGGACCATGGTTCATTTAATGCTTATTAACAGGACGGGATCTGAACAAAGGATTCGTTTGTCCTTCACGGGTCTTCCTTCTGGGATTTGCGCCTCTACTCCGTTCACTGCGGAACAAGTGTCTGGCGCAGGCGGCAACAATCCTGGCGATGTGACTTATGAAGCGCTTACGACTGGCTCGGGTTACAGACTACCCAGAAACACAGTTACGATTCTGAACCTAAAGGTGCACGATCGTGATTCCGGAAGATTAGATCACGAGTCGAGCCTGGGCGAGCATCGGTGATTGTGGTCTAGAGCCTAGGGTGTTTTCAATTGGGACTTTTATTTATGAACGTCATTCAACCTACTCTCACGAAGTCGCCCGATATCGAATGGGCAGCCGTTGACCTGAGGAAATACCCGCGAATCGTGACTGAAGTGCCTGGACCTAAGTCGCGGGAAATGCATCGGCGCGCAGCGAAGTTCATGAAAGGCTACTCAAGTCAAGTGACGCTATGCCCCGTAGTGTTCGATCGCGGATCTGGGTGCACGTTGACAGATGTCGACGGCAACACCTATCTCGATTTCTCATCGGGAATCTACGTAACCACACTTGGCCATTGCCATCCGCGCGTGACGGCTGCAGTTCAGCAGGCCGCCGGACAATTGATGAATTGCCACGATTTCACAACACCCGTTAAGTTGCGTCTCTTGGAGAGGTTGCAAGAAGTAATGCCCGGCGATCTTTCCGGGATCCAGTTGTACGACAGCGGCACCACTGCGGTGGAGGCTGCCTTGCGAGTTTGCCGAGCAGCCACCAATAAGCACGAGTTCCTGTCTGGGTACGGTGATTTTCACGGGAAGAGTGGACACGCAGTGAGTCTGGCGCGTATGTCCCGCGTCAGCGGTCCTACCCGCACTCCCGGGTTTTACATGGTCCCGCGACCTAACCCTTATCGGCCGCTATTCAAGAAAGCAGACGGTTCCATCGATACCGATGCCTACCTGTCGTTTTACGACGAGTTCATCCCAGAGGCCACGACCGGGCAAGTCGCCGCGATTGTCCTCGAACCCATTCAGGGATGGGGCGGATCCGTCGTGCCGCCGGATGACTTCTTTCCGAAACTCCGGAAGTGGTGTGATGCGCGGCAGATTCTGCTAGTTGCGGACGAAGTGCTAACCAGCATGGGACGCACGGGAAAATTTCTTGCATTGGAGCACTGGGACACGGTTCCGGATGTGGTCACCATTGGCAAAGGATTTGGCAATGGCTTTCCAGTTACGGCGATCGTCGTTAGGGAGCCCTACGCTGATTCGGTAGACAAGATTAGCGCTTCCACCAGCTACGGTGGCAATCCGATGGCTTGCGCCGCCGCACTAGCTTCGATCGAAGCGATCATAGACGAAGGATTGCTCGAAAATGCCAGGCGGCTCGAAGAATTCTTTCTCCCGCGCCTGGCTCGACTGAAGGAGCAACATCCGATCGTGGGCGACGTGCGTTGCAAAGGCTGTTTGATGGGCGTCGAACTAGTGAAAGACCGCAATACCAAGGATCCCTTCAAGGAAGCTGGAGAGAAGATTTACGTCAAGGCTTTCCAACGAGGACTTGCATGGATACCGGCGGGCCATATTCTCCGGATGAGCCCACCCATTGTGATGGGTTTGGATGTGGCTGCAAAGTGCATGGAGATCATTGACGAGGCTATCGGGGAAACCGAGAAAGAGCTTGGATATTAGTTGTCCGAACAATACACCAACCAATCGTTTCCTGAGCGATAAGGAACTTCAGCCGCGAGGACGCCAAGCGCGGAAGGTGAGTGGAATGCGAAAGCCTAAGGCTGCTTTTGTAAGCTTCGGTGAAGTAAATACGCCCAAGACAATCATCGCGGAAAAGACTCAACGCTCCTGCGAACTATTGCGCTCGAACGGCATCGACATCCACTCCACAGCGCCGGTGACGGACGATCCGGCTGGGCAAGACGCATTGCGAGCGATTTCCGAATTAGCTGGGACGCAGGTCGATTTTGTAATCGCGTGCCTAGCCGGATGGATACCCACGCATGCGGTCGTACGTGTCCTTTCCGAATTTCGTCACCTGCCAATTTTGCTGTGGGGTCTTTCAGGTTGGACCGAGAGCGGCCGCCTGGTGACCACTGCCGATCAGGCCGGAACGACGGCGCTACGCCAAACACTCGAGGATCTTGATTTCAGCTTCAAGTACGTCATCAACTATTTTGATGCGCCTCCCCCAATGGACAGGATCACAAGCTTCGCCCGAGCTTGTGCCGCCGTGAAAGATCTCCACAACGCCAAAATAGGATCCATGGGCTATCGCGACATGAACCTGTATGCCACGATGCACGACGGTGTGAGCTTGCGGCGAGTATTAGGTGTGGAAACGGAATTTTTCGAGATGCTGGAGATCTTCCAGCGTAGCGAGCGTATAGAGCCAAAGAATACGCAAGCCGTAGTAGAGCATATCCTGCAAGCGTGGACGTTCGACAAGCCCGCTGCCCGGGATATTCTGGAAAAGGGCGCAAGGTATTACCTCGCGATCCGCGAAAAAGCGGTCGACCGGAATTATCAGGGCGTTTCTTTGATTGACGTCGACGGGATGAAAAAACTGCTGCAGTTTCCTCCCGCAATGGTGTTCATGCTGCTGGCCGACGATTTGAATATCTGCACGATTCCCGAAAATGACATACTCGGCGCAGCGACGCAACTGCTGATGCGTGCGCTGACGGGACAAATTGGCGCCTATCTCGAGTTCTATGAATTCTTTACTACCGGCGTGCTGATGGGTGTTCCGGACTATGTCCCTGCAGAAATTGTTGACGGACCTGTCCGAGTTACGCCTAGCAGCTTTGGCGAGCTTGCAGCCGGCATCCTGAATGTTTCCCGCCTGAAGACGGGAAAAGTGACTCTTTGCCGGCTCGCTCAGCGCCGCACTAAGTACGTTCTACACCTCGTGGTGGGTCAGGCGGAGACGCCGAGACCATGGGAAGAGGCGGGTTGGGCGCCTCCTGCGCCGCAACTTCCTGGCCTGGAAGTCAAGCTCGATTGTGACATGAAGGAGTTTGCTCAAAACGTGATGGGACAGCACTACATCTTGAGCTATGGGGACAATTCGGCGGTGCTCGAAGATTTCTGCGAACTGAGGGGGATAGAGATCATTCGCTGAGCAGCTTCAGCTTGCTGGGTTGTCGTTGTGAGATTGGGCATTGCATTGAACGATTCGAGCTCTGACTGACGGCGACTATGAGGTGCGCCTTCGCTACAGTCGATCTAACGATGTGCGCAGCGAGTAAAGTGAGTGAGGCTGTTTGGATGGACAACCGCGCTCCCTGACGGAGCAGGACTTCGTAACATGCTGGTGTTATCCGCGACCGTGAAAAGTCTATTTGAATAGGAAGCTCGCTATTGGATACTCAACTCCGGCGTGTACTGACTCTGTGGGACCTCGTATTTTACGGATTGGTCCTGATTCAGCCGATTGCGGCTGTGCCGCTGTTTGGAATTGCAGACCAGCTTTCTCGCGGCCACGTTGTAACCACCATTTTGATCGCGATGGTGGCGATGATGCTCACCGCCTTCAGCTACGGCCGCATGGCCGCCGTGTACCCAGTGTCCGGCTCGGCTTACACCTACGTTGGCCGCGGGCTAAATCCGTATCTGGGTTTTCTGACCGGCTGGGCGATGATGCTCGACTACCTTGTAATACCGATCATCAACATAATTTATGGCTCTCTAACCCTGAACCGCATTATCCCCTCTGTCCCGTATGTGGCTTGGGTGGTCGCATTAACAATCATTATTACGTTTCTCAACCTCCGGGGAATTCGCACAACGGCTCGTACCAACGTCACCTTGCTCATCATCATGTGTTTCGTGATTGGCGCCTTTATGATTCTGGCAGTGAAATACCTCCTGCATCTGGGAGGCATGGCAAGCCTGTTTTCTCTGCAGCCGTTCTACGATCCAAAGACGACAGATTTACCGTCGATCGCAACCGCGACATCCTTGGCGGCGCTCACTTACATTGGATTTGACGGCGTTACGACCCTTTCGGAGGAAGTGCACAATCCCAAGCGCAACGTATTGCTGGCTACAGTGCTGGTTTGCCTGTTGACGGGTATTTTCAGTGGAACCCAGGTTTACCTCGCGCAGCGGGTTTGGCCGGATTACTCGAGTTTCCCGAATGTGGAGACTGCATTCATGGACATCTCACGGCGCGTGGGAGGTCTCGGGCTTTTCAATGCGATGGCCTTCACATTAATCGTTGCGAGCCTCGGTAGCGGACTGAGCGGGCAGGCAGGTGCAGCCCGGGTTTTGTTCGGCATGGGGCGAGACAACGCCTTGCCCAACAAGTTTTTCGCATATATCAATCCGAAAAGCCGCGTGCCCAGCTACAACATTTGGCTGATTGGCTTGCTCACGTTTCTGGGATCGATGCTGCTCGATTTTGAGCGGGCCGCGGAAGTGTTGAACTTTGGCGCTTTTCTCGCCTTCATGGGGGTGAACCTTGCAGCCATCAAGCAGTTTTACTTTCTTCGGGGCCCCGACGAGAGGAAGAAGTTGTTCAAGGATGCCGTTCTTCCCGCCATGGGATTTTTGTTTTGCCTGTGGATCTGGTGGAATTTGCCGCGGCCCGCAAAAGTTGTCGGCGGGATCTGGTTCCTTGTAGGGATAGTTTACTTAGCCTATATTACCCGCGGCTTCCGGACTCAACCGGTGGCCATCGATTTCGGTGAGAGTTGATGTTGGTGGTGCGAGTCACTCGTGCTGTTCGCAATCCGAAAAGAAGGGAGAACTTCCTTGGCTCAGGCAAGAATGGCAGGTTTCCTCGCGCTGGCATTCCTGAGTGTCGGCGTTGCAGCGTTGCATCCTTCGGATTGGATTTCGTACGCCGCGGAGAGCACTGCTGCGAAAGTCGAACGGTTGGATCCCGCAGCGAACGACATTATTCCAGATGGCGCAGCGTTGGAAAAGCTGGCGACAGGATATACCTGGACCGAAGGACCTATTTGGATCGCAGAGGGCTATCTGCTATTTGCGGATATTCCGGGTAATAGCATCCACAAATTGCCGTCGGCGGGTGCAGCCAGCATTTTCCTGCGTCCTAGTGGCTATAAAGGATCAGCAGGGTTTGGTGGCCATGAACCGGGCTCGAATGGCATGACGCTCGATGCACGCGGACGCTTGACGGTCGCCGGGCATGGGCAACGCGACGTCTACCGGATCGAATCGCTTACCAATCCGACACTCCAAACTGTTCTGGCGGATACCTATAAGGGTAAACGGCTCAACAGTCCCAATGATCTCGTTTACAAATCCGACGGCTCGCTCTACTTCACGGATCCACCCTATGGCCTCTCTACCCAAAAAGATAATGATCCCGGTAAGGAATTGGAGGTCAACGGCGTTTATCGCATTGCGAGCGCTATCGATCAAAAGCCGGGTGCGCCCCCGCGGCGGGAAAATCTGCAACTCCTGGTGAAGGATTTGCCGAGGCCCAACGGAATTGTCTTTTCGCCGGATGAGAAATACCTCTACGTCAGCAATTCCGAACCGCAGAAAATCTGGATGCGCTACCGGGTGCAGCCAGACGGAACCCTGGCTGATGGAAAAGTTTTCTATGACGCAAGCTCTGATCCGCGAAAGGGAAATCCCGACGGGATCAAAGTGGATCGGGCTGGAAATCTGTACGGGGCGGGACCTGGCGGTCTGTGGATATTCTCTCCCGCGGGGCGGCACATCGCCACGATCGCGATGCCTGAACCCGTCGCGAACCTGAATTGGGGCGGCAGTGACGGCAAGGCGCTATTCATCACAGCAAGTACGAGCGTATACCGCATCGATCTGAAGGTTTCCGGAGTGCATCCGTAATCGCCCGCGGCTGTGCCCGGTTCTTAGAACGCTACCCCATGTTCGACGAGCGTGAGGTGAGGCTGGTCGAGAGGAGCTTTATTCATGAGCGTGCAATATCGAATTAACCGGTTGCTGGGACCCGACGGGAAATGTTGTGAAGTCGCTATGGATCACGGCGTACATAACGAACCGAGCTTCCTGTCAGGAATTGAAGACCTGGCGAAAGTCGTTGATCAGTTGGTGGCGGCAGACGCGGATGCTTTGCTGCTGAGCATGGGGCAGGCCCACTTCTTGCAGGAGCATCTGGGGCGCCGCCGTCCGTCGCTCGTGGTACGCAGCGATCCCACGAATTTCTATGGCATACCGGCTCCCAGTCACGTTTATTGCCAACTCGTCGAACGCGCGGTCGAACGAGCCGCGGCTCTGGATGCGGTGGCCTTGGTGGTGAATCTTCTGTGGGCGGCCGATCAACCTGCCTTGCATCGGCAGTGCGTCGCGAATATTTCCAAGCTGAAGCCGGAATGCGAGCGTCTCGGTCTACCGCTGATGGTAGAGCCGCTCGTGATGATTCGCGATGAGAAAAAAGGCGGTTACAAGTTCGATCCGGACCTATCGCGATCGGTGGCGTTGGTGCGCCAGGCAGTTGAATTGGGAGCGGACGTAGTGAAGGCGGATCCATCTGAGAATCTTGATGAATACGAGCAGATTCTCCAGAGCGCTTCGGGCAAGCCGGTTCTCGTGCGGGGCGGCTCAAGGATCTCGGACAAGGAGCTTTTGATGCGCACCCATGCGCTGATTAGAAAGGGAGCCGCCGGCGTGGTTTATGGACGCAACATTTATCAGCATACTCATCCAGAAAAGATGCTGCGGGCCTGCCATGCGATCGTTCACGAGAGCGCAAGTGTGGCGCAGGCGGAAGCCATACTCGCGGCAAGATAACAAAACGACGAACGAATGACAGACCTTCCTCTAAGTTCAAATAGGAGCTTTCCAAGTTTGGCGTCCGGCACAAGAGCGTCGTGCTCGTGTCCGGAGGCTTCTGAGTAACGTTTGGAGGCGCGGGGCGGAGTCGAACCGCCGATAAGGGTTTTGCAGACCCCTGCCTTGCCACTTGGCCACCGCGCCCTTGGTTATTCAGTTTTGGCCGACGCTCTGCCTTACTCCAGCACTTAGAATGATGGCTTGAGCAATCTCCTTCATCGGTCGATGTTTGTGCTGGCTCTGGCGCTGCAAAGCCAGGAGGGCTTCGTGCTCGCTGAGTCCCAGTTCACGTTGCAGAATGCCCTTACCGCGCTCGACCAGCTTCCGTGTTTCCAATTCCATCAGCCGGTCAGAATTCTTGCGCTCCAGGCGTGAGATACCGATATCAGCACCCAGCAGAAATCCAACGCTGGAAAGCAGCTTGAGTTCTCTGCAGCTGTATCGGCGGGGTTGGCTGTGCTGCAAGTTGATCACGCCCACCAATTTCTTGCGGGCTAGCAACGGTACTGACACAAACGTCTCGCCAGGATCGGTTGACCATTGATCAAAAGTCCTGGCCTCACACCGCCCCCGGCTGTTGCTCGAAATGGCCATTGGAACCCGATGTTCTGCCAGCAAGGCCATGTAGCTCTTACCCAGTGGGAGCCTAGTGTATTTCGGCTCCTCCCGATCCAAGTGCTTCCAAACCCAGAGCGCCAGTTCTGCGCCGTCCCGGACATAGATGAAGCAGCGGTCGCAATTGATCAGCGCAATCGCGAAACTCACGGTGGCGGCTAGCGCCTCATCCAATGTATCGCCGCGGGCAATATGCCTGCCGATCTCATGTACCCATTCAACATCGGTTTCAATCTGCGTTTGTTTCGTATACACGGTGGCTATCCTTCCCTGATTCTTTTCGGCTGTAGGGTCCGATTCGGCGAATCTGCACTCTCTGCTTTCGCCTGCTGCTAGAAAGGGTTGGGCTTCATGCAAAATGTCCAGAAACAGCCAAGTTGATTGCGGTTCAGAAGTACTTAAGACAACTGGAAACAAATGAAGATGGGTATGCATCGACAGCGAGGTTGAACGCGATGGCAGGTGGCAAGCATTTCGAAACCTCGGCCTTAGCAAGTATGTCTATGTATATGATAGGCTATCTTTGCTCGCTGCGCAAGTTATTGTCAGCCTGCAACACTCGGAAGGCCTTAGAAGGACTCAGGGGTCTCCCAGCACGCAAAGGATTCCGTCATGCATATCGCTTCTAGCGCGAAACTGGCCGCTGCAACCGTACTGGCAGTGTTTGCTACCACGGTTTTAGCGTCGGGACAATCCGTGGAGGGCACGTGGGACGCGACCGTCACCGTGAACAGTGTTTCCGTTCCATTCAAGATCGAAATCGACGGCAGCGGAGCGGATGTGCATAGCTACTTCTTTAACGGCGACGACCGAGTCAACCCGTCAAGCAATGGAACGTTCCAGAATGGCTCTCTGGTGCTGACTTTTGACAGTTACGCCACGAAGCTTGAAGCGACCCTTAATGATGGAATACTGACCGGAACCTACGGGGGAGGTTTCGGCAGTCCTTATGTATTCCAAGCAAAGCGGCACGACCCATCCCAGGTTGCACGCAGCGACCAACATGCACCGGATATTTCCGGGCTTTGGGAAATTCAAGTCAAAAGCCCAAAGGGGGAGTCGGCCTGGCACTTCGTCGTGAATCAGACAGGCGCGAAGATCGGCGCAGCAATTGTGCGGGTCGATGGCGACACTGGAACCCTTTCGGGTAATTTCAAGGACAGTAAGTTTATCCTAAGTCACTTCACCGGAGAGCGACCGTTTTACGTTGAGGTGACGCCGCAATCCGATGGTAGTCTGCAATTGCAAATCGCCAGCTTTCATGACACACAAACGCTCGTAGCGCTGCGACCGGCGGAGGCGCGAGCACGAAATCTTGCTCCACCCGACGACCCAACGCAGCACACAAAAGTGAAGGATCCCGGGCAGCCGCTGCGTTTTTCGTTTCCGGATCTGACCGGCCGGATTGTCTCCGACACTGACGACCGATTTCAGGGCAAAGTAGTATTAGTCAATATCACCGGAAGTTGGTGCCCGAACTGCCACGACGAAGCCCCTTTTCTCGAAGAACTCTACCGGAAGTATCACGGCCAGGGACTTGAGATTGTCGCCCTGGACTTCGAACCGGCAGAACAGCTGAAGAGCCTCTCGCGAGCAAGGGCGTTCATTAAGCGCTATGGCATCGAATACACCTACCTGATCGCGGGAGAACCAAACCAGTTAAATGAGAAGGTTCCACAGGCCGAAAACCTGAATGCGTGGCCCACGACATTCTTCGTTGGCCGAAATGGCTTGGTGCGCTCGATCCACACTGGTTTCACCAGTCATGCAAGCGGCGAGCTCGATTCACGTTTGAAGGACGATGTCCGCAACGAGATTGCACAATTGCTTTCGGAGAACGTTCATGTTGCAAAAGGTGGGAACTGAGATTCAGATTTCCGGGAGTCCATCATGATAACCCGTAGAAGATTCCTTCTATCCGCCGCAGCCGCATGTGCGGTAGCCGTTGCACAACCAGTTTGTGGAAAGGTGGCGGGCCGAAACCCACTCACCCGCAAAGAGCGCGTAGACCGGGCACTGGCAGGGCAGGATGTAGACCGTCCGCCATTCACGCATTGGCATCACTTCGGACCGCAGACTCCCGAAGAGCACGCCAAGGCCACACTTGATTATCACTGGAAGTACAAGACGGACATCGTGAAAGTGATGAGCGATTATCCGTACCCCAAGCCCGAAGGCAACTGGTACGAGCTGAAGGTTTTGGACAACCCCTTCCCCGAGCAGATTCGGGCTTTGGAACTGATCCGTGACGGACTGCACGGAGACGCGTATATTCTCGAAACTGCGTTCAATCCCTGGCAGGTCGCAGTGAAACTTTCGTCGAAGGAAGAAGTCGTTCGCCTCCAGCAAGAGAACCCTCAGCGACTGCTCGATGCACTTGATGTACTGACGCAGTCGCACATTAACCACGCCAAGCGCGCCTTTGCTGTGGGCGCTTCGGGAGTTCTCTTTTCGATTGCGAACGCCAACCGCGCGGAGCTCTCACCGGCAGACTATGCTAAATTCGGCGCACCGTTTGACAAGCGGTTCTTTGCAGCGACCGCCAGCGCCAAGCTGAACTTCCTCCATTTGCACTGGGAGAATGAATATGTTGACCAGTTTGTAGACTTTCAGGCCCCGGTCGTCAACTGGTCGGTGCAGTCGAGCGGCGTGTCGGTCAGCACGGTGCGGAGCAAGTTCTCGCAGACGATTGCCACTGGAATCGATGAGAAGAATTACAAGGATCTCACGTCGGAGCAGATACGCAACCAATGGCAGAGCGCCAGGAGTGTGGCCGGCAGCAAGTTCATTTTGACGCCGGGATGCTCCGTCCCCAATGACAGCACCGACGAGGAACTGTTTCGACTTCCTCAGGTCGTCGGAGCGTGAGCGCTGCGCAAGAAAAGGTGGAGTCTCCCACATTCCGTCGCAAACCATGGGGAACAATGCAGAAGCGAGGCATTCTGGGTGGCGACATCAGGCGCGCAACTCATGGCGAGGATGAACACAGCTTGCAAGTTAGCGCAGTGATATGCTGTTTATCTTCATGATGGACGCGCAACAACTCGGTCGGAACATCACTCTGTGTGTCACGCTTGCGTTGGTGTCGGCTGCGGCGCTGGCTGCGGACTTTAGAGATATTCCCTACCGCGAGGTTGATGGCATCCGGCTGTTGCTCGATGCGCACATTCCCGACGGCAGAGGCCCGTTTCCAGCAGCGATTCTTGTCCATGGGGGCGGCTGGGTCGCGGGCGACAAGCAGCAGTACATCACCTACATTTTTCAGCTGTTATCGGATGCGGACTTTGCCTGGTTCAGCATCAACTATCGGCTTGCCCCCGAGCACAAGTTCCCCGCCGATGCCGAAGATGTGGAAGCTGCCATCCGATGGGTCAGGGCCAACGCGGCGAAGTACAAGGTGGATCCCGGCCGCATCGCGTTGATCGGTGAATCTGCGGGCGGACATCTGGTTTCCCTAGTCGGAGCGCGGAATCGAAAGGAAGCACGCGTGGCTGCGGTCGTGGCCATGTACGGGATTCACGACTTCATCTCGGCCTCGACCGAGTGGAAGCCGATTCCGGAAGAGATACTCAAGTTATTCGGCATTCGCGCGGTGGACGCCGAATCTGCTCCCATTCTCATTAAGGCATCGCCGGTTGTATACGTGAAGAAAGACATGCCGCCGTTCCTGCTGATCCACGGCTCAAAGGACGAGGACGTGCCCCATGAGCAGTCGGTCGAGATGTGCGACAAGATGAAGCAGGTGGGAGCACACTGTGATCTCATCACGATCGAAGGCGCGCCTCACGGAATGGATCACTGGGAAGAACACCCCGAATTCCTCTGGTACAAGAAAGCACTCGTCGATTGGCTGCGCACGACGCTCTCCGTGCAGTAAGGCCCGGATTGCGTCGGCGCATTACTGCGGCAGTCCATTGCTTTCTGAATCGACTCGCAAGCTTACTTTGCCGATGACACGGCCTTCGCTCTCGACCGACCACGAAAGCGTCTGCCACGTCCCTTTCGTTAATGCGGGCGGCGTAAGGGTCAACTGGATGGGATACGAGTCATGCGGCGCAACCGTAAAGAGAGTTGCGTCGGGCTTCTGGTTCCATCCCGCGGGTAGATCACGATGCAGAGTCACCTGCTTCGCCGAGTCGGTATCGTTGCGAAGGATCAAGGGAACCCACAAGGTTTCACCCGGCGCCACTTGCGCCTCGGGCGAATAGAGATTCGCGAGGTGCTCCAGATTATGGGCAGGCCAGAAGGCATGGTAAAACGCCCATGGACCGCCGAGTTCCAGCGCGACGTCAGGAGCCAGCCTCTCGTATCCTCGCGTCCGCGCGTAAGGAATGGGAGCGCTGGTAATTCCCTCGAAGACATCCCCGGTCGGAGAACCCCCCACCAGCGATTTGCCCCAGATCAGGCGGACCGGGGTTTCGGAAAACTCTTTCAACTGCGCATCGGTGAAGTCTCCCTGCGTCTGATAGGCAGCCCAGGCTTCGGCAGCGATGCGTGAGTACGGGACCTTCCTCAAAGGGGAAGTATCGCTGGTCGGGTATTCGGGACCGTTGCCATTCAGAAAATCAAAATGAATTGTGTCGGAGAAAAAATAGAGTTTCTTCGGCTGCCAGGAGCGCAGACCTTCGCCGTAGTTATTGATGCCTTGCGGTGAGCGCGGCGCTTCCACTTGCTCGGGGAAGGCGAGCGGGTTGGCGGCCAGGTCGAAGGCCTCGGTAGCGAGCACGGCCGCTCCCTGATGGTCATCGTGGTTCTCGCCCACGACGTAGTCCGGGAGCCACGTGAAGATGACTTCCGGGCGGGTGAGACGCACGAGACGTACCACTTCTTCCAGAGACTGGCCGTGCCCCCAAGCTTCGAGGGAATGGAGCACGTCGCCTCCGGGCGTGTCCGATCCGTGGAGAAACCAGGCATTTGTGATGCCGTACGAGGCCAGCGAATGGCGGGCCTCCATCTCCCGCACATCGGCGAGCGCCTTGGCTTGCTCTTGCCCAACGGCATTGCCGCCTGAGTTGCCGCGAGTCATGTAAACAACGGCCGCGCGCTTGTGCTGCAGTTCGATGACTTTCGCCAGATACGCAGCTACTTCGATGTCGTCGTCGGGATGACCGACGATCAGCAGGATGTCCACTTTATAGCGGCCATCCGGCTCGGGAAGTGCGGGCGCATGCGCTTGCGCCACAAGCGAACCACAGCAGACCAAGAGTACAAGCAAGAGACACCCAGAGCGATTCATGGAGAGTTCTTCCTCACGAAACTCATAATTTACAGAAAACCGTTCGAGCCAGCCGATCCGTCACATTTTGTGCAACGGACCCGCGACTAGAAGCGAAAGTGTAGCCCAAACTGCATCTCGCGCATGGGGGATTGCGTTGACGTGATCTGACCGGCGCCGGATTGATCGACGACGTTGGCCGGCAGGCCCAGATTCGGATGGTTGAGGGCGTTGAAGTTCTCCCAACGGAACTCCAGGGTTTTGCCTTCCACGACGGTGAAAGTCTTGGCCAGAGCCAGGTTCAGCACGGCCTCGCGCGGACCGCGCAGCGAGTTTCGACGAACGAAGCCATCGCGGTAGGGTTGCTGCGGGCCGGTGAAAGCAGCCGGGTTATACCACAGAGTGGCGTTCGGGTGCGGGACGTGCGGGTTTCCGATCTGGTCGGGGCGCACGTTGTTGAAGTCGGCGTTGACGCTGGCGCTGTTGGAGACATGCACGGTAAAGGGCATGCCGGAGGAGAAGGTGGAGATGCCGTCGAGGTTCCAGCCGCCGAGCAGCAGGTCGAGGGGGCGGCTGACGTTACTGCCCCAATGGCGTCCCTTGCCGAAGGGCAGTTCCCACAGGTTGGAGATGGTGAAGGTATGAGTGTGATCGAAGTTGGCCGGACCATGATCGGCGCGCCAATTCAGGTTGTTGTCGTAGACACTGCCGTATTCGGTATTGTCGAGCGCCTTGGCATAAGCGTAGGTGGCCAGGAAATCCAGGCCGCCGCTGAGGCGTTTTTGCAGCTTCATCTGTAGGCCGTTGTAGCTGGAGTTGTCGCAGTTGCAGGTTTCATACAACGACTGCTCAAGCCCGAATTTGTTGAAGTACAGGCGGCGCGAATCGAAAGTTCCTGGGCCGGGGACTGCCTGGTTGACGTTGGGATTCACGTAAAGGTGACGGCCAACGTTGCCGACGTATGCGGCTTCAAACGACAGCGTGGGAGTGAACTGGTGCTGGACGGTGAGGTTCCAGAAGTCGACACGCGGGATGCGATAGGAACTCGGCGGATTGAAGAAGAAATAGACCTGCAAGCCGTCGGGCAGGGGAAGACGGCCGCTGGCGGGAATCTGCAGGGAAGCGGGAAGCGGCGGCCCTTGAAAGAGGTTGAAGACCGAGTCGTAAGAACTCGACGGGCTGAGCTGTTGCGGAAGCGTGATCGGCGGATCGTATTCCGGAGACTGGCCGAACACGGCGCCTAATCCGGAAGGAGTGTAGCTCTGTCCGTAGCCGGCGCGGATGACCGTCTTCGGCTGGAGTTGATAAGCCACGCCAAGCCTGGGCGCGAATCCGAGATTGTAAGCCTGCACGCCCATGTTGCTGGGAACGGAACCAATTCCAGCGGCGAGCAGATCACCGGTGGTGGGATCAAAGCTGCCAGCGCCACCGCGGCTGGCGGCTGTCTGGGGCAGGTAGTTTTCGTAGCGCACGCCGTAGTTCAGAGTGATCTTCGGAGTGATGCGCCAGGAATCCTGCGCAAAGAAGAACAAACGGGTCTGGCGGAGGCCGGCGTGATATCCGCCGCCCGTAAAGTAGCGAACGAACTGATTGGGTACGCCGAGCAGGAAAGAGGCCAGGGCGGAACCAGTGGTGGCGCCGCTGTTGACCCCAACGTTGTCCACATCTGCGTTGCCGGTTGCGGAGTCGTTGAAGGTGATTTCGCCCGATCGATGGTTGTCGCTCGGAATGCGTTGCTGCTGCAGCCGCCGGAGGTCTGCGCCCCATGCGAAGGTGTGATTCCTGCGGGTCTTAGTCCAGTTGTTGACCAACTGGAAGTGATTCTCGGTCTCCTTAAGAGGGCAATTGCACTGGTTGATGCCAAGCGCATATCCGAAGTCGAAACCGCCGTTGCCGTTGATGTAGAAGGCGGGCATGCCGCTGGTTTCAGCAGTCCCGAGATTCAGACCCGGGATACCAGCGTCGCTGGCGGGAGTAGTGCCAAGACCGTTGGGTTCGGTCCGAATGCGATAGCGGTAGAAGCCAAGGCGAACGTCCGTGATCAGAGACGTGCTGACGGCGTAGGAGTATCCGAGAGCGATGCTCTGGTTGCGCGCGGAGGATTGCCCGGCGAACGCGGAGCCATTTAGCGCCGGACCTCCGGCGAGTTCGCCAAAAGCGCCGGGGGCGTGCTTGGAGAAATCACTGATGGTGTAGCGTCCGAAAAGATGAGCCTTCTCGGAGAGCGCTTCATCGATGCGCACGTCCTCCTGATCGTTGCTGAACTGGTCAATGCCAACGCCTACGAAGTTATTGGCCACGTCTCCGGGGTTTCCGAAGTTGGGTACGGGAATGTTCTGAAGCAAGCTGGTGATCGGGGCGGGCACAGAAGGCAGAACGTTGACCTGCCCCTGGCTGGAGATCGCCTTGCGGCCGGTGCCGTCGGCATTCCCCGTGTTGGGATCGAAGATCATGCCGGTTTGTGCAGGCACAACTGCGCCTTCAGTCGTGGTAACCGTTTGTGGAGAACTGCAAGGAGTGGAGGAATTGCTGCCGTCCATGCAGATATAGTTGCCCAACAAGGCCTGCAGATTGCCGGCGCGCTCGCCGGCAGTTGGAACGGTCGTCACGACGGGAGCTCCGGTATGCCGGCGCGTGCCCTGATAGTCGAAGAAGAAGAACAGCTTGTTTTTGATGATGGGAGCGCCCACCGATCCGCCGAACTGATTCCAGTGCAAGGGCAGGGAGCCGGCGAAGGGATCGGCAGCGTCGAACTGGCCGTTGCGCAGGTACTCAAATAAAGAGCCGTGCCACGCGTTGGTTCCAGACTTGGTGGTGGCCTGCAACAGGGCGCCGGCGACGGAACCGAACTCGGCGTCGTAGTTGCTAGTGGTCACTTTGAATTCCTGTAGCGCGTCGATGTTGGGATTGACCACGGCGATGCCCAGGCCGGAGCTATTGTTCTCGGTGCCGTCGAGCAGGAATCCGTTGTGGGTGAACTGCTGGCCGTTGGCCGAGAACTGAACGCCACCCTGGGGATTCTCCGCGGAGGAGTGCTGCCAGTCGTTCATCTGGGTGCCCGGAAGAGTGAACACGACCTCGGTCAAATTGCGATTCAAGATCGGCAAGCTGGCCAGTTCGCTGGTGGTCAGGATCGTGCTGACATCAGCTCGGTCGGTCTTCAATAGCGGAATCTCATCGGTCACCGTGACCACCGACTGGGCCTGGCCAACGGTCAGAGTGGCATTCACTTCGGTGGAAGTGTCAACGTGCACCTCGACCGTGCTTTCAAATGGAGCAAAACCCGAAGCAGTGATCCGAACCTTGTAGCGCGCGGCCAGCAGGTGTGTCTGCACATAGTTGCCGGCTTCGTTGGTCGAAGTTTTGTAGCTGATGCCGCGCTCAAGGTCGGTCACGGTAACAGCCGCATTGGGGACAACAGCTCCGCTTGGGTCACCAACATGTCCGAGAATCTTGCCGGAAACCGCCTGACCCCACATGGCTGAGTGAAGCGAAAGTCCCAGCATCCCGACGACCAAAAGCATGTTTCTTGCCGTTTTCATGAGTACCCCCAATTTCCTTTCAACCCAACAGATAGTCCGAGATCAAAGCGCTCTCTGGTCGCCAGTGGCGGCTGCGGATGAATGGCCCGACTCCAGCCCCTCCGGGTCAAGAATCATTGCTAGTAACTTAAAAGCGTTATGACGGCCCGATGTGAAGGCTGGAAATGTCTTCCAGATACACTCCAGTGCTGTGCGCGCCCGGAGCGGAATCCCGGGTCGATGTGAAGATGAGCCAATGGCCATCCGGGGAAATAGACGGGTAGCCATCGAACGCATCGTTGTAGGTCAGGCGCACCTGCTCATCGCTGTTCAGATCGCCAAGGAATATTTCAAAGTTGTGGGGAGGCAGGACTTTTACGAAGACATAGTGATGACCATCGGGCGCCGGGAAGGGCGACCAGTTGGTGCCATCGTCGTGGGTAAGCTGGCGCAGTCCGGTGCCGTCTTCGTTGATGGTGAACAGAACCATGGGCAGAGGGCTTTTGCGGGCGACGGCATCGGCCGTACGCCAGGCGCGAAAGATGATGGTTTTGCTATCACGAAATACGAAGGCGCCGCCTGGCTGCCAGCCGTCGAGGTGAGTGATCTGGACCGGATCGCTGCCATCAGGGTTCATCTTCCAGAGTTCCATTTTTCCCGAGCGCTGGCTGCCGAACAGAATCCACTTCCCATTGGGAGCGAGCGAGACCTCGGCGTCGTAAACCAGATTGTTGGTAAGACGCTTTACCTCGCTGCCATCAAGGTTCGAGGTATAGAGTTCAGAGCCCTGGGGATAGTCATTGGGATCGGAGTAGTTCGACTTGGGCAGATCTAAATGGTCGCGCGTGGAAGTCCAAATGATTCGCTTGCCATCCGGAAAGAAAAAGGAGCAGGCGTCGTCGCCGTGATCGTTGATGCGGCGAATCTCCGTGCCGTCGATCGCGAGTGTGTAAACGTGGTAGCTGGTGTCGCCTTCCTGTTTGGCGTTTCCGATGATGTGGCGGCCATCGGGAGCGAAGTAGAATTCGGCGCCGGGGCCAAGATTCGGAATGCGATGCACGGGGAACTCTTGGCCACCGGTCGCCGCGGGAGCGGACGGTGTTTGGGCGACAACCGCCGGGGCGATGAGTAGGGTGAGAGCCAGTGCGAACCATCGTGCTGGTGAGAATCGTTGGGGTCTATCGTCAGTCATAGAGTGCAGTGCAATCTTTCTTTTCATTTGGTCCTTCTCTTTCAAAGGTGCCCTATTCAACCCGCGCTAGAACTGGAGTTTGAGGGCTACTTGCACGTTAAATGGTTCTCCGGGCCCGATGCCTGGCAAGCCAAACTGCTCGCCATTAGTGGAAGTGATGGGTAGCGTGAAGGGCGCCCCGGGCCCGGCGGGAATCAAGAGATTCGCACCCA
>Ga0187852_1000806_pt1 | contig 32453 bp, 22 predicted proteins | sample June2016WEW_6_40_FD_134511 | JGI IMG/M metagenome (GOLD analysis project Ga0187852, IMG submission 134511) | Peatland microbial communities from SPRUCE experiment site at the Marcell Experimental Forest, Minnesota, USA - June2016WEW_6_40 | ecosystem: Environmental > Terrestrial > Soil > Wetlands...
AGCTCGCTTGACCGCCTCGACCGCCATCTGCATCATTTTGACTTTCTTCTCACCGACCGTCTTGCCGTATTTCTCGTCGCGGAATTTCCCCATGATGTGGATATCCGAAACGCCGATGCCGGTATGAATGCGGGGCCTTTTGGCCTTCGCCAGCGCCTTGCCGCAGGCCTCAATGTCCTCGGGCACGGCACGCGACAAACCGCAGATCACGGGGCCGTCAATCTCCTGCGCGATCCGCTTGACGGCCTCGAAGTCTTCGGGCGAAGAAGCGGGATATCCTGCCTCGATGACGTCGACTTTCAGCCGGGCTAATTGCCGCGCGAGAGTGAGCTTATCCGGGCTACTAAGCCTCGAACCAGCCGCTTGTTCGCCATCCCTCAGCGTCGTGTCAAAGATCGCTACTTTCTGTCCTTTGCTCATAGCTGTCATCCCCATCGGAAGAATCTCGCCGGTACTCCACTGATTCATGCCGGATCATTGCCTGCGGAGCAGGGTTAACCTTGTACAAATTACCACGAATTGGCGGTCCAATGGACGGAGTTGACCCGAGCGGGCCTTCCGCGAGCTTGGCGTCCGAACTCGCCAGCTACCTGTTACCTGGGTCGCTTCCGGAGATCGGGCTGACTTCGCCGGCCGAAAGAGATTCACAGGGAATTATATCGCTACCCTCTGAGGGCGTACTAAATTGCGCGCGAATCGAATCACTAACGAGTACTCACGATATGGCGTGTGATCGCGGACTGGTACGGCCTCCGGACGAAGCGGCGAGGGGCACCCAACTGGTTGCGCTCAAATCTGCTACATCACAGCCAGCGTTATCTGCCTTCTGAAGTCCGCGAAGGGGGAAAGCCAGGTACACAAAACTGGCACAATCCGCTATGATGACGAGTGTTAGAGGGCACAGAGACAATCTACTAATTCGGCTTGCTAGTGTTGTGTCTCTCAAGTGCCTATACAATCCCGCTCGGCGAGTGGCGCACGTAGCGCCGGCTTCCAGCCGGCACGGAGCCGCCAGGATGGCGGCGTTACATCTGTAAACCTATTTGAGAGACACAACACTAGAGCTCAAATCAGATCGTCCGGCCAACCACATGAGTTGTTCTTGATGGAGACTCGCTTATGTCAGTACGGAACACATTGAAGGCGAAATGGCTCTGGTATTCGGTGTTTTGCCTTGCTTGTTGGGCGCCGTTTACCTTTTGCGCGAAACTGGGCTTGAGGGAAATGTCTGCTTCCGGCATGCAATTCCTCTTCACCCTTGGGGGAGTTCCTATCGCTTTGGCGGTGCTAGCGGCCCGACGCTTTAAGTTTGAGCGAAATCGAAAAGGAACCGCCTATGGCCTTGCCGTAGGAGTTCTTTCTGCCATCGGAACTTTAGCTCTTTTCGCGGCTTACCGCACCGGAGGTAACACCGCCGTGATCACGACTGCCACATCCCTCTACCCGATGGTCACGGTTGTACTCGCAGTCGGCTTCCTGCGTGAGCGGCTTACTCTGATCCAAATCGTCGGGCTCGTTTTTGCCTCAGTGGCCTTTGTGCTTTTTTCACTTTAACCTGACCGGAGAACTACAATGCATCTGCCACCTTGGTACCTTTACGCTGCTATCGTGCTGATTGCGTGGGGAGTTGTCGGCATATTTCAAAAGCTGGCGACCAATCACATCTCGGCTGGCTCCACCCTGGTTTTACTGATTGTCGGATTCCTGCTATTCGAACCTCTTGTCTATCCAGGCAGTGCGCTCTTCCACTACTCGGCTCGTGCACTAGCATACGGCCTGATCGGGGGTTTTCTCAACAATCTGGGCGCCTGGGCTCTTTTTGCTGCGATGGAAAGCGGAGGCAAAGCCTCGATTGTGGCTCCTTTCACGGCGCTCTATCCGCTGGTGGTCGTCCTTCTCGCGCCGTTGATCCTGCACGAGTCCGTCACCTTGCCGCAGGCAATTGGAGTGGGGTGCTCGCTGGTTGCTGTGGTTTTGCTTTCGCTGTGAGCTCTCCCTGAGGCACGGGAAGAGTTTACACGCCCAGAAGATCGGTTCCGTCTGCATTTTTTGATATTTACGGGAAGGCGAATGATGGGTTACTCGTGTCCATTCCCGAAGCCGTTCACGCTCGCGGTTGCACTCTGCTTTATTGTGTTTGGGTCCTTGCTCGGCGCCAATCTGGATTATTCGAGCATTGAGAAAGCTATCGCGGAGCATAACCTCGCGTTGGCCAAACAGGCACTCGACAGTCACCTACAAGCTGAGCCTCGCGATGCGCGCGCACATATGTTGCTCGGAATCGTCCTCGATGAGCAGAACCAGCCCGAGCAAGCGGAAAAGGAAATCAAGGAGGCACTGCGAATTCAACCGAACCTCGCCGCCGCCCACGTCAATCTCGGTAAGCACTACGCGCGCCAGGGTGACCTGGCTGCCGCGGTTCGTGAGCTTGACACCGCCGTTCACCTCGACCCCAATAACGCCACCGCGCATGAGAACCTCGGCGCAGTGCTGCTGGCGCGAGGTGACCGCGCCCAAGCAGTTGGACAACTCCAAGCCGCTGTCGCTTTGGCGCCGCGCCAGCCCTCGGTTTTGATGACGCTCCTTAAGGCGCAATTGGCGTCGCGCGAATTCGCACAAGCCCGGCTAACGGTCTCCAGAATTGCTGACCTGGCACCGCCCACCGTCGACCCGTATGCTGGGCTCGGAGCTATTCAGGCAGAAGGAGGCGATTACCCGGGCGCTATCAAGACCTTCGAGAAAGCGCTTGCCCGCGAGCCAAAGTCCCCCGATCTTCTATACAACCTCGCGCTTGCCCACCAAAAGTCAGGGAATCTGGAGAGTGCACGCGAAATCCTGGAAACAATGCAGAGAGAGAACGACAGAGGGGAAATCGAGAACCTGCTCGGGCAAGTGTATGAGGATGAGCGACAATATGTGAAAGCCGCACAAGCCTTACAACGAGCGATTAAGCTGGAACCGGCCAATGAATCCTATCGTTTTGACTTTGCTTTGGAACTCCTCAAGCATCGCAGCTATGACGTTGCAATCGCAGTTTCAGAACAAGCCATCAGCGATTTTCCGAGCTCGATGAGGTTGCGGATGATTCAAGGCGTTTCGTACTTTGGTCGCGGTTTATACGACGATTCTGTCGGGACCTTTTTCGAAGCCGCGCGGAGATTTCCGGATGAGGAGTTGCCACTCTTCTGCTTGGCGCAGGCTGCCAGGGTTACGGGAGACAAGACGGAGGAAGTGCAATCCCTTATCAGCGCCTACTCGGAACGCCATCCGGCCCAGCCTTGGCCTTTGTATTTTCTGGGCCAACTCGCTTCCCAGATGGGGGAGGCTACGGGACACAGGGCGGACCTGGAGCGCGCCGGAGTGCTGCTGCGTAAGAGCGTCGCACTCGACTCAAACTACGCCGAAGCGCACTTTGAGCTTGGCAACGTCTACTCGAGGCTCTCGCAGTGGCGGGATGCTGCGGAAGAATATAGAAAGGCGATCAAGCTGAAACAAAGCATGCCGGAAGCCCATTATCGTCTTGCGACCGTCTATCGTCATCTTGGTAACTCTGCCAGCGCTCGGAGCGAACTGCAAGCCCACCAGCGCCTGACGCAGGCGGAATCGACACGGAGCCAGCGCGATCAGGACGTGCAGGTTTTTCTATTTAAGCTCGCACGCCAGGACTAAATTCCGTTACTCAAATCCCGCGTGGTGAGCAATCCTCCTCGGCCCCGTTAGAGGCGGATGCGGTAGCCTATCTCGTAGTGAGCAGATCCTGTTTCATGTTCGTCAACCGGCATGCTAAGATTAGCCCGACCCGTGCCACAAGGTGACAAACCGATCCCAAAGAGGAGGAAAGGAATGCAAGAGGGGAATCGTATGAGAAAACCTGCAAGGTCGGCTGAGCTATTAATCGTCCTCATATTCCTGAGTTGCTTACCAGTGGGCGCCGAACAACCGGAGCTAACCAAGGTTTTTCCCACGGAGATCCAGACTCCGCTGCCAAATCCCTTCATGGGGTGGGGAATCTGGGTGGCCCCGCGCCAGATGGGTTTCAGCACTCGACCCTTTTCAGTGGCTTATGACACCACAGGGTTCTCTGACGATGCGCCCTTGTTTAATTGGGCTCTGGTTGACTGGCACTGGGGAGATCTTGAGCCCAAAGAAGGAGAATTCAATTGGAAGAACTTCGACACGGTTCTTGACTACTGGAGCGCCCGCCACAAACAGTTCGTAGTCCGGTTCTGGGTGACAGACGATCCCGGATGGAACGGCCAGCCGGGCGGCCCCGTACTGCCTGATTGGATCTGGGAGAAAGGCATGCGTTACAACCAGTACAAGGGCAATGCGGGCAAGATGGTGCGAGAACTTGACTACAACGATCCTTCCTTCAAGAACGTCTATCTGCCCGCGCTCGAAACTCTTCTTAAAGCCTTTGCCAAGAAATACGACAAGCCTGGCACGCCGGTAATCCTTTTGCAGGTGATGGGTTACGGGCATTGGGCCGACTGGGCCACTTGGTACTCGCACTTCAAGTTCCCTAGCGTGGCTGCGAAACACCAGCTTCTCGCCGAAATCATGCAGGTCTATATCCGGACGTTTAAGCACATCCAATTGATGGAGATGGGAGACTGGGACTGGAACGAGTCTGAGTTCGCGACCTTGCAGGACCACTTGTATAACAAGGCCCTGGACATCGCAGTGGCACATCACTTTGGGCTGATCTGGACGGGATTCATTGATGGGCTCGGCCACTGGGATCGCGACATCATGGACGAGTACTGGAGGCAGGATCCCGTTACTGCCGAAGGCAATTGGGATTACAACGAAATCGTGGACCAGAAGGTGCATGGTACATTCGGCGAGAATCTTGATGTGGCGCTGGAATTCCACGCGAATTTCACACATTTTTACTTTGAAGCGCAAAGCTACAACCGGGCAATCCGCGACCAGCCTGAGGTGATTAAGCGCGGTCTCGAACCGGGAGGTTTGGGATACCGCCTGGTACCACTGTCATTGAGCTGGCCACGCTCTGTGCCTGCCGGTGATTTGCTGCTGCTCAAGCAGAACTGGGTGAATCGCAACGTAGGCCGCCTCTATGTACGGCACCTGCTGAAGCTGTACCTTACCGACGCGCAAGGAAACGAGAAGTTCAGCGAGGCTGTAACCGGTTTCGATGAGACGCGGTGGGTGCAAGGGCAAGAGTATCCGCTCATTAGCGTTTTCCACTTGCCCAAGGAGCTGACGCCGGGCACGTACGAGGTACGGATCGCGTTAGTGGACGAGGGGACAGGAAAGCCGGAGATCCGACTGGGGATCGAAGGAGAAGATGGGCAAGGTCGTTACAAAGTGGGCGAGATCCAGATTGAGACCTACAACGGTCCGGCCGGGTGCGGCAAGGCGTTTTGCCCCTGATTCGCAAAACCATTCTAAGTCTGCACGGAGGAGAGAAAGCCATGCTGCATGGTATTGTTTCAATCCCGGTGGAGCGGCGGGCTGTCGCGCTGGCGCTCTTTACGGTCCTGACGAGTTCATCAGCATCGCTTGCGGGAGCCGGCCAACCTCGACCAGACGAGTCAACCAAGGCAACTCCCGTGGAGCTCGAAACGCCGCTGCCCAATCCTTACATGGGGTGGGGGCTGTGGGCCGGGCCCCGTCAATACGGATACAACGAGAAATCATTCACCGTGGCGGAGAATACGACTGGGTTTGGGGATGACGCCCCTCTGTTCAACTGGTTACTCATCGATTGGGACTGGGCGAGCATTGAGCCAATCGAAGGACAGCGGAATTGGAAGGATTTCGACGCGGTCGTCGACTACTGGAAAGCTCGCCACAAGCAGTTCGTAGTCCGTTTCTGGGTGACTGACGACGCCGGTTGGAACGGGCATCCGGGGGTGCCTGTGTTGCCGGATTGGATCTGGGGGAAAGGGCTGCGGTACGACGAATACAAGGGAAACAGCGGTGTTATGCAGCGCGAACCTCTTTACGCCGATCCGTCTTTCAAAAACATCTACTTGCCTGAATTGCGAAAGTTCTTGCAAGACTTTGCCCGCAAATATGACCAACCTGGAACTCCGATTGTTCTCCTACAAGTGATGGGTTACGGGCATTGGGCCGACTGGGCCACGTGGTATTCACACTACAAATTCCCCAGCGTTAAGGTGAAGCACGAAATCCTCGGCGACATCATACAACTCTATATCCAGACGTTTAAGCACATCCAACTGATGGAGATGGGGGATTGGGACTGGAACGTGTCTGAGTTCGCGACCATGCAGGACCATCTGTATAACAAGGCCCTGGACGTCGCCTTGGAGCATCACTTTGGACTGATCTGGACAGGCTTCATCGATGGGTTGGGACACTGGGATCGGGACATTATGGAGGAGTATTGGAGGCAACACCCTATCGTCGCCGAAGGCAATTGGAACTACGACGATCTCGTGGATCAAAAAGTTCACGGCACGTTCGCTGAGAATCTCGACGTAGGGTTAACCTGGCACGCCAACTATACCCATTTCTATTTCGGTTCTCCCGTCTATAAACGGGCGATGCGGGAACAGCCGGACGTAATCCAACGAGGCCTGAAGCAGGGGGGACTGGGATACCGCCTGGTCCCGCTCTCCCTGAGTTGGCCAGGCTCTCTGCCCGCCGGTGATTTGCTGCTGGTCAAGCAGGACTGGGTGAATCGCAACGTGGGCCGCCTCTATGTACGGCACCTGCTGAAGCTGTACCTTACCGACGCGCAAGGAAGCGAGAAGTTCAGCGAAGTCGACACCAGCTTCGACGAGACCCAATGGGTACAAGGGAAAGACTATCCCCTGATCAGCGTGTTTCACCTGCCCAGGAATCTGACTCCGGGAATGTATGACGTGCGGATCGCGCTGGCGGATGTCAACGCGGGGAAACCGGAGATTAAGTTGGGGATCGAGGGCCTCGATCCGCAAGGCCGGTATAAGGTGGGGGAGATCCGGATTGAGCCCTACAACGGTCCCCCAGGGTGCGTAACTGACCCTTGCCCCTGAGACGCTGAAAGGACCTGTCATCGCCACCTTTTGCTCAGGGAGTATGTGGAATGAAGAACTCAGTCTTGACCAAGCTCATCGGAGTTCTGCCGGCAATGACCCTCGCCTTTTGTGCCGCGGGATCTTCCTTGCGGTCAGCTCCACCCGAAGGCCGTGAGGAAACGGTGTTTCCCAAGGAAATTCAGGAACCTTTGAATAATCCCTATATGGGGTGGGGGATATGGGCAGGTTCTTACGGATTTGGCAACGATGAGAAACAGTACACCGTCCAGGAGGTCACTACCGGCTTTGGCGATGACGCACCGTTATTCAGTTGGGTGCTATTGGACTGGGACTGGGCCAGCATTGAGCCGCAAGAAGGTCAGTACAATTGGGGGGATTTCGATCGAGTCGTACAATACTGGGGCAGCCGTGGCAAGCAAATTGTCTTCCGGCCCTGGGTGACGGACAACCCCGGCTGGGCAGGCCGTCCAGGAAGAAAGGTGCTGCCTGACTGGATCTGGAGTAAGGGCGTCCGTTACCGCCAATACGCGGGAAACGGTGGAAGCACCGTCCGTGAGTTGAATTACCTCGATCCCAGCTACCAGGAGATTTATCTTCCCCTGCTCCACAAACTACTCGAATCTTTCGCCGCGCGCTACGACAAGCCGGGCACGCCGATGGTCATGGTTCAAGTGATGGGTTATGGCCACTGGGCAGACTGGGGCACGTGGTATTCGCATTATCCGTTTCCTACCGCTAAGGCGGAGCACGACCTGCTGACGAAGATCATCGATGTCTACTCGGACACACTTCACTACAGCCAACTCCTGCTCCCTTATAACCCCGAGTGGAACCTTGAGTTCCCAAGTCCATTCCGGATTAAGTCGTTGCACGACCTGGTGTACAGCAAAGCGCTTGACGTTGGGCTTGAACGCAACTTTGCATTCATTCGCACCGGTTTCATCGACCGCCTTCGTTTCTTCGACCGCGATTTTATGGAGGCTTATTGGCGGCAAGCACCGCTGATCGCCGAGGGTAATTGGAATTATGACGATATGAAGGATCAGCTCACGCACGGAACACTCGCTGAAAACCTGAAAGTGATGCTGGAGTATCATTCGAACTATGCTCACTTCTATTTTCTGCCGGCGACGTACAAGCGCGCGATCCGTCAGGATCGCGCTTTCCTGGAAAATGGGTTGGTGAGCGGCTCGCTTGGTTACCGGCTGGCGCTCGTCCGCGCGGCGTGGAGCGCCGAACTCCCAGCCGGGGATTTGCTCCTGATCGACCAAAAATGGGTCAACCGCAGCGTGGGCCGCTTGTATGTGGCTCATCCCTTGAAGCTCTACCTGACGGACAACCAGGGAAATGAGAAGTTCAGCGATTTAGATACAACTTTCAACGAGGCTACGTGGGTGCAAGGTGAGACGTATACCTTGACGAGCGTCTTTCACCCGCCGAAGAAATTGGCGCCAGGGGTGTATGACGTGCGAATCGCCCTCGTGGACCCCGCAGGCAATCCACGCATCAAGCTGGCGATTGACGGTCGAGACTCGCTTGGCCGCTACAGGCTGGGGACAATGCGAATCGTGCCGCCCGAAGGCAAGGCAGCCTGCGACCAGCCATACTGTCCATAGGGTCCTGTGTTTCGCCGGATCTTTGCAACGGGCAGGGAACTCAGCTTCTGGGAAGCGCCGCGCGATGCGCGCACGCGCGAATGATGCAGCCAACCCCAACTGAAGACTAGGGACTTCACTTTTCCCAGAAAACCTGGACGATTCGCTCACCAGGTTGGACAGAGCTGAATACCCGTGTGCTTGCTACCGTTCCGGCGCGTGGAGCGCGGATCTCTTCGAGGGTTCTGCCTGCTAGATCGCAGATTGTGCCGAGCAGGTGATTTTCGACTACTTTGTCACCAGCGTTCACATACCTGCGGAGAAGACCGGCGTAGCTCGCAAAGCAATCGGAGTGGTCTACAATTTTCGGATGGGGATGGGGAGCATCAAGAGCTGCTTCGGGTGCCTTGACCATTTGCAGGTGGCTGAGGAAACGATAGGCAATCGTCTGGTAAGCACGGCGGCCCGCAGCGGTAAGAGTGCCCAATCCACCGACCTCGGGTTCGATGGCTGCAATTCCATTGCGGATGGCCGCCAGTGCAAGCAGACCTTCTGGCCACTGGTAGGGGTGAATGAACTCGAGGCCGAGCGCCAGCGCGGCTGCCGCTGCTTTCTTACCAGCGGGGGATTGATCCTCCTGGTGCTCGATGTAAGGAATCACAGTTGCGTCGTGACCCCAACAGTGCATGGAAAGCACGTAGTCATTGCCGAGGACGAGCTCTCGGAATAACAAGTCCGCCAACCGTTCTGAGATCGTGCCGTTTGGGTTGCCAGGAAAACTGCGGTTGAGATCGGCCAGGTCCACAGGATGTCGCCGGGCACGAGCGTAAAACGCCTGGGGGTTCGCCACCGGCACGATAGTTAACGTACCTCTTAATTCAGCCGGATCGATTTCCTTGGCCAGATCCTGCAGCACCGCTACGCCCTCGTATTCGTCCCCATGAACACCGGCGATGAGCAGCGCTCTTGGCTCGGGCTCCTTGCCAACAAGAACATGGAAAGGTACCTCGATCCGAATGTTCCCGGTATAGCCTGGCAATCCAACCTGAAGGAGATTGCGGCTGCAAAGGGTAAGTTTATTGGCATCCAATTGTCGTGATGGCAATGTCGAATACTCCTTTCTCAGAAAAGTCTCGGATAGGCGGCAGGACCATGAAGGCTGCCTCTCCGACGCTGTCTTTCTTGCCTCCGTCAATCGGCAAGCGCGAGCTGGCACAATTCTCTGCCGGCCTGAGAGAGCACATCGCTCCCTTCCGAAGTGACGACCAGGTTCTCTTCCACGTGAAAGGTCCCGTATTCCGTAGCGACCCCCGGTTCCAGGGTGATCACCATTCCTGGTTCGAGAGGCGTGTCATCATATTCGGAAATGTGTGGAAGTTCGGTTACGTTGAGGCCGACCCCGTGGCCGACACGCTCAGCGCGCCGGGCAATCGAGGAAGTGGTCGAAAAGGGCAATCTCTCGAGCTGTGAAAAGCAAAAGCGCGCGATGCTCGAAGCGGGGATTCCGGGCCGCACCATCTTGACGGCGTCTGAGGTGACCCTGTGGATCGCCTCTTGAGCGTTAACCTGCTCCGCTGAGGGCGATCCAATCACGGCAGCCCGCGAGAAATCGGACCAGTACCCCGCAATCCGGCAGCAGCAATCCATCCAGACCATGTCCCCCTTCCGTAGAGGCCGTTCGTCAGGCGGCTTGGTAACCAGGTCGTAGTTGCCTTTGCCGGAAGTAATGTTCACGGACGGCTGGCCCCCGCCGCGATCTTCCATTTCGCGCCGCATGGTTTGGAAAATCTCCAGTTCAGAAGCGTAGGGGCGTGAAAACGTCGCCGCGTAGGCTTCCGTAGTAATCTTGCACGCCTCGCGCAGGCACCGGATTTCCGCCTCCGACTTGACTCTCCGCAATCGCCAGAACAGGGAGCCGGCATCCACTAACTTTGTCGGGCTCACAATCTCACTCAGCCTGCAGAATTCAAGATAGGAGATATCGAGAGTCTGTTCGAAGCCGAGTTCCATGCCAATGTTCTTGCCAAGGATACCGCGCTCGCGCAGGGCCTCGCGAATCATCTCTACCGGCGCATGTGAGAGCTCAGTATAGTAACGCACGTCCTTGATCCACGAGAACCTTTCAGCCTCCTCTTTGTGGCCATAGTGGGTAAAGAAAACCGCTTCTCCGCTAAGGGGCAAGATCACAAAGAAAGGTCGTGAGACGCTGCGTACTGGCGAAGGGTAACCCGTGAAATAGGCGAGATTCATTCCGGTGGTCAGCAGAACCCCCGCAAGCCCTTCCGGTTTCATCAGCGCTCGCAGGCGCTCCAACCGTTCGGGATACTCTTCGCGAGGAATCGCGGGCAATTTCCTCATAGTTGTATGACCTCCGGATAGTTTGTGACTCGTCGAGTAAATCCTCGATTTGTACCAGCCGCCTTACGAAACGTCGATGCGAGACCGCTCTCGAACATAACCCCTCCTGGCCCGCAAGTACGTTCTATCACAGGTAGTGCATGAATTTGAATTTGTAGTGTCGACTGTACTTCGCCATGTAGCGGCGTGAAGCCGCCCGGACGTTCGGCTGCTGTACTACGACACCACACAGCCGCACTAAGGACAGTAGGTCTGATCGCAGCCCTTGATCTCGAGTGGCGGACGAATCCGAATCACCCCTACTTTATAGCGCTGCTGCGAGTCTTTGCCGTCGATTCCCAGATTGATGCGGGGAGTGCCTTGCGAGTCCGCCAGCGCGATTCGCACGTCGTACGTCCCCGGGGCCAAGTCTTTCTTGAGATGAAACACGGTCGTGAGAGAATAATCCTGCCCTTTCACCCAGGTGGTGGGGTCAAAGCTGGAGTCCACCTCTGCAAACTTCTCGTTCCCCGCACTGTCCGTGAGATACAATTTCAGCCAGTGCTGGACGTAAAGGCGGCCCACGTTCCGGTTCACCCAAGTCTGACGAAACACCATAAGATTTCCGCCCGGCAACTCACTAGGCCAGCTTAAAGACGTGGGTACCAATCGGTAACCCAAGCCTCCGCTCTCGAGGCCGCGCTCGATGAAGCTGCGGTCGTCCTGCATAACCCGCTTGTAGGCGGTGGCGTCAAAGTAGAAGTGGGCAAAGTTCGAATGCCACTCCAGAGCGAGATCGAGATTCTCGTCGCACGTGCCGTGGATGGGCTGGCTCTTCATCAATCCATAGTCCCAGTTACCCTCGGCGATAATGGGGTGAGTCCGCCAGTACTGGTCCTTGAGGTCGCGGTCCCAGTAACTCAGCCCATCAATATAGCCGGTCCAGATTAACCCGAAATTGTGGGCGAGGGCTACGTCGAGGGCTTTCGTGTACAAGCGGTCTTGAAGGGTTTTTTCCACCTCCTGCCGGTCCCAGTCGCCCGAGGCCATTTCAAATAGCTGGATGTTCTTGATCGTGTCGATGTAAATCCCCATGAGCTTGGCCAGCAGGTCATGCTTGAACCGGAGGCTCGGGAACTTGTATTTGGAATACCAAGTGGCCCAGTCTGCCCAGTGGCCATAGCCCATTACCTGAAGGAGAATCACCGGCGAGCCGGGCTTGTCGTACTTCGCAGCGAAGGCGGTGAGCAGTTTCTTGAGCTGAGGAAGATAGACGGATTGGTAAGAAGGGTCGGCATAGTCCGGCTCGCGCCGCTTGACGCCCCCGTTTCCGACATACTCCCGGTAGCGAGCACCCTTGGCCCAAAGCCAGTCTGGACAAGGGACACCGCCCGGTTTGCCGCTCCATCCCGGATCGTCCGTAACCCAAAAGCGCAGTACAATTTGCTTGTCTCTGGCCTTCCAGTAGTCGATGACCGCGTCAAAGTCTTTCCAATCAAACTGACCTTCCGACGGTTCTGCCGCGGCCCATGGCCAATCCAACAAGACCCAACTGAAACGTGCGGCATCGTCGCCGAAAGCAGTGGTATTATCCGCCACGGAGAGCTTTTGGCCGTATTGTTCCGGCGAGAAATCATAGTATGACCCGGCCCACAGTCCCCAACCCATGTAGGGATTGGCGAGCGGTTCCTGAGTCTCAGTGGGAATGATCAACCTTGTATCGCTGCCCGCATTTGCCGATGATGGGCTTCCCGACTGCGCAACCGCGCTTCTCAGTCCAACCCCCACAACCAGGAGCCCCGCCACGGCCACAAGATACTCGAGCATCTTTGTCCGATTACGGACGTTCAACATGCTTGTCCTCCGGCGGGATCTCTATCAATGCAGTCGCTCATAGCAACAGATGACGGATATCTGGAAACCATGAAGCTTGCTCCTCTCCTTCCTAAGGAAGGGCGCGGGGTGCTCGACGGGTACGCCGACGCTGCCACTAACGGCCCCGGCCTCTCCTCCAGCTGAGGAGGGCGGTCATTTTCAATGCGGCGTAGGAAGCAGGACGAATCAGCGGGCCGCAAGCCACTCCAGCGTCTGGTCTAGAAACTGTCCAGCAAAACTCCAGGTTTGAAAACCGGCTCCCCAATGTGGGGCTATATCAGAGGTGAACACCATCGTCCGGCCTTTTCCGTAACGGCCGACCGCAATCAACGGATCGCCAGTCTCCTTGATGACTGCAAGCACCTTCGCATTGCCTTTCGCCTTCACCTTGTTGTAACCCGAGAACATCAGCTCGGGGCCAAAGCGTATCCCGCGGAGAATGGGATGGGTGCGAAGCAAAGCCTTGGCTTGAACCCCCTCGGGAGTCTCCACCCGGTCATCGTTCACGGCTAGACAATCCACCGGAAGAACCTCCTCGACCGGTGTTCCCCGGTAGTTGCCGGCGTTCTGACGGCCCACGAAGCTGAAGTACCCGCCGATCATCAACAGTGAACCGCCGCACCTCACGTACTCGCGGATCCCCTTTAATCGGTTGGGGCCCATGGGAACCCGCGTCGAGCGCTCGACCGGGTATAACACAATGGAGTCGCTGTCGATGTCGCTGAGGATCAGGACGTCGTATTGGCTGAGCGCCTCGGGCGTTTCGGGAAATTTACTCACCACGTCCCAGCCCGCGATGTAGCTGACTTCGTAGCGTGGGTTCCTGCGCCACAATTCCAGGATCTTCTCAGCCGAATTATCCACACTCGCACCCCGCAGGTCGTAAGAGAAGCTGCTCGCCACGCTCAAGCTTGCTGCAGTGAACCAGGAGTCGCCGGCGTAAAGGATGCGAATGCGCTTGTTTGCGTTTTCCTTGTGAGCGCCTTTTCCGGCAGATCGAGATTGATGTCGTAGCAAAGTAACGGCCTCCAGATCAAATCAGATCGAGGGGAAACTCCGACAAGTTAACCAGCCCGTTTTTACCGACAATGTAGTTCCGCTCGAGGCGGACTCCACCTTGCAGCGAAGTAGCGTAGCAACCGGGTTCCAGGGCGATCACATCACCTTCATCAAAGACATGATCCCCGCCGGGAATAATCCACGGCGGCTCCTGCGAATCAAGTCCGATACCATGGCCCGCGTGGTGCCAGAACGACTCGCGGACAAAATCATACCTGTCAACCAAATCGCGAATCGCCTTCCACACCAGGCTCGCGCGCACTCCGGGACGAATCATCCGTTCCGCCTGTTGGAGTGCGGCCCGTGCAATCTCCCAGGCCTCCCGTTGGAGTTCCGTGGGTTTGGAGGCCACGAAGGTGCGGCAAAGATCGGCATGGTAGCCATGAAAACTGGGATAGATATCGAGAATACAAAGGTCGCCAGCCTCGATTCGGCGGTCGACGGGAGTGCCCCCTCCGCGAATGGCGCGAACGCCGCAAGCAAAGTCGCCATTGACTTTCAACTGATATCTCGCCCGCTTAACGATTGCCCCGTGCACTTCATTGAAGAGCTCCAGCTCTGTAATTCCCGGCTGGATGACGCGACGCGCGGCTGCATAGCCGGCTTCGATCGCCTCTACACATTGCTTGATCAGCTCGATCTCATCAGCATCTTTGCGCCGGCGGGCCTGGCAAAGCCCCGGCGTTAGATTGTGGATTTTGGCTGCCGGCCAGCGGCGAGCTAACAACTCAAAAAAAACGCAGTTCAGTCGCTCGCGCTCGATTCCTACGGATACAGTCGGAGCCTTGATCTTCCCGATCGCCTGCTCAAGACTTGCTCCAGCCCGGGCCGCCACCGCGGCAAAGCTCACCGGCCAATCTATGGAGTAACTTTCGTAAGTCAGCACCTCATCAGCCGTGCACATCGAGGGAGCCGAATCCGTCACGAGAATCGTACGGCGATCCGGCGTGACCACCAGAAACTGAGGAGACTCCTCTTCGCGCAGATGGCCCGACAGATAATATATCGTGCGAGGGTTGGAGAGAACGGCGGCATCCACGCCCTCAGTCTCAAGAACCGCCTTGAAGCGGTTCAGCCTCACTGTACAACCATCCAGGCTCAGCATCGAAGTCAGGCTCGAGTGAACAAAGTCAGTACTGGTTTGCCTTCAGGCCATCTTGTAGATAAACGGGAAACAGCCCTCGGTATAGCCTCCGGCGGCCATTTCGCCGCCGTCGATGACTAACACGGAACCGGTCATAAAGCGGCTTGCCTCGGAAGCAAGGTAGATGACGATGCCCACAATCTCATCGGTTTCGCCAATCCTTCCCAAAGGTATCTTGTCGACGATCGGCTTCATGTACACTTCCGAGTCCAGGAAACTCTGGTTGAGCGGCGTCCGGAAAAATCCGGGTGCGATGGCATTCACCCGGATGTTATATCTCGCCCACTCGATGGCAAGAGTCCGCGTAAGCTGTATGACGGCCCCTTTGCTGGCGCTATAGGCGAGAGCGCACGGACTGCCTATAAATGACAGCACGGAAGCTGTGTTGATGATCGAGCCGCCCCCTTGCTTTATCATCTTGCGAGATGCCGCCTGGTCGCAGAGGAAAACTCCGCGGGCATTGACCGCCTGCACTTGGTCCCAACCTTCAACCGTCTCGTTGTCTGCCGTGGCGCCGCCGCCGTTCGCGGCGTTCGCCACCATGATGTCGAGCCGCCCGAAACGCGCCACGGCGTCATCGACCAGAGCGTCGACTTGATCCTTAAGCGAGACATCGGTCAGCCGGAACACCACATCGTTTCCCAGCGAACTCCGCGGTTCCTTGATGTCCGCTGCCAGGACCTTGACACCGACCGAACTTAGACCACGCGCCATGGCGCTGCCTAGGCCGCCGGCCGCTCCCGTTATCACTGCGACCTTGCCCTCGAGATCAAACAACTTGCTCGCGTTTCCCATTGTGCTTCTCCCCCTTATCTCTATGAACCCATCCGAAGAATTCGTTCGACCGTACTGAGCCCGTCCGCCGGGGTCACGGTGACAATGGACAGTCGCGCGAAGTCCGAGGCCGTCTGGACTTCGCGGAAGCCGGAGCCGGTGATGACTGCGACCACGGTTTCGCCTTCACCAACCGCGTTGGCTGCAATAAGCTTCTCCACACCAACCCAGGCAGCCGCGGCTGACGCCTCCGCGTAGATTCCTTCGCGGCCTCCCAGGGCCCGCTGCGCCTCAACTGTCTCTGGATCGGTTGCGAAGAGGAGTTGTCCGTGCGATTCCCGAATCGCCTCAAGGGCCTCGATGCCGTCGGGCGGATTCGTCATCGCAATCTTCACCTGGATCGTCGTCGGAGCGGCAGGGACCTCCAGAGCTTCGAGATCCTCGCGTGAGCGGATGCCACGTTCAAGTGCCAAAGCCAAGCGAGCGTAGCCGTCCGGAAGGACCCCTACCATCCGCGGCAATTGCATCGCCTCTCCAGTAGACTTCAGATCCACAAACGCCCGCCAAATCCCGGCCAGCGTTCCGCCCCCTCCCAACGGAACCGCAATCCAGTCGGGTACTCGGCCCAGTTGTTCGAAAATTTCCAGCCCGATCGTCTTCGGCCCCTCTTGTTGGAAGGGGTTGGCACGCCGGTAAGTCGTCGTCTCAAACAAGCCGAGCGTCCGGCAGGCACTGTTCACCCACGCCAGCGCCTCGGCGTTCGGTCCCTGGTACCTCAGAATAATGGAGTTGTAAAATGCTAACGGAACAGCGCGGAAATCCGGCGTGTCTGAGGGCATTACGGTGATGTTCCGGCATTGAGCCTGAGCTGCGTAAGCCGCCGATGAAAGCGCGGCGCTGCCGTCAGAATAGAGCATCACTGTGCCGTACCCGAATTCCCGGGCTTTTGTGAGACCGATCGAAAGCGCCCGATCCTTGTGTGAACCTGTCGGATTCAGGCACTCGTTCTTGAGATAGATGTCGCATCGACTCTTACTCCGGCTCTTCTGTAAAGGCGTGCAACCTTCACCGAGAGTAACCGCCTCCGATTCGGGTCTAACCGGCAGAACGGCGCGGTATCGCCACATCGAATCGTCCGGCAAACGCTCTCTCTCACGCTTCAGTGAGTATTCGAAATCAAGGTTGCCACCGCAACGGGGGCAGGTTGCTTGGTACCGGTCTTCTCGTGCGATGCTGCGGCATCGCTGGCAAATCGCGCGGTAACTGGACGTGGACGAATTTCCTCCTTGTTGGCTCTTCACACGCACTAACGCCCTGACTCCAGTCGCTTCTAACCAGCCCTAAATCGTGCCTGCAGGCCGCTGATATACCGGGATGAAAGGCTCCGGAGACTCTCCAGCACCTCTCTAAAACTTGAACCTCAGCGCGAACTGGATCTCGCGCGTAGCATGATTGGTGCTCAGGAGTGCGCCGAAGGTCGGGTCTTCGAACTCGATATCAGGCGTTCCGAAATTCGGCGTATTCAGGATATTGAAGACTTCCGTCCGGAATTCGAGGGTCTTCCCCTCGCTGAAGACAAAGTCCTTGTGAATCGTGAAGTCGACTCCTGTGAATCCCGGACCTTCCACGATATTCCGCCCGGCATTTCCGAAGGTGCCGGGATTGGCGTAGGTGAAGGCCGCGGGATTGAAGAAGCACTCGATGGACTTATGCCCGGTGGGACATCCGTAAGAAGCCTGGGTGGCCTGCCCGTAAGAAAAGTCTTTGGGCTTGCCCACCAGATTAGGACGAGCCGGATCAAAGTAGGCTGGCGCGTCCGCCGGGTCAAAGTAGGTTCCGGGTGTAAACCAGAAGCCGGTTTGCAGGGCGGCAATGCTTCCAATTTCCCAGCCCCCGAGTGCCTGGTCCACGGCGCCCCGCCAGTTGCCGCCAAAACGACGAGCGTGTCCGAAGGGAAGTTGGTAGAGCCAACTCGCCACGAACCGATGAGTGACGTTAAAACCCGAGTTGCCGTATTCTTCTCTAAAGTCGCGTGCGTCGCGGATGTCGTCGTTGCCACCTGAACCCGTGTTGGCGAGAGCCGTTGCTTGGGGAGCGTCGTCTAGGGCGTGAGACCAGGTGTAGCCGCCCATAAACGTGAGACCGTGGGAGTACCTCTTCTCGAGCTTCACTTGCAGCGCATCATAGTTCGAAAAGGCCCCCGTCCAACCATACGCCGCACTTCCCAGGTTCGGATAGGGTCTTCGGGATTGTACAGAACTGTTGGGATTGGCAGTTGGAAAAGGCTGATTCACGTCTTCTCCGACCCACAAATGGTCACCGTGGGTCCCGGAATAAGCCGTCTCCAGCGTCAAGTTAGAAGTAATCTCGCGTTGGATGGTGACGTTCCAGTTTATGGTGTAGGGTGTCTTCGGGTGGAAAGCAACAGGGAACAGCAGCGATTGCGAAACCAAGCTCGGATTGGTGGCCCAATCGGAAGGAAAACCTGTTGTCATATTCGTGACGGGCACCACCACGTTGCCTGTGATTGGATCAATGGGCCCAGTTGGGGGAGCAAAAACGTCTATATCGGACTCCCAAGGAGGATTCAACGGCAAGTCGATCGTGAAAGTGGTTTGATCAAGGTTCATGAAGAACACGCCGCCCGCCGCTCGAATCACGGTGTTCGGAGTCAAACGATAGGCCAACCCCACTCTCGGACCGAAGTTACGATTGTCAACGTAAGCGAGACTATTGCTGTTCGACCACTCGACCGGGAAGCTGGGCGGCAGTTGAGGAGCAAGGTTTTTGCGGGAAGCCGGCATCACATAATCGCCATTCGCAAGATCAATGTTCGTAACCCGGTTGAAGCGCTCGTGGTCGGAACTCCCAAAATCCCACCGCAACCCCAGGTTCACGGTCAGCTTTTTCGTAGCCTTCCAGTCGTCCTGGATAAACAGCGAACCAGCTTTGCGGCCACAGTCCGCGAGAATGGTATTGCTGAGGTCGTCGGAGGTCGGAATTCCGAACAGGAACTCCGCCAGCGGCGAACCGACAGCGGCGGTGCCCACTGACGAGGGAGCGTTAAGATCGGCGGTGAGAATGCCGGTAAACCCGTATTCAGCCACGGAAGCCGTAGCCTCAAACTGCGTCGTCCACCAACTGAACACATCGCCCCCAATTTTAAAGCTGTGCCTGCCGCGAATGAGAGTTAAGGTGTCATACAGCATCTGATTGCGGGAGGTAGTTAGCGTGGGGGTAAAACCGGCGGCGCCGATTCCAGCGACCCCAGCGATACTGATTTCCGGCGGGCCTCCCAGGATACCCGATTCATACGGGACATTCTGAAAACCCAGAGAGGCAGGGTTAAGCGTCGTATCGATCAGCCGGCTCTGATAGCCGTTTCGGACGTATCCGAGATGAAACTCGTTCACCACCGTTGGGGAGAAGATGTGTGTGTCTTCCAGGGCGACTCGCTGTTGCCGATTCAGAACCTTTGTCCCTTGTCCGGCAGGTCCAGGGAAATCGGGCACTCCCCCCTGGGGCACATCACGGAAAGAGTACCGAGCTGCAATTCGATCATGGGCGCCCCACTGATGATCAATGTTGATATCGAACTGGTTGAAGTCGTTGCGAAGGGGAGGATTCCAGATGTACCGATTGCCAGGTGAGTTGGGCGCCGGCACCAACGCCAGAGTATTTGTGGCTGGAGCGACAATCTGCGCTGCGCTCAATATGTTGCCTGGAATGGGTGTACGCACGAAACCTTGGCCCCCGTTACTGCATGTTACGGCTTTTGTCGAGGTGGGGTCGAAAATCTGGCCCGTATCGTAGACTGCGCCAGTACAGGGATCGGTAAAAGTCGCGCCGGTCAGCAGATCGGAAAAATTACCTCCTGCCTCAGTGGGATTTGGCAAGAAGACGTTCTGGGTCGTTCCCGCGCGTGTCCGGTACCCCTCGTAATCCAAGAAGAAGAAGGTCCGGTTCAGGCCATTAAAGACGTGCGGGATTATGATGGGCCCCCCGAGGCTACCGCCGAACTGGTTCTGAACATAGGGGGGTACGCCGGGCGAGAAGAAATCACGCGTGTTCAACGCGGCGTTGCGATTGAACTCATACAGGCTGCCGTGCAGGGTGTTCGTGCCGCTCTTGGTAACCACATTAATCACGCCTTCGCCCGTCCCAAACTCCGCGGAGTAGTTGTTGGTCTGAACCTTAAACTCCTGCACTGCGTCTGGAGCCGGGGCGATGTTCCACGCTCCGCCGGAATTCATGGAGCCCTGATAGTTGTAATTGTTCAGTCCGTCGAGAACGTAGGTCTGCTGCTGGCCGATTTGGCCGCCGATAGAAGGCAGAGAATCAGGGGTCGAAGTGACACCCGGCGTGAGGGCAACAAGCTGATAGACATTACGGCCATTCAGCGGAAGTTCGTTGATTTCGTTATTGTTCACCACGTCGCCGAGCGAAGCATCATTGACCTGCAGAAGTTGTGTCTTGCTTGTGACCTCGACAGTTTGAGTCGACTTCCCCAAGCCGAGCGTGAAATCTACTTCCAGTTTCTGCTGGACCTGGAGAATTAGATTTGTTTGAGTCTGGCTCTGAAACCCTGCTTTCGTGACCGTCACCTGATACGTCCCGACGGGTAGCGGAGTGGCGAAAAAATCCCCGCCGCTTCCCGTCACAAGTTGACGAGAGTAGCCTGTGTCCAGATTTTTCAAGCTGACTTGTGCCTCGGGGACGGCTGCGTTTGTGGGATCAGTTACGTTGCCATAGATTGAGCCTGTGTTCTGCTGGGCAAAACTCGAGAGGGTAGCGAAGAACACCAGCGACAATAGAAGGACTAGGTTTCGCTTCAGCGCGGGCATCACAACCTCCTCCGGCGAGCAGGATCGTCTGGTAACTACTCAATTTCAACGTTGGGTCTCGCGCCTTGCCACGAGTAATGGAATGTTTTCACACTGATATCCTCGTGTCAAGACGAAATTCCTGTCTGTCAAACCCGCGAAGAAAAATGGAATCGGCCGAAAGCAATGGAGCCGACATTGGGGTGGCGCGCTGCAATTCAGTAGAGATAGGATATCTGAGCGGATGGCGGTAACTGCCAAGGAGGGCATAGGCGCTTAACCTGTACCGTGTTCAGCAGCGCAAGGCGGGGATGGGCGCTAGCTGGTGCGGGTCCGCTCACGGCGGCACTTGTCCAGCGTGCCTTGCGACAGTTCCAGCCGGTCTTTCTCCTTTTGGGTAGAGATATAACCCAAGTATCCCTGCTTTGGGTAAGATGTCAACCCACACAGTTACGCGAGAGAGATTCGGGGCGGTGGCGCCGCTCGGGAAGTAAGCGTAGTGTGGTCGACTCGGCAGGTCGTCGTCCAGAAACGGGGCTTGGGTCCCCGATGGGGGCGTTCGGTGGTGTGAAAATAATTTCTCACCAGTTGCGGGCGGAGTAGCCTGGTTTATCACTTCGCCTTTGCCCTCGCTAATCGGCGTCCAGGCTTTCGTTCGGATTCCGATAGCCCTGTTCTCGCGGCCATGTACTGGCATATTGCGACTCGCGTCTGGTTGTGCTATAAGGTTTCCGCAAGGAAGGAGAGCCAAGCTATGCCTCCGGGAACGACGTATCCCGAGGAGCGGTCCGAGCTTGATAGGGTGCTTGCGTCACAGTCTTTTGCGAAATCACCCAATCTCTCCAGGCTCCTGAAATACCTCTGTGAGAAGTGTCTCGAAGGCGCTACTGAGGATCTCAACGAGTACAGCATCGCTGTCGATGCGCTGGGAAGAACTGCCGATTTTGATCCGGGCATAAGTTCCATCGTCCGCGTGGAGACCCACCGGTTACGGGATAAACTGAGCAAGTACTACGAAGGCGAAGGCGCCCGGCATCCCATGATGATTTTGCTCGAAGCGGGACGTTACGCCCCGCAGTTTGTGAAGCGGGATGAGAGCGGCTTGCAGGCGGGCGCGGTTCCGGCCACGGCGCATCCCACTGACTCGCCGGCGACTCCAGAGATCGTTAAACAGGCTGCGAGCGATCCCGAAGGCACCGCCTCTCCCAGGCAGAAGATTCCACTCCCGCTTCTGGTCGTCGGAATGGGATTACTTGTTTTGGGCGTGGTGGCCGTTTCCTGGAGATCAAGAAATAACTCCAGCGAAGGGGTTCCTGCGAGGAGCGGCGAGGAAGGCATCGCCGCCCCTCTCGCCCCGAGTGACGAAATCAGGATTTTGGCGGGCTATTCCAAGCAGAACTTCATCGACAGGCGGGGAAAGGTCTGGGGCGCCGATCGTTACTTCAAGGGCGGACAGCCTTTCACGGGCGAACAGGCGCCGATCACCCGAACTCTTGATGCAACAATTTTCCGGCAATCCCGGGCAGGCGAGTTCACCTACGACATCCCCCTTAAGAAAGGCGCTTACGAGCTGCGACTGTACTTCGCGGAGACGGAATTTGGTCCTACGAAGTTTGCGGGAGGGGGAGAAAGCAGCAGGATATTCGCTGTCGAGATGAATGGCCGTCCGCTGCTCGAGGATTTCGATATCTATGCCTCGGCGGGTGGGAGCGATGTCGCCTACGAGCGTGTTTTTAAGGACGCAACACCGGCCTCCGACGGTTACCTTCACCTCCGCTTTCGGCCGACTTCACGCGAGATACCTGTCCTCAGCGCCATTGAGATTTTGCCTGGCATACCTGGCAAGCTGCGTCCCATTCGCCTTGTGGCGCGCGAGGATTCTTACACCGACCACGAAGGACGCTTATGGAGTCCCGACTGCTATTTCATGCGCGGCCGGTTTGGTCAGCATACGGGCTCCGTACAGAATACTTCGGACCCGGATCTCTACACTGCGGAGCGGTTCGGCAACTTCGACTACGCCATTCCCGTGGCCGCAGGCAAGTATGCTGTAACGCTACGGTTCGCCGAGACCTACTTCGGGGCGCTCAACTCCGGCTTGGGAGCGAAGGACGCGCGCGTCTTCGACGTGTTCTGTAACGGCGTAACGCTGCTGCGGAACTTCGACATTTTTAAGGAAGCCGACGGCGCGAGCCGCGCTTTGGATAAGACCTTCTATGGACTCGAGCCGGATGCCCACGGCCTGCTCAGGCTCAGCTTCGCGCCGAGCCGTAACTATGCCATGGTGAACGCCATCGAGGTGGTCGACGAGTCCAGATAGCGGTTCAGATCCGAACCTCGAAGTTCGAAACCCTGCGATAGAATTGCCAGCTTCCTCTCACCAGCTCAACAGATTATGAGGTTAAACATAGAAAGTTTTTGACCATGCGGAAAGATTTAAATGAGGAGTCGCTATGAAAGGTTTCCTGCTCGTCTCGTGCTGGGTGTTTCTGGTATCGGTAAGCGCTGCGGGCGCTCAAAATACGACAGTCAATGGCGCTAAAACTTTTCAAACCATACACGGGTTGGGAGTCAATGCCAATCCTCAATCCTGGAACCTGAACCCCGAAGCGGTTAAGAAAGTGCTTGATGAGCTCATCACCGGTGTGGGATGTACGAGCTTCCGCCTCATGTTTGACGATTGCGATTGGGAACAGGTCAACGACAACAGCGATCCCCATTCGTATAATTGGAAGTACTACGATTCCGTCTATAGCGCCCCCCGGTTTACGTGTGTTTGGAATACCATACGATACTTGAACAGCAAAGGCATCACGGACATTACGCTTAGCCCGGACGGCGCAGCTCCGTCCTGGATGGGTGGAACGACCCTTTCGCCGGGGAAAGAAGAAGAATACGCGGAGATGATGGCCTCGATGGTTTATTACGCGAAAAAGCGGCTCAACCCTCCGGTTCAATTCAGCATGTTGTCGCCGGTAAATGAAACGACTTGCGGCGGCAACGAGGGTGCGGCCATGACCCCAAATCAGTTTGGGACCGTATACAGCGCCATCGCGACCCATCTCATCCAGGACGGTATTTCCGACGTCACCCTGATCGGACCGGACGACTGCAATGGTTGGGCCGGCAACTTCCAGGCAATGTTGGCGAACAAAACCACGATGTCAAAGCTCCTGCGCTTCGGCCAGCATGAATATGGAGACCATTTGCGCAAAGGCGAGGAGATGGTCACTGCAGTCAGGAACTCCGCTTATCCTGACAGGGAAGTGATCATGACGGAAATCAACGCAGTCTGTAAGAACTGCGATGAAGCAGCTTATAACTCGGATTATGGTTTCGATAACTATGCTGGCCCTGCGTATAAATTCATTCTTCAGCATCTGAACCTGGGCGTGACTGGAATCCAGGTCTGGGAGGCTTACGACAGCCAGTACCATCACCCCCACCGCACTCTGACCTGGAGCATGTGGGGTATTTTTGGAGTCAACGACATCAAACATCCTGACGTTTATACGAGACGGACCCACTACTATGTGCTCCAGCAGCTTTTTAAATTCGTCAAGCCAGGGTTCAAGAGGATTGACAATTCCACCAGCCTCACGAATATGACCATCTCAGCGTTTCATGATACGGCAAGCGGAACTATCGTTATCACAGGGGTCAACGACAGCAGCAGTCCCCAGACCATGCAATGCAGATTGCTCAACCTTCCGGCAGTCAGGAAGCTGAAATATTACTTTACCGACGCCTCACACAATTTTATGCAGGACTCCGATGTTCCGGTTGGCGAACAGGCATTTTCTAAGTTGATTCGCGCAAAGTGCGCCTTTACCTTTGTCGGTGAAGGAGGCACCCCAGTGGGCACAGGTCGTACTGGCAAAGAAGCAATGGGACTCTCCATGGGCTCGGGACCTGCGGCCGCCCTTGGGCAGAAATTTCAGATCGATCCGCGGGGCCTGGGCCGCGACGGCGTCCAAAAGGTCGCGGTGAACTCGACGAACGACGCCGATACCCGAAATGCAGGCGCGCGTGTCAGCACTTTATTAACGGGAAATTCCTCGTTCAGCGCGGAGTGACAGAGACCGAGGTCGTCGGCGCCTTCAAAGGCAGGGGATAATTTCCAAATTCTCTTGTCGCCTCAATCATCGTCCGGAAGTTTTCCGGTTTCACGGAGGAGTGGATGGCGTTGGATGAGCTAATGATGTGCCCTCCGCCGGGGGAAGCTCTGCGGATGCACTCCTTCACTGCCGCCTCGACTTCTGACGTCGACGCTTCGGAGAGGATATACGCGCAGTCGATGTTGCCTATTAAGCATAACCTCTCACCATAACGCTGTTTTATTGTGCCTATATCCATTCCGGCAATTGGTTCCATGGGGTTCAGGCCATCCACACCGGCGTCGACGATCATGTCTAGGATGGGCCAGAGATTTCCGTCCGAGTGTTTCACCACCTTGGCGCCTTCATCGTGAACAGCATCCACCATCCGCTTCAGCCTGGGAAGGACGAATGTCTTGAACACGGCCGGCGAAAAGAAGGGGCTATCGTTTCCGGCGTAATCGTCAGCAATCACAATGACGTCGGCTCCCGCCCGGATCGCGTTTCTGGCCACGCGGAGCGTCACCTCGAGCACGGTATCCATCAACCGGTGCGCGAATTCTGGTTCGATAAGGAAATTCGTCAGCAGGTTCTCGAATCCATTCAGGAAGACCGACCACATAAAGGCCGCGCGGTGCCGGAAAAAAATAGCTTTCTTTCCTTTAAATCGCGCCACCAGCTCCGGAAGTTTTCCCAAGCGCTGCGGCGCATCGGGATCAGGAGGAACGTACTTCTTCAGATCATCCATCGTCCGGATAGGGCCCCGGATGGGGTGGTCGATTTCTTCCGGCGTCGGCCTATAGGTTACCCCCCATTCGTCAACATAGCTGCCGTCCGCATTCTCGAAGACCTTCTCGTACTGGGCCACAGTGGATACGCCGTCAAGGTCCAGCAACTCCTCAATATCCGTCTGGTCTCTCGCTGCCGGACTCAATGCCTTGATGACCTTGCGGCTGATCGCCCATTCCACGATGGGAACCCGGTCGGGCTCGCGGCATTCCATGGCCGTCATTACGCGCTGGTATGAATTCATGGCTTACCTCGCAGGAAGTCGAGAAGTCTAGAGTCGACCAGTCGAGAAGTCAAGGAGTTGACTCCTTGACTCCACGACTCCTGGACTCCTAGACTGTAGGGTACCAAGTCTCAAAAAAAGGCGGTGAACATCGCATGCCAAAAGCTCATCAGCTTGTTTGCTCAAAAACCAAGTGGCAGGGCAGGGAAGCGTACACACTCAGCAACGGCCTTATTCAAATGGTGAATTTGACAGGTGGCGGCCACATTGCCGAACTGCGTTTCGCGGAGGGCAGTGGTCTTTCGACCCTCAATCCCATGTGGAGACCCCCCTGGAAGAGCATCGAGCCGTATCAATACAGCGCTCGATCCCACGCCAAACGTTACGGGCCGTTGACGGAAGGAAAACTGCTTTCCGGAATCGCCGGCCACAACATTTGTCTGGACTACTTCGGGCCGCCCTCAGAGGCTGAAACTGCCCAAGGCTTGTCCACTCATGGAGAAGCGCCCGGTTTGAAATGGCGCAAATCCGGCGAACGCCTTCGCGGCGGCCAGCTAAACGTGGCGCTCACCGTTCGCTTGCCCGAGGCCGGTCTCGAGTTCAGCCGCGAAATCGGAATGCGAGCAGGTGAGGCCGTGGTCTATCTCAAAGAGACCGTCTCGAGCGAGCGCAAGCTCGATCACTTCTTCCACTGGACCCAGCATGTGACGCTTGGTCCTCCCTTCATCTCGGCTTTGGACACTCGCGTGTTCATGTCCGCCACGAAAGGGATTACGAGTTCGGAGGCTTATGGCGAGCAGGCGTTGCTGGCCTTCGGGAAGGAGTTTCACTGGCCCCTCGCGCCTTCGAGCGCCGGTGGCGAGGCTGATCTTTCCCGCTGCCTGATTCGCAAGGGATTTGGGGTGGTTGCATCTCTCGTCGCAGATCCGTCGCGCGACGTGCAGTATGTTGGGGCGCTGAATACTCGCGAGCGGCTTCTGGTGGCTTACTGCTTCCGCCGCGCCGATTATCCCTGGATCACCATCTGGGAGGAAAACTGCTCCCGGGAGGCTCCCCCCTGGAACGGCCGAACTGAGACACGCGGTTTGGAATTTGGCTCGGCTCCATTGCCGGTTACGCGCCGCGAGGCTTTCGCCCGAGGACCGCTATTGGGCACGCCCACGTTTTCAACGGCGCCCGCCCGCGGCCGGTTAACGGCTCCGTACGTCGCCTTTCTTGCGCACCTGCCGGACGGGTTTAGTGAGGTTCGAAATATCAGCACAGGCAAGGGCGAGATTCTGGTCGAGGGCAGTGAGCCTAGCCAGGTGGTTCGCGTGCCCGCATCCGGAATTACGGCGGCAGGGCTGGCATAGAAGAAAGCAGGATGGCGCAGACTCGCCGCCTTCGCGAGTCTGCGACTCTTCAGGTAACAAACTTCCAGCTCTTGTTGCTGTCTCACGGCCTCGCTCGCCGTGGGCATCTCGGGAGAACCGGAGACTCTCAAAACCAGATAGTCTGCGCCACCTGCTGCTTTTTATCTCTCTCATAAAAACTTTTGATTTAACCCGAAGCACTCGTTGGGGCACACTGATGGTGGGGGTTGAGAAGTAGTAGTGTCCACGAAGAGATCGCACACCGGTACACCCAGACGCGCGCCAAGGCTGGGCCTTGGGCTATGTTTTTTAATTCACACTAAACAAAAGAGATAATTTGAGATGAGCAGCAGTATCACCCCCCGGGGATTGCCAGAGCCCCAGGGTCTTTACGATCCGCGCAACGAGCACGATGCCTGCGGGCTTGGTTTTGTGGCGGACATTTCGGGGAAGAAGAGCCACGACATCATTCTCAAGGGCATTGAGATTCTCATCAATCTCACCCACCGCGGCGCCTGCGGCTGCGATCCGCAGACGGGTGACGGCGCGGGTGTGCTCATCCAGATTCCGCACGCCTTTTTCGAAGCCGAGTGCACGCGGCTTGGCTTCTCGCTGCCCTCGCCCGGCGAATACGGCGTGGGCATGATGTTCCTTCCGGTGGAACCGCACGAGCGCATGCGCTGCGAAGCTCTGGTGGAAGAAATCGTGGTCGAAGAAGGCCTCTCCGTTCTGGGTTGGCGCGACACGCCGGTAAACGCCAACACGATTGGCCGCTTGGCCCGCAGCACTCAGCCTTACATCGAGCAAGTCTTCATCCGGCGAGCCTACGGGATGGACCAGGACGCATTGGAGCGGAAGCTCTACGTCATCCGCAGGCGCGCCGAAAAGGAAGTGGCCGCGACCGACCTGCGGGAGAAGGGCTTCTTCTACGTTCCCTCGCTTTCTTCCCGGACGATTGTGTACAAGGGCCTGCTTCTTGCCCCGCAGATCGCCAACTTCTATCTCGAACTGTCGAATTCGGAAGTCCGCAGCGCCATTTGCCTGGTTCATCAGCGATTCTCCACCAACACATTTCCCACCTGGCATCTTGCCCATCCCTATCGTTACCTCTGCCACAACGGCGAAATCAACACCCTGCGCGGCAACGTGAATTGGATGCAGGCGCGGACCTCGCTGCTCGCTTCGCGCCTCTTCGGACACGATATCAAGAAGCTCGAGCCCATCATTGCCCCGGGCGGCAGCGACTCCGCCAACCTCGACAACGCCGTTGAACTCCTCACACTCGCCGGACGCCGGCTTCCCCACGTCATGGAAATGCTGATTCCGGCGGCTTGGGCGAGCGACCCGACCATGCCGGAGGATGTCAAGGCGTTCTATGAATACCACGCCTCACTTATGGAGCCTTGGGACGGCCCGGCTGCCGTGTGTTTCACCGATGGGCGCGTGATCGGCGCCAAGCTCGATCGTAACGGGTTGCGCCCTGGCCGCTTCCTTGTTACGCAAGGCGGCCTGGTCATTATGGCCTCGGAGGCGGGCGTCTTGCCGGTGAATCCCGCTGAGATTCGCTTCAAAGGCAGGCTCGAGCCGGGCCGCATGCTCCTGGTCGACACGGAAAAGGGAAGGATCATTCCCGACGAGGAGATCAAACAGAACTTGGCGGCGCGACGGCCCTACGCGAAGTGGCTAAAGGAAAACCAGATTTCGCTGAAGCAATTGCCGGACCCGCCGCGCGTCCAGCCCACCGACCACGCCACCATCTTGATGCGCCAACGCGCCTTCGGATATACGGATGAGGACCTGCGCCTCATCATGATTCCCATGGCGCAGAACGGTGAAGAGCCCGTGGGCTCAATGGGGACCGATACGCCGCTCGCTTGTCTATCGGACAAGCCGCAATTGCTGTTCAACTATTTCAAGCAGATGTTCGCCCAGGTCACGAACCCCGCCATTGACCCCATTCGCGAAGATCTGGTGATGTCGCTCTACGACTTCATCGGGCGCGAGGGTAACATCTTCGAGGAGACGCCCCAGCTTTGCCATACTCTCAAGAAGCGCCATCCCATTGTCACCAATTGGAACCTTGAGAAGCTGCGCCGCGTCAGCCAGGGGGATTTTCTGGCGACCACGCTGCCGATGCTCTTCCGCGTGGAGGGCGGCGAGAAGCGCCTCGAGGAAGCCGTGAAAAGCCTTTGCCGCTCAGCCTCGCTGGCCATCAAGTCCGGCTATACGATGCTCATCCTCTCGGACCGGGGCGTGGATGAGGAGTACGCGCCGATCCCGAGTCTTTTGGCGTTGTCCGCGGTCCACCATCACCTGGTGCGCGAGAAGACGCGGAACCAGGTTGCCCTCATCGTGGAGACCGGCGAACCGCGCGAGGTGATGCATGTCGCGCTTCTGATGGGCTATGGAGCCAGCGCCATCAACCCGTACCTGGCGATCGAAACGCTCGCGGACCTGCACGCGCGAGGATATTTTCCCCCGGCCTACACGTTCGAAAAGCTGCTGAAGAACTACATTAAGGCGGTCGACAAGGGGCTGCTCAAGGTTCTCTCGAAGATGGGGATCTCAACCCTTCAGAGCTACTGCGGCGCGCAAATCTTCGAGGCCATCGGTCTCAACCGGGCAGTCGTGGATCGGTACTTCACGGGCACAGCTTCGAGGATTGAGGGCGTGGGCCTGGACGTTCTGGCGCGCGAAGCTCTTTACCGGCACAAGTTCGCTCTCGAGCGGCCTGTCGATTCCGATACCGAACTCGAAATCGGCGGCAGCTACCAGTACCGCGAACGGGGCGAGCGGCACCTGCTGAATCCAGGGGTCATCAGCAAACTTCAGCACGCGGTGAGGCAATCGAGTTATTCGACGTTCCAGGAGTACGCGAAGCTGGTGAACGAGCAGAACCGGAATCTCTTCACGCTCCGCGGCCTGCTCGATTTCAAGCCGGCCGGGCCGCCGGCGCCGATCGAGGAAGTCGAGCCGGCCCGAGAAATCGTCAAGCGCTTCGCCACCGGCGCCATGTCGTTCGGCTCCATCAGCAAAGAAGCGCACGAAACTCTGGCCATCGCCATGAACCGCATTGGCGGACGCTCCAACACCGGAGAGGGCGGGGAAGATGAGGCGCGCTTCCGCCCTGACCCGAACGGCGACCTGCGCCGCAGTGCCGTGAAGCAGGTGGCCTCGGCCCGCTTCGGAGTGACCACGAACTACCTGGTGAACGCCGACGATCTGCAAATCAAGATCGCGCAGGGGGCCAAGCCCGGCGAAGGCGGCCAGTTGCCCGGCCATAAAGTTGACGAAACCGTGGCGCGGGTGCGCCACGCGATCCCCGGCGTAGGCTTGATCTCGCCGCCGCCTCACCACGATATCTACTCGATTGAGGATCTGGCTCAGCTCATCTACGACCTTAAGAACGTCAACCCGCAAGCAAGAATTTCGGTGAAGCTGGTGGCGGAATCCGGCGTGGGGACCGTCGCGGCAGGCGTTGCCAAAGCGCATGCGGATGTCATCCTGATCTGCGGCTACGACGGCGGGACCGGCGCCTCGCCCATCTCCTCCATCCGGCACGCCGGCATTCCCTGGGAACTCGGCCTCTCCGAAACTCAGCAGGTCCTGGTGATGAACGACCTGCGCAGCCGCGTGCGACTGCAAGTCGACGGCAAGTTACAATCCGGCCGGGACGTGGCGATTGCCGCACTGCTGGGCGCGGAGGAGTTTGGGTTCGCCACCACGCCGCTTATCTCGCTGGGTTGCATCATGATGCGCAAGTGCCATCTGAACACCTGCCCCGTGGGCGTGGCGACGCAGGACCCCGAACTGCGCAAACGATTCAAAGGCCAGCCCGAGCACGTTATTAATTTCCTGTTCTACCTTGCCGAAGACCTGCGGCAAATTATGGCCGGGCTCGGCTTCCGCACCGTAGATGAGATGGTGGGGAGAGTGGATTGCCTTGTCGAGCGCCACGATGTGGGTCACTGGAAGGCTCGTGGGCTCGACTTGTCTTCGGTTCTTTACAACCCCCCGGTGCCCGCACGCGTGGGGCGGCGCTGCCTGACCAAACAGGACCATGGGCTTGAAAGCGCGCTCGATCATAAGCTGATAGATCATGCGCGCGAGGCGCTCGAGCACAGTACGCCAGTCTCTTTGAGCCTGCCGATCTCGAACACCCACCGCGCGGTAGGCGCCATGCTGAGCGGCGAAATCGCGCGACGGTACGGCTCGGAAGGTTTGCCGGATGACACGACCCGTTTCGACTTTACCGGGTCCGCCGGACAGAGCTTCGGCGCCTTTCTGGCGAAGGGCGTCACCATGGTTCTCGAGGGCGAGGCCAACGACTACGTCGGCAAAGGGCTTTCAGGCGGCAAGCTGGTGGTTTTTCCGCCGCGGACTTCATCGTTCCAGCCCGAAGAGAATATCCTGGTGGGGAATGTGGTTCTGTACGGCGCCACGAGCGGCGAAGCGTACTTCAACGGAATGGCAGGAGAGCGCTTTGCAGTACGCAATTCCGGGGCAACGGCAGTCGTTGAGGCGGTCGGCGACCACGGCTGCGAATATATGACCCGCGGAACGGTGGTCGTGCTGGGCAAGACGGGCCGCAACTTTGCTGCCGGCATGACCGGCGGAATCGCTTACGTCCTCGACGAGACCGGTGAGTTTGCAAAGGTGCGCTGCAATCGCGCGAGCGTGGACCTGGAACCCGTTATCGATCCGAAGGATGCTGACCTGATTCAGCTCCTCATTGCTCGCCATGCGGAGTTGACCGGCAGCCCACGCGCCAAGTGGATCCTTGATAATTGGGATACCATGCTGCCGAAATTCGTCAAGGTTTTCCCGCATGAGTATAAGCGTGTGTTGGCTGTTTCAACCGCGTCGGCTATCGTAGCGCCGATCTTTAGAGCCTGCCCTGAGCGGAGCGAAGGGTCGGCAGGCTCTACGCCGGCGGATGCCGACCTGAAGGTCGGCGCTACGCCGCCTGGCGCTGGCGAGCAGGCTGTCGTGGCGCCGGTTACGCGGGAGGCGCTCCGTGGGTAAACCAACAGGATTCATGGAGTACACGCGCGAGGTTCCAGCGCGCCGGCCGATCGCGGAGCGAATCAACGACTTCCAGGAAGTCTACGAGGAATTTCCTGAGCAGAAGCTGCGCCTTCAAGGGGCGCGCTGCATGGACTGCGGGGTGCCGTTCTGTCACACCGGCTGCCCGCTCAACAACGTCATTCCGGATTGGAATGACCTGGTTTATCGCGACCGATGGCGCGAAGCCGTTCGAGCCCTGCACGCCACCAATAACTTTCCCGAATTCACCGGGCGCATCTGCCCGGCGCCCTGCGAGACTGCTTGCGTTCTGGGTATTAACAGCCCTCCTGTAACCATCAAAAATA
>Ga0187852_1000814_pt1 | contig 32180 bp, 27 predicted proteins | sample June2016WEW_6_40_FD_134511 | JGI IMG/M metagenome (GOLD analysis project Ga0187852, IMG submission 134511) | Peatland microbial communities from SPRUCE experiment site at the Marcell Experimental Forest, Minnesota, USA - June2016WEW_6_40 | ecosystem: Environmental > Terrestrial > Soil > Wetlands...
AGGCGATTGACACCATGGTGGTGTACTCGCATGGCGGCTTGAACGCCGCAGGAATTGAAGTAGCCTTGCACGCCAAAGCCCTGGGTTTGAAGGTGGTCGCCGTGACCTCGCTAGACAACGCGCGAATTGCAAAGACCACGCACTCGGGCGGCAAGAAACTCGCAGACCTGGGAGACGTGGTGATTGACAACTGCTGCCCGCCTCGGGATTCTCTCGTCGACGTGGCCGGCATCCCGGTTGGCGCCAGCTCCACTTTGGCGGTGATTGCCATTTCCATGGCTCTGACGGCGGAGATCGCGGCCGAACTGGAGAAACGCGGTGTGAAATTCCGGGCCTTTGTTTCTCCCAACGTGACTACGGTCGGTCCGGAGAACAACCGTGAAGTGTTCGACGACTACATCGCCAGGGTCGCGCCGCGGATGCGGTGAGCGGTGGCGGGGGCGTCCCGCCCACGCAGGGCCTCGCGGGCAGAGCTTGTCCTGAGCGCAGCGAAGGAATGCCCGCGGCACAGCGGGCGAGACGCCCGCGCTACATCGAGGGCTGAACCATGTTAAGTTGGGCTGGGATCGTTCTGGCGGGGCTCTTGAACGGCAGTTTCGCGGTCCCCTTGAAGACCACCCGCGTCTGGAAGTTCAACCACATCTGGACTATTCATTCGCTGCTGGCGATGGGAGTGATGCCGTGGATCGTGGTGATAGCGACCGTTCCGCGCTGGAGCGATCTTCTGGCTCGCGTTCCCGCGCGCGGATGGCTGATCCTGGTCGGGTGGGGAGTGCTGTTTGGCATCGCGTCTTTGCTGTATGGCATAGCCGTGGACCTGCTCGGAATCGCTCTCGGCTTCGCGATCCAACTGGGGTTATCGATCGTGCTCGGGGCATTGCTGCCACTGATATGGGCGGGAGCCTTCGCGCTGAAATCCCAAGCAGATTGGCTTTTCGTATTGGGGCTCGCGATAATGGTGGTCGGAGTCATTCTGTGCGCCCAAGCCGGCGGGAGCCGAGGTGAGTCCGGAAGTTCCAGTGCTAAGCGCTTCCGGCTGGGGCTTCTGATTGCGATTGTCGGGGGTGTTTTGGCCCCCACGCTTAATTTCGGCATTCAGTACGGAACCGCGCTCCTCAGCAAAGGCGAGGGAACTGGTTCGCAGCAGGGGTTTCCGGTCGAAATTTACCTTGCCTGGGCTGTCTTCCTTTCGGCTGCGGCCGTGGTGCAGTCGGCGTATTGCTTTGGCCGTACGGTTCGCGAGCACTCGACAGGGCTCTTCGCCGCGGGGATGAGAACTCGTGACGCTCTCCAGGTACCTGCCATGAGTCTCGTGTGGATCGCCAGCGTCTTCGTGTACGGCCGCAGCGCCTTCGGGTTGGGCGCCTTGGGCAACAGTTTCGGTTGGCCGGTTTTTGTGGCGCTGATTATCCTGACCTCCAACGCCTGGGGAGTGTTGCTGGCGGAATGGAAGCGGGCCACGAGGGGCGCCTTTTACAGAATGGTGGCCGGAAGTGCGGTGCTCATTTTTGCGGCATTCGTTATTGGACAGAGCCGCAGGCCCTGACCGCGCCTATCAAAAGAAATTGAGGGGCGCCGCAAACTTTTTTTCTTTTTTGTGCGTCATCTGGAGTGGAATTGGGCACAGAGTTCTCTGATCGTCCGGACGCGGTGCTGGTCAGGGACGCCAAAGGCGGATCGCCGGAGGCTTTCAACGCGCTCGTGAGGCGCTGGGAGCGGAAGGTTTACAGCTTCTTGGTGTATCTCACCGGGCGGCCGGAAGATGCTTTTGACATGTGTCAGGAGGTTTTTCTCTCGGGCTATTGCCATCTGGGCCAGTTAAAGGACCCGGAGAAGTTCCCGCAGTGGTTGTTTCGGATTGCACGCAATACCGCCTGGTCGCACGGGCGCCAAGTGCATGAAGCGGAAACCAGCCTCAACGATTTCGAACCGGCGGAACATTCATCGCCGGTCAGGGTAGGCGAGGCGGGGCGGTGGGAACAAGGCGAGATGAAAATCCTGGTAGAGAGAGCGCTTGCGGAGTTGACACTCGAGCAACGCGAAGCGATTGTCCTGAAGTTTTACCAGGGTTTCAAGCTGGAGGAGATTGCGGAGATCCAGGGTTGTCCAGTGAGCACGGCCAAGACCCGCGTCTACGCGGGGTTTGAGCGGATGAGGAAGTTGATCGAAAGGTAGACCTGGGGCGGGCGTCATCCTCTCCTGGCGGGAGGGGGTTGTGCGTCACGTGATGTGACGGTATTTCCTCTCCTTGCCCTCTCCCGCGCGGAGAGGGTGACGCGCCGCTCGAGGAGTTGGGTCGGAAGAAACCAGGTGTCATGAGTTAAAAGTCAATCCGAAATAGAGCAAACGAAACAACCAATAAAATTGCAAATCTTCAGATCCAGAGAGCCGAATTGTGGGAATCCTGAAGTCGGGGGCTGGTTCTTGGGGCGTGCGGCTTCGCGTGTCCAGTCAACCCTGACTCCCGCAGTCTGAATCCTGAATCCTGTTTTTCCTGCGAGGATGAGGTGAACACCATGGGATGTCGTGAATGGGGATCAGTGTTGACCGATTGGGCGCTGGACGAGCTTTCGCCCGCGAGGGCGCGAGAACTCGAGCAGCATCTCGAGCAGTGCCAAGAATGCGCGCACGCGGCCCAGCGGCTGTCGAGCGTGCGGCAGGCGTTGAAGAGCAGCTTGATCGATCGCGACATGCCAGCTCACGTAGCTGTTTTCGGAGCAAGGGTCGAAAGCCCATTCGCGGGCTTCTGGGCGGCCCTGTTCCGCACTGCGGCGCTCTCGGCGGCTGCGGCAGTAATCTTCCTGGCCGTGGTATCGGTCGGTTTTCGTTTCGGGGGAGCTCGGCTGCTGCCGGTAACCGCCTGGGCCAAGCCGGCGTTGACACAGGCAGAATTGCATGACTTCGTGGCGAAGGCGGTCGCGGAACAAGTTTCCTTCGAGAGCAAAGAACTACAAGCTGCCACCCGCGACCAGGTTGCAAGTCTTCGCCAGGAACAGACGGAGAACCTGAAACGATTCGGGCAACAATTGCAGTCTTTTGAGCTATCCCTGAACACCGAGTATAAGGAAACGCAACAGCAGAGCGCACTCCTTAGCGTGGTTGCCCACGAACAACAGTTACCCGCCCACTAACCCGCGGCGCCCTCGAGGAGGTAACTCGAATGCATCTGAAGCTGAAAAGGCCGGGCTGGGCACTTCTGATATGCCTCGCCTGCTGGCCTTTGGGGGTTCGATGTGTCAATGGGCAATGGCCCACTGCCAATGTCAGCGCCTTGAAAGGCGAAATGAAAGTTTTCGAGGCCGTCATTGACGGAACCATGGCCCAGACATTCGCTCCGCCCTTCGGCCTGCTCGAGAAGACTCAGGGCACGTATTTGCCCGGTTTCGGGTTAGCTTTCAGCTTGGAAGTCAACCTCTATCCCATGCGTGTTCCGACTCCGTTCAACATGGCGCCTTTGAGCAGGGCGGAGGTCGAGAAGGCGCAGAAGGTGAAACAGGACCGGATCGTCACGGTTAAGGAGTCGGTTCCGCGGCTGTTGGCGGACCACGCCATGAGCTTGCGGGACCTCGGCCCGAACGATTCGATTGCGGTCGTCGTGCACCTTTTCGAAGTGCGCACCGGGGAGAGCAAGTTCCCTGAGCAAATCATCGTTGAAATCCGGAAGGCGGACTTGGAGGAGTTTTGGGATAAGAAAATCTCCTACCAGGATTTGCTGGGCAGGATGAAAGTTCTGGAGCTCTGAGAGCCTTGATTATGACGTCTGCTACGGTCAGCCGCAAGTTGCTGGGCGAATTGCTGGTGGAGCGCGGCCTGTTGCCCGAAGACGACCTGCAAAAGGCGCTGCAGTTGCAGCGCGAACGGAAGGGCCGCCTGGGCAAGGTCCTTCTCGATCTAGGCTATATTTCGCAGCTAGACCTGCTGACGGTTCTATCGGAGCAACTCGGAATTCCGCTGGTTGACCCGGCCGAACTGAAGGACGTGCCGATGGAGGCGTCCGTATTGCCCTCCGGTTTCTTGAGCCAGTTCCTTGTTTATCCCTACCGCGTGGAAGGCGATACGGTGTTCATCGCCATGGCCGACCCGCTGGACAGCGACACCCTTCGGGTCAGCGAACAATTGCTGGGGCGAAAAGTGGAAGTGCGGCTGGCCAGCGAAGCTGCCATCCTCAAGGCCCTGGACCTGTGGTTCGACATGGGACCGGCAGACGAGGGCGTCGTCGCGGCGGAGTCCGATGGGCCGGCCGGGGCGACAGACGTCGAGGCGGCCGACATTGAGCAACTGCGCGACTTGGCCTCGGAGGCGCCGGTGATTCGCTGGGTGAACCAACTGGTGGCCCGCGCCCTGGAACGGCGCTCGAGTGACATCCACTTTGAGCCGTTCGAAAAGCAGTTCCGGGTCCGGTACCGAATCGACGGAGTTCTATACGAAGTGCCGGCTCCACCGCGCGAATTGCAGGCGGCGGTTACCTCTCGCATCAAGCTTATGGCAAGGCTCAATATCGCCGAGCAGCGCCTGCCCCAGGACGGAAGGATACCGTTGCGAGTTTTGGGCCGCGAAATCGACCTGCGAGTTTCGACGCTTCCCACCCTTTACGGTGAGAGCGTGGTGATGCGCCTTCTCGACCGCAGCCAGAGCGATCGCTATTCCTTAGCGACTTTGGGTTTTCCGGATACCCTGCTGCGCAAAATGGAGTACTACCTCGATCTTCCCCACGGACTTTTCCTGGTCACGGGTCCCACCGGCAGCGGCAAGTCGACTACGCTCTATGGTTCCTTGCGGCGGCTGAATACCATGGACGTGAAAATCATCACGGTCGAGGATCCGGTCGAGTACCAGTTGCCGGGTGTCAACCAGATTCATGTGAATTCCCAGATCGGGTTAACCTTTGCGGCGGGGCTGCGCCACATCGTTCGCCAGGACCCGGACATCATCATGATCGGCGAAATCCGCGATCTCGAGACGGCGGAGATCGCCATGCGCGCGGCGCTCACCGGCCACTTGGTATTCAGCACCTTGCACACCAACGATGCTCCCAGCGCCGTCACCCGCCTTACCGACATGGGCGTCGAACACTACCTGGTCTCCTCTTCGTTGGTTGCCGTGCTCGCGCAAAGATTGGTGCGCGTATTGTGCGATGAGTGCAAGCGGCCGTACCCGGCGGATACAGACGATTTGCGGAAACAAGGCTGGGAAACAGGGGGGCCATTGACGCTTTACAAAGCGGGAGAGTGTGCGCGTTGCGGCCATACCGGCTTCCTCGGACGAGTGGGAATCTTTGAATTCATGGAAATGGAGGAAGGAATCCGGCGGGCGATCGTGTCCCGGGCCGACGCCAGTACTTTGCGGGTGGCGGCGCGTGAACGGGGCATGCGCAGTTTGCGCGAGGACGGTTGGCTGAAGGTTGCCTCCGGCCAGACAACGCTCGAAGAGGTGCTGCGCGTGACGCAGGAAGTTTAGGTAGCTGTCAGTAGTCAGTCGTCAGTAGTCAGTCATCCGTTGTCACTGTTTTCGTTGTCATCCTGAGCGAAGCGAAGGATCTCTGCAGTCCGTTGCAGGTGGCGACCGCGAAAAACCAACTGCAGAGATCCTTCGCTGCCATGAGCATGACTCCCCTCCTCAGCGGGAGGAGGGGCAGGGGTGGTGGGTGGTATCGTCGGCGAACGGCAACCACCCCTGGCCCCTCCTTACCAAGGAGGGGAATCGTTTTCATCACGGGCGGCGATCTGAAGGAGCATGAAGCCTTCGCTCAGGATGACAACGAGGTCTTCCGAATTTGGCGTTTCGATTTTCGAATTTCGATTTTCGAGTTTCGGTTCGTGACGGGTGCGCGTAATGCCAGAGTTTTCGTACAGAGCGATCAAGGGCACGGGCGAACTGGTGCAGGGGACGCTGGTAGCGGAAACCGAACCAGCTCTTGTGGCGCAACTTCGCCGCATGGGCTGCATGCCCATCCACGTGAGCGCCAAGGATGGCGCGACGGGTGGGTCGTGGTCGTTTTTCAAACGCGGGGGCACGTCTTCCTCGGACCGTCTGCATTTCGCCCGGCAGCTTGCCACGCTGGTGCGGGCCGGCGTGCCGCTTGACCGCAGCCTCTCGCTCTGCCGGGACTTGGCCGAGAAGCCGGCCCTCGGAGCCGTGATCGGCGCCACGCTCAAGGAGTTGCGCAACGGACAGTCGCTGGCGAACAGCCTGGCCGCCAACCCTCGTTTTTTCCCGCCCCTTTATGTCGCCATGGTGCGGGCCGGCGAAGCGAGCGGCACGCTTCCCGCGGTCCTGGATCGGCTGGTGGAGTTCGAGGAGTTTAGTGCGGAACTACGCGGCTATCTGATCTCGGCTCTCATTTACCCCGTAGTTCTGCTCGCTGTAGGGAGTGTGGCGATCGCCTTCTTGCTCGGCTTCGTGGTGCCGCGCTTCGCGCAGATTTTTGAGGAGGCGGGGAAAGAACTGCCCTTGCCGACGCAGGTCTTGATGGACGTTTCCACGGCCTTTCGCGATTATGGCTGGATCGCGGCCATCGTTATTGTCGTGGCGGTCTTGCTGATTACCCGCTGGGTGAAGACAGAATCCGGCCGGCTGCGTTGGGACGAGTGGCGGCTGAAGGCGCCGCTTTTAGGGGACGTCAGCCTGAAGCTAGAGATCGCGCGTTTTGCGAAGACCATGGGCACGTTGTTGAATCAAGCAGTCCCCATTATTTCCGCGCTGCGCCTGACCCGCGAGGTGTTGAGCAATCGCCGCGTGGCCGCTGCGGTTGAGCCGCTTATCCAAGGTGTGAAGCGAGGCCAGGGACTGGCCGGTCCGCTCGCCGAAACCGGGATGTTTCCGGCGCTCGCCACGCAATTGATGACCTTGGGAGAGCAAACAGGAAAACTGGACAACATGCTGCTCGAGTTGGCCGCAATTTACGACAGCGAGGTCCGCGTGGCCACCAAGCGTTTGGTGGCGCTCGTCGAGCCGGCCGTGATTCTCGCCATGGGCCTGGTTGTCGGAACGATTGTGATTTCTACTCTGCTGGCAATCGTCAGCATAAATGAGGTGCCGTTCTAATGAACCAACCAAAAACCGGGAGAACCCATTTTTCAGAACCGGATTCTGCGCAAGGCTTCACCTTGATTGAACTAATCGTGGTGATTCTCATTCTCGGGCTGCTTGCAGGGTTGGTCGTACCCCGCCTGTTCAAGCATGCAACGCAGGCCAAGATCACTGTGACGAAAGCGCAGATTGCCGCTTTCCAAACGGCGCTGGGGGCCTACAAACTGGATACCGGAACTTTCCCCACCACGGACCAGGGCCTGCAAGCGCTGCGGACACTCCCGGCCGGGGTCACGAACTGGAATGGCCCCTACTTGCCCAAGGATATCCCGCTGGATCCCTGGAACCGTCCTTATGTTTACAAATTCCCCGGAGAGCATGGCGATGAGCCGGACATCATCAGTTATGGCGCCGACGGGCTGCCGGGTGGCGATGGCGAAAATGCGGACATCCTTAGCTGGAAATAATGCGGGACGCCATCCGCGTTCACCGGAAGCCGGAGTGACACTTCTCGAACTGGTGATCGTGCTGGCTATTATCGCCTTGACAGTGTCGCTTGTGGCTCCGCGTTTCGGAAACTGGACAGAGGAATGGGCCTTGCGGAGCGCGGCAATACGGGTGGCGCAAACCGTGCGCTACGCGCGCACCCGGGCACTTTTCGAGCAGAGCTATTACGTGGTGGAAATCGAACCCTCAACACGTTCGGTGAGGGTCTTTAATCCCGCCAGTGGTTTTTCGAGGGCTTATATGCTTCCCCGGGGAGTGGCGATTGATGACGGCGAGGATCCGCTGCCCTCGGTTGTGCGCATCCTGTTCCCACCCTCCGGAGTTGTTGAGGAGAGGAACCTGTGGCTGAGTGACCGCCGCAGGAGCAAATACAGGGTTCATGTCAGTTTCCTCATAGGCAGTCCGGTTGTTGAGGCTGTAAAGCAGGAGTCGCGTTAAGTGCAAATGTTCACCCAACGTCGGCGCGAACGAGGTATGAGCCTCCTGGAAGTACTGATGGCCATTTCGCTATTGGGCATTAGTTTCGTGACCATTTTTTCGGGACTTTCTGCGGCGCTTCGTGCCACGGGCCGCTTGGACGCCTTTGATCGGGGCAACGAGTTCGCCACCCGGAAGCTCAATGAGCTCTTCCTGGACCCGTCTCTCACGGCAGACCAGCGGTTCAGCGGGACTACTCCCTCCGGTATCGCATGGGAAGCGCGAACCATGCTGGTTGATGAGCGGCCACTGGGGGGGTCTCAGAAGCCGGCGCAACTGGTTCGAATCGAACTCCGGGTATCCTGGCGCACGCGTGCGGGTTCGCAGAACCTGAACCTGGAGTCGCTGAAGTTGTGTATTCCGCCGTCGCCGCCCAGCCCGTGAATCGGGAGATCAGATGATCTGGTGATCGGGTGATCGGGTGAACGAAAACGAAATCGGGAGATCGGATGATCGGATGATCGGAAGATCGGGTGAGCAAAATCCGGGCTGTGGTCGCGTACTTTGGTTGAGGTGTGGAAGAGAAGAGCTGTTCTCCCGATTACCCGATCACCCGATCACCCGATCGTTTTCTCACCCGCTCACCCGCTCACCCGATCCGCGAGGCTTCACGTTGTTCGAAGTGCTGCTGAGCTTGACGCTGACCGGTTTCCTGTTGTTGGCTTTGCTCATTGGGATGAGGGTAGCAAACCGGGCCTGGCGAACTGGAGAGGCGCGACTGCGCCAGGTGCACGCCGCTGCTGAGCGGAGTGATTTCGTCGTGACCCAAGTCTCGTCGCTGGTTCCCTACAGGATCACGCCGAACGACCCGGATCTGCCCGGAACGCTCACCGTCCTCGAAGCTACCGTCGACCTGCTGCGTTTTGTCGGCTCTTACAGCAGCGTTTATCGCAGTCGCTCGGGATTGGTGCTGGTCGAATACGGGATCGTCGAGCCGTCGCGCGGAGACGTCGAGGTTGTGGTGCGCGAAACTCCTGTGGCGGACGACGACAGCCTGTATCACAGACTCGTCCTGAGCGTCACCCACGATCCCGACACGGGGTTTCCCGTGATCAATCTTCAGCCATTCGCAGTTCGGGAAACGGACTTGCGGTTGATGACGGGTCTGAGTGATGCGGCGTTCTCGTATTTGGATTTGCATCCCAAGAAAAGCCCGGTGCCCGTCTGGCGGGAGACTTGGCGGAGCACCGAGGAAGCGCCTTACCCGGACGCGATCCGCCTTCGGTGGGAGCGCGGAGGCGAGGTGGGAGAAGAGCTCATGCCGGTACGCGCGAAACTAAGGCCGCTGGGACAGTGAACCGGATCGGGAGATCGGATGATCGGGAGATCGAGTGAACGAAAAGCTGCATCGGGTGATCGGATGATCGGGAGATCGGGTGAACGAAATCCGGGCTGTGGTCACGTACGTTGGTTGCGGTGTGCAAGAGAAAAACTGTTCGCCCGATTACCCGATCACCCGATCACCCGATCTTCTGCTCTCCCGATCTCCCGATATCGTGATGCCGGCATAGCCTTATTAGCGGTGATGGCGGCGGTCAGCGTGCTGCTTTTGGTGGCATTAGCGTTTTCGGGTTCCGTTCAGATCGAGACTCGATCGGCAACCTATCGCAAGCAGGCCACACAAGCTTACGCCATGGCGGTGGGGGGAGTGGAGGCTGCCATTCTGGAGATTGCCTATCCGCCCCCCCAGGATCAGAATGACTCGCCGCGCCTTTGGAAGAAAGGGCAACGCTTAGTCCGGCTGCCCTACGCGCAGGGCGTGGCGCTGGTGGAGATCGCGAATGAGACGGGCAAAGTCGACTTGAACGTTGCCGGGCGAGTGCAACTGGCGCGCTTGTTCGAAGCGCACGGCGTGAGTGAGGACCAGGCGGCCGAACTGGCCTTAGCCGTCGATCATTGGCGGAAGCCGCAAGGATCCGATGAACCGGGCTTCAAGGATTTGGACGATTATTATCACGAGGCCGGATATCGGCCCGCTCATAAGCGTTTCAGTTCCGTCGAGGAAATGCTGCGGGTTCGCGGCGTGACCCGTGACATCTTTTACGGTACGGCTGAATTCAGCCGTGACAACCGATTCCAATCCTTCTACGGCGTGGGCCAGGACTTGACGGTCTATTCGCAATCTACCCAGGTGAACGTGAATTACGCCTCCGAAGCTGCGCTGTTGAGCGTGCCAGGTATGACGAAAGAATTGGCCGAGGGAATTATCGAGGAGCGACGCAAGGGCCCCTTCGAGTCAATAGACGACGTGATGAATCGTCTTGGGACTTCCATCACGGATGAGTCCCTGTCGTCGCTGAGCGCCGCGAACGACGGCAAAACCTACACCATCCTCTCAGTGGGGGTGGTCAATGGCTCACCTCTGCGACGGGCCGTGAAGGCCGTTATCAGCATGCAACCGCAAGGCTTGGCCTTGCACCGCATCATTGCGTGGTACGACGACGTGCCGGAATGAGGAAAGGCAGGATTCAGGAGTCAGGATTCGGGATTCAGGGCAACCACTACCTGGCGTCCCCCAGTCTCGAATCGGCAGACCCTGAGTCCCAAATTACGGTTTGAAGAAAGGTAGGATTCGGAGATGAGGATATGGGTTTCAGGAGTCAGGGCAGAAGTCGAACTTACTTTCCCTGCTCCCCGCTTCTGGGCCCTGAATCCTGAATCCTGAATCCTCGCATGTTTACCAAACTCGTTATCGGCGTTGATTGTGGCGGCGGGGCGTATCGCCTCACAGTTCTTGGACGCCGATTTCGCCGCTACCTGCTGGTTGACGAATTGCAACTTCCGGAACCGCGCGGCGACGACGCGCCTGCGAAGGTTGCTGCCTTTCTTGACCGCCATCACCTTCGCGATGCCCGCGTCATAGCGTGTTTGCCGCGCGATGCAGTTCTGGTTCGATTTTTGAGCCTCCCGCAGGAAACTGAGCCACAGTTGGCTAAAGTCGTCGATTATCAGTTGGGCTCGCTTCACCCTTACAAGGACGGTCAAGTCTACTGGGATTGCGCTGTGGTGGAGCGCGATCCGAAGACGAAGCAGATTACTGTAATGGTGGTGCTGGCAGAGAAGCCTCGGGTGAATGAATTCAGGCGAGCGCTTCAAGAACTGGGCCTGCGGCTGAGCGCAGTGACGTTGTGCGCCGCGACGATGGCCGCCTTGCTGAAGTCCCAGTTGCCGCCCCTGGCATTGGTCGCGTGCGGGCGCGGCACAGGCATCGAGCTGCTCTCCTTCCACCAGGGGAACCTCTGTGCCACACAAGAGATTGCCGTCGAACCAGCCGCGAACCTTCGCGAGCGGTTCGAGAGGGAGCGGCATCGCGTCCTTGCGGCTCTGCCGATGTCCGATCCAGCCGCGATTCCCTGGTTTATCTCGGGACCGATGCCGCCCGCTTTTTCCGCGCTACTCGAAGGCGCGTCACCCTTGCCGCCACCGAAATTGAATCTGCGCAAGGGCTCCGTCGCGGGCGGCGTCGACTGGGCCGCCTTGTCGGCAGCCTATGCGGGCTTGGTGCGCCGGGGGGCTGCGTCCATCATCAACCTGCTTCCTCAGGGTGAGCGTTGGCAGCCGCACGCCGAGGCGCGACTGCCTGTTTATGCATTGAGCGCCATGGCGTTCCTTCTGGCTCTTACCTTGGCATCTCACGCCTGGATCGAAAGGACTTTATACAGTCGCGCCCTGGATCGCGAGCTTCATCGCCTCAATGTTCACGCTCAACAAATTCGCGGGCAGAACCAGGAGACGAGCAGCCTGGAGGCAAGTGCGGCAGTCCTCGAGAATGTCCGGGCCAGCAACTTGCAGAAACTGCACATGCTTCAGGAACTGACGAGGCTACTGCCCGACGGCACCTGGCTTCAAGAAGTGGACATTAGTGAAGACAGGGTGGAGATCAACGGCTATTCCAATCACGCGGCGGACTTGGTCCGGCCCCTGGAGACTTCGCCGTACTTCACTCAGGTCGAATTCTCGGCTCCGATTACTCGCGATAACCAGAGCCGTGAGGTTTTTCGAATTCGCATGAGGTTGAAGCAAGCCCTTCATTGATGATTTGCGATTGGTGATTTGCGATGGGCGGGTTTCTTCAATCGCCAATCAGAAATCGCACATCACCAATGGTTCTAGTGACTCCTATGTTTGAAATGTTTAAAAAGCTTAGTCGTCGAGATCAAATCGCACTGGGGATAGGGGCGGGCGGAGTAGTTCTGTACCTGCTCTTGAGTTTTGGTGTGTTGCCTCTTTTCGAGCAACTCGGCGCCAGCACGGAATCCAATCAGCAGAAAGTGATTGAACTGCGCAGGGAGAAACGACTGGTAGCCGCAGAGGGCATTGAGAAAACCTCCCTCACAACTGCCCAGGAACACTTGAAATCACTCGAGGCGGGTCTTCTGGAAGGCGCGACTCCTTCCCTGGCTAGTGCCGAGTGGCAGCAGTTGGTGGCCCAGTTGGCGGAGAGCAAGGGCATCGAACTCGGCAGCAGCGAGTTGCTTCACACTCAGGAACTTGGCAGGGGGTATTCGCTCGTGACTGGCCGGGTGCAGTTCCGCTGCCGCTTGGACCAACTTGTCGACTTCGTGGTGGCCCTGTCCGGCTTTCCCAAGATCTTGTCGGTCACGGGCCTCTCGGTCACCGCCGTCCAAAGCGACCCGCAAGGGAGGCTAATCGTGCGCCTGACGATCGGGGCCGCCGCTCGGGCTGTGGCGCAGGCCAAGGAAGGGAACGCCGAGGCGCGCTGATCGAATGCCAGAAGTCGAAATCCGAAATTCGAAATTCGATCGCGAACGGGCAGGCTGCGGAAAAACCCGTGGACTCTGTCGATCTGAGCGGAGCGACCCGTCTCCCGAAGGCTTTGGGCCGCAGGACGAAGAATCTCCGTAGTTGCAGTTTCAACGAATTACAGAGATCCTTCCTTCGTTTCACTCAGGACCGCCTGGGGCTCCTCAGGATGACAGTTGATAGGGTTTTTCCGCAGCCTTACTAGACGTTCGGCTGTTCATTTTCGAGTTTCGGCTTTTGCGGGGGATGCATGTTGGGAAGAAGACGCGAATTGATCCTCACTATTGGCGGGCTCGTCGCCCTGAACGCCCTGCTGTGCTGGTGGCTGGTAGGACGTTGGAAGGAATATCGCAGCAGCATCCAATGGGTTTCCGTCGGCGTCGCGCCGCAACGCGCGCTCGCATCGGCGGCTGGCGCGAATCGGGCAGGCCAGCCGCCAAACTTCACGGATATCGTAGGGCGAGATCTGTTCAGCCCCTTGCGTGGCAGCGCCCCCGCACAGGCGCAGGCAGAGGTTAAGGCCCCAAAACCTCCGGTCTTGTTTGGGACCATGGACCTTGGAACCGGCAGGTTTGCGTTGATGTCCCCTGGCGACCAATCTCCTCCCGTCTCGAAGCGCGTCCTGCCCGGAGGCGAGATTGGCGGTTACAAGTTGGTTTCTATCGGCACTTCGAACGTCGTGGTCGAGTGGCAGGATAAGCGCACCACGCTCGAAATCACCGAGCCCGCCAACCGCCCGGGCGGTCTGGCGAGTGAGGCCACCGCGCGTCCTGGAACGCCATCGAGCAATGTTCCTGGTGTGGTGACCACCGTAGGCTCTGTTTCTGGAGGCGCAAAGGCTGCTGGTGCCGCCGGTCTGGGGCCGGCTGGGGTCCCCTCAGATGCCCCGGCAGGCACGGTCGTGGGAGGAAAGCGAAAAGTCGTGATATCTACTCCTTTCGGCCCGTCCGTCCAGTGGCAGGATGTTGTCCCGTCAGGTTCACAGGGGCCGCAGCAACCCGGGGCGCCCAATAAGTGAGGGTTCGGTAGTCGGTATTAAGGAGGAGTAAAGTGCATTCATTCTGTTGCTCGCTGTTCAGTCGCCTTCGAATGCGATGGATGACCACTATCAAGGAATGCCTGAGGGCGACGGCCCTCTGGCCGGGTGTGTTGTGGCTCTCCACTGTCGTTGCGGTGCTCGGCCTCGGCCTCGCGGGTTCGCTAAACCTCGGAGCGGGTCCAATCCCCGCTCAGCAACCCGCGCCGCCCGCCCCCTCGGTGCCACAGCCCCGCCCGGGTGGGACGCCTATTCCCCCGATGCCGCAACCCCGCCCAAGTGGGACGCCCGCGCCCCAATCGTCACCGCAGTCCCGCCAAAGTGGGCCGGCCACTGGGCAAGCAACGCCATCGGGTTCGCCAGCGACACAACCCTCGCAGGCCGGTCCGCCGGCTCCGGGGTCTACACAAACTGCTCCTGGCGCTCAGACCACGCCGGCCGGTCAAGTTCCTCCCACCACTTCGCCTGCCCTCGCGGGTGAGACGGGGGTCGGGTTTCGTCTCGAGAATGCCGACCTTCTTCAGTTCATCAATCTTGTAGGCGCCGAGTTAAGGATCAATTACGTCGTAGATCCAGCCGTTAAGGGTTCGGTAACTATCAGCACGGGGGGCAGGCTCAACCGTGAGGATCTGCTTCCCATTCTCGAGAGCGTTCTCGAGATTAACGGCGCGACCGCCGTCCCGACCGGGAACTTTTATCGTATTGTTCCTCTGAAGGAGGCGCCCAAGGTCCCATTGGAAGTCAGGCGCGACACCAGCCCGCAAGATCTGGCCCGCGACGACCGAATGGTGATGGAGATAATTCCGTTACGGTTTGTCCCGGCGGGGGACATGAGCAAGATGCTTTCGCCCTTTCTCTCCGACGGCGGTGCCATGAGCGTTCATGAATCAGGGAACGTTTTGGTTTTGGTCGATAACAGCCTGAACGTGAAACGTCTTATGGAGATCCTGGAGCAGTTCGATAGCCCTGCGTTCGCCCAAGAACGCGTGCACTTGGTGCCGGTTCAGAACAACCTGGCCTCGGCGTTGATCCCGGAACTCGAAGCGATCTTCTCCGCCTATGCACTCAACGCCAAGGAATCACCGCTGCGCTTTCTCCCCCTGGACCGAATCAATGCCATCCTGGTAGTGGCCGCCGACCCCGGGGCGTTCGAGGAGGTGGACAAGTGGGTGGCGAAACTTGACCTGCCGGCTACCCCAAGCGGGGTTCAGGCATTTGTCTACAGGGTGCAGAACTCAGAAGCGGCCTACCTCTCCCAGTTGTTAGCTAAAATTCTCGCTAAGAAGCCGTCGTCCGGCACTCCCGAGGCCGTCATCTCCGGCGAAGGAACGGAGACTCGGGCATCGGGCGCAGGAAATCGATCCTCAACGAGGGGAGGCTCCCCTGCGCTGGGGCTCGGAATGGACGAAACGGGGGAAGGGCAGGTCAGCGACAGCCTCCGCATCGTGCCGGATCCCGTCAACAATTCGCTGATCATCGTGAGCACTCCTGCCCAGTTTGCAGATGTTGCGAAAACCTTAAACGAAATCGATGTTCTGCCTCGGCAGGTTCTGATCGAGGCTCGAGTGTACGAAGTGGACCTGACCGGGGCTCTTACCTTTGGCCTCGAGTATGCGCTCCAGCAGCGCGGCGCCGGCACGACGCCTCTCCAGTTCCTCGGCGACTATGGCGTTACCACTTCGAACACCTTGACAGGTTCCACCGGCGTCGTCGTCGGAACCCGCCAATTGATGGCTTTCCTGACCGCTAACGAAAACCGGCAAAACGTGAAGATTCTGTCGGCTCCGTCCGTGCTTGCCACCGACAACACGGAGGCTCAGATTCAGGTTGGCGAGCAGGTGCCGGTGCTTACTTCCACGGGCGCGGCGAGCGGGGTCCAGGTTGGGGGAAGCACTACCTTTTTAAATACTATCCAAAATGTGGATACCGGTATTATTCTCAGGATCAAGCCGCGAATTACGAGTACAGACCTGGTGTCTCTCGAGATCTCACAGGAGGTCACCGCCGTCGTCCCGGCGGGTTCCACCGGCATCCAATCCCCGAGTTTTTCGAAACGTTCGATCAAGACCCACGCGGTCGTGAAGGACGGAGAAATGATCTCGCTGGGCGGCCTTATCTCGTACAATATTAACAACACGACCAATCGCATTCCGCTGCTGGGCGACATCCCGATCCTCGGAGCGCTGTTTGGAAGCACTTCCCACAACGTGCAGAAGACCGAAATGTTTGTACTACTCAGCCCTCGAATCATCAAGACCAACCAGGATGCGGTGGACGCCTCCAAGGAGCTCCGAGACAAGTTGAAGGAACTGCGCCTCATCTTCAAGAAGGATCAACTGGTGAACCCCAGGGAGCCAGTGAAGTAGCCGACGGCAGTCGTGAGGAGTTGGCGTAGCGACTGCGGCTTGGCAGAGATTTCGTGGCATTCATGCTGCGCTAGACAGCTAGCGACAAAAAGCACTTCCCAAGAGAATTCAAAAAAAGTTCTTGACACACGTGTTCTCGTGGTGCTAGATTCGTGCCCATCATTGGAGTTTGCGGCAGCAAAGACGTAGCGCTAGAGTGATGTAATGCCGATGCGAGAGATGGGCGCAAGAGGGAGCGGGCAGCGACCGCCGCCCCGGCGGACGCGGGCACGAGGGCCGTAGTGGGACAGATGGTGGTCGACGAGGATTCAAACTGAGATTAGAGTTCCATAATTCAACGAAAAGTTCTTTAACTAACGAGGGTCGACCCACTCAGCGGGGCGTCCCCGACAAAACCCGACGAAAAAAGGAGAGGAAAATAAGATGAGAATAATTTGCAAGCGGAATTTGCTTTGGTTGGGTGTCTGTCTGCTGGCCGGTGTGGCCTCGGCTTGGGCGCAACAAGCCGTGGTGACATACCAAGTCACGTCAGTGCCAACAACGGTTGCATCCACGGGCGATTCGGAAGTGCTCGGTTCAGTGCACCTCCAAGTCACCAACGTCACTCCCCCTGCGGCTGCTCCCGCGGTGGGTACGTCTGTGCTCGCGCAAGCGATTCAAATTGAACTTCCCGGAATCTCTTGCGATAACAATTCTTCATCCGGTGCGGCCCTCAGTTACGGGAACTCGGCCGGGTTGGTCGCTGTCTTTAATGGTACGAACGTATACTTCTCGCCCCAAGCTGGCTATGACGTGAACAACTCGATTATCCCCAACACCTGCGTGATCGGGCTCGACGTTGTGTTGCCGGCTACCGCCGCGACCCCCTACGGCCTTCCTAACGTAGGTGATTGGTTCCAGGTGGATGGAGTCAGGGCTCGCATGGAGTTCGACAATGCAGGCGTCGGAAGTGCTATTAACGCCACCGTCATCCTGGCTTCCAGCGTGGGCTCCGGGGAGTTAATTAACAACACGGTCCAAGTCGCGAGCCCTTACACCGTTTTGGCCGCGACTACCTCGCCTGGGGTTTACGTGAATTGCATCAATGGTACGATGGCACCCTCTGCGATCACCGTCTCGGAACCTTATCAGGCGGACTTTGTGGACTACACTATAGCGGATGCTTCGACCGGCGCGGCACCTATTGCACGCCCCCCGTTTGGCCAGACAGATAGTGGGACGCAGATACAGCTCACCATCGGCAACGTGCCGGCCGGATTCACCCTGACTTTCCCCGCTTCGGTGAACGGTAACGTTCCGTTGCCTCCTGGTGGCGTTGCTGGCGCCGTGAGCGGCGATCACCTCGTTCTTGCCTCAGGTGGGAGCATAACAGGGCCGGCGACAAGCGCGACTGTTCTCTACAACTATACCTGCTATAGCGCGCTCGTTTGCGACACGGTATATGAAACTTTCACTATCGTTCCTACGATCACCGGGACGGCGGAAGGCACGACCGGCGTGATAACGACACAGGCCCAAGTTGTGCCGCCGTCAACGCCTGCTCCAGGTGGGGTCGCCTCATTTACGACTCCCCCCAATACTAATCCGACAAGGCCGCGGTGGAGTGACCTGCCAATTCCAACTCCAAGTGTTCTCATCACACTTGCTCCTTGTTCAACTACCCTGCTCTTCCCGTGGGTCGTGAATGTGCCAGGGTTTGACACCGGCGTCATCATCAACAACACTACTCAGGACTACACCAATGCCGCTGCGTTGCCAGCCTCGGTGCTGATCGGTCCACCAAACCAGCCAGAGATTTCGCCGACTCCGGCCGAGAGCGGGACTTGCACGTTGTACTACTTCCCGAGCAATGAGGCTCCGGCGATGTATTATACGAGCCCAATGCTCAGCACTGGGCAAACATGGGCTTGGATGCAGAGCACCAGTCCGTTCGCTGGACTGACCGGCTACATGATGGCCCGATGCAACTTCCAGTACGGGCACGGCTACGCGGCGATCGGGCAAGGGACCAGCACCGGCTCCCTGACGTTCGCTGAAGCCTACCTCGGGCTGGTAATTCCGGATCCTGTGGTCCTTGGCTACTATGGCTTTGCGCCTTCACGGGTTGGCATGCCAATCAGTGACTACCAGTGGGTCGGCGAGGCCTTGGGCCAGTAATCAGACAGTTGAGCGCTGATGGCCACGTAGTAGTTAGCTAGGTCTCGAAAGGAACGTTGGTATCTCGAGTGGGCGAGACGACTCGCATCGAAGGGGGTCGCCTCGCCCACAACTGTAAGAGGTGGGTCTCCAATTTTGATCTTCGGAAGGTTGCATAAGAGCATGAAACTGTCGTTGAGGGTGTCCGGGACTATTGATGTGAGAAGAAGGAATATTGAGCTTTGTGCTTTCTTTTGTGTGGCTACGCTCTGCGTCCTGGCAGGGTACGGGGCAACAGCGGCGGCTCAAGTTCCGGCCCAGTTACAGCGGAACGGGCCCAAGGGCCAGCCTGCGGCGGTAGAGCCGTCACTCGTGAAGGCAAGAGAAGAGAGTCTTCGCAAGCGGGTCGACGAGTTTTACCAGCTCCTGCAAGCGGTGCGCATTGAGCAGGCTGAGGCCTACGTCACTCCGGACTCGAAAGAGGTTTTCCGCCGGGAGAAGGCGGGCGGATTCTTGGGTTTTAAGATCGATTCGGTGCGGTTGGAACCCGGCGGTGGGAAGGCGACTGTCGTGGTGCGCGTGCAGCAAATTGTGCCTCATATGATGTCTCCAATGACGGTTCCACGCGAGACTCAATGGGTGTGGGTGGATGGTCTTTGGTACGTCGCGGTGACCGCCCCGGCAGCGCAAGATGGTGATATGAAGTCGCTTTTCAAAGGTACCGGGGTCCAGAGCAAGACACCACCCGGAGATTTGAAATTCAAGGACAACCGGTACGTAATGGGCAAGATCCAGACTGGACAGGTGACGGTGGCCAAGTTTCCATTTACCAACACCTCGGATCATGCGGTCACGCTAAGCAGGATCGACACGTTCTGCGATTGTCTGAAAGCAAAGGTTGCGAAAGAGGAATTCAAGCCGGGTGAGTCAGGCGAACTCGACATCGAGTTCAACTCGAAAGGATTCAAGCTAGACTACGCCCAGACCATCGTGGTTAAGACGGACCCTGGCAATCAGACCGCATACTTGTCCGTCCTGGGGTACGTGGTTCCCCCGCAAAGGGAGATCTCCAAGCAGAAGACCAGCGGTAAGTCGGTGCAATAACTCGGGGCAGGGGTTCAAGTCTCTCAAATGGCGAACGGAATAGCGCGCTTAGTTGCACCTGTTACAGCTTTCCTGCTGTCTGCCGCCAGCGTCGTGTCGGCGTGCCCACAAGCCCCGGTTGTACCGTCGGCCATCGACAAATCGGCCGTAAGCGAGCGGGTGGTGATTTCGATCGGCGACGAGAAGATCACCGATAGGGACTTCGAACAGTTAATTGCGGCAATGCCTCCGGAATACCGCAAATTTTACAGTGGGCCGGGAAAACATCTTTTACCTCAGTACATCATTCGTCTAAAAATACTTTCGGCTCAGGCGGTCAAGGAAGGACTGGCGAACCATCCCGACGTGGTGCGCGCTATCGAAATTTCGCGCGAGAGTGTCCTCACTGGCGCCGAGCAAAAACATATTGAGGAAGGCATAACGGTCAACGATCAGGAACTGCGAGACCGATACGAGAAAAACAAAGAGTCTTTTGAAGAGGTTCGCGTCTCTCACATCCTGATCAGGACGGAAAATGCCACCTTTAAGCCTGACGACCCTTCTCACCCGGGTTTGCCGGACGCGGACGCGCGAAAAAAGCTTGAAGAGATCCGGAAGCAAATTCTGGCTGGCGCTGACTTTGCGGAGATGGCGAAAAAGTACTCGGAGGACGCCGCTACAGTTGCTTCCGGCGGGGACATGGGTGTCATTCGCCCCGACAGGGTTGTTCCGCCGATCATCGAAGCGGCGCACTCTCTCTCACCCGGCCAGGTGAGTGACCTCATCACCACCCCGTACGGGGTTGAGATTATCAAGGTCGAACAGAAACGTACGATACCATTCGAGGAAGCGAAACCCAGCTTGGAATCGCAAGTTCGCCAGTCGAAAGCGTCTGCTGTCATCCAGCAAATTGAGGACGAGTACCACGTGGTGATCGACAAGGAATTCTTTGGCGAACCTGCGGCAAACCAGAACCCTGCAGCCCCGCCACGTTCGCCTTAGGGCGGACTTTGCATGTACTAGCCGGGCGCTGTCACTGGTGGAGGCGAAGGTAGCCTGATTCCGCTTCGCCTACGTTGGCCAGGGCGCTGTAACGTTCGGCGACGGTGAAGTTGGCTGGTTCCGGTCTGGGTACGGGGGGCGAGTCGGCCGACGGGTTGAAATCTAAAGCGCCGTTCGGAGACTACGGTTGTTAGGGCTGGGGAGAAACCGTACTGTATGCGCTCCAAAAAGCAGTGGATTTTGAAATCTTGATGAGCTATAATTCGTGCTCTGTAAATATTGTTTGCACTTCTAAGATCGTCCGTAGCGAACGCCGCGTTGCCGAATGAACTACCATTCTTCGACAAGGGGAGGGACGGATGAAGGCTCTTGTTGACGACCTATCTCGGATTATAGCTAGTCCTATTCCACGCCGCCGGGCGCTACGGCTGGCTGGGACCATGCTAGGCGGGGGCATCTTAGCTTACTTCGGTTTAGGAAGGGCTTCGCGTGCTCTCGCGCGGGACCCACGACAATGTGATCGCGATGAGGTCACATGCGGCAGGATTTGCTGCCGACCGGCTGAGACGTGCTGCGGCGAAATAGAAACTTGCCTCCCGCCCAGGTTCGCAAGGTATGTGAACTGCTGCGGCAGGGCGATTTGCTGGAAGACTTCCCAACAGTGCTGCGTCGACCACTGCTGTGGAAAGATGGATAGCTGCTGTGGCGCCCGTTGCTGTGGCCCGGAGTCGATGTGCTGTAACGGCAGGTGCGTTCCAAAGCGTCCGTCTCCAACCCAACCCTGCGTTGCAACATAAAGATCGAAAGGCGGAGCAAAAACCTGTAATACCATTCGAGGAAGCTGATCTCGGCCTGAAGTCGCAACTTCGTCGAGCGAAGGCTAATGAAGCTGTTCAACGCCTGATGGATGCCTCCAGTGCATTCACCGACCAGGATTACTTCTCCTGTTCACCGAGCCAGAAGCCTCCCGCCTCGCCCCCGGCCCACGAGTCCGGTTTCTCAACCTGCCAAGAAATGACAGGCGAACGCGCGCCGGGTGCAATGGCGAGCTCAGCGTCGACTCCACGCCTGCACACGACACCGATGGCCCCGCATCTTCGCCCCGTCCATGGTAGTGTCTCAGTTTGGATTCGTAGCCGCGAATTTACCTCGCCAAATGGCGGTGTAAAGCCGCCTCCACTTCAAGCTGTCGCACTATCCCGGCCGTCGCTAGTGTCCTAATTTGAGTGGTAGCGCCGACCTTTGGGTCGGCAGATGCTGGCCTAAAGGCCAGCGCTACGCCGAAACTAGGACACTATCCCGGCCGTCAAGTCCTTCGCTTCGGATGGGAAGCATGAGATAATATCGGAGGCTTTCCTTTTGAACAGGTGAAGCAGGGCGCGAAAGACCAACTCTACTATTGAATCAGGTTTGACGGACCGGACCCGAGAAGATACGCGTGGCCGGCACGAGAAACTAAGGGAGGAAATCGTATGCGAACATCGCGGCAAGTGCTTTTGGTTTTTGTTTTGTCCCTTGCTGTTCTACTGCCGGGAGCCGTGCCTCTCCTGGCCAAATGTGCACATCTGAAAGTGAAGGTAACTCCCAAGGAAGCGTACGTATTTGTGGATGGTATTCCGGTCGGGCCGGGGAGCGGGGTCATCTGGGCCGACCCGGGCGAGCATACGCTGGCTGTTTACAACTATGGATTCAAGCCCTACAGCGCCAAGTTCACGGCAGAAAGCGGAAAAAGCACAACCTTGTCGGTGACGCTGGAGCAGATTCCCGGGACTTCACCCGGCCCTTGGGGACGCATCGAACTCAAGGGCGCGCCAGGCGCTGCAGTGCTCTTGAACGGAACTACGCCGGATTTCTTCGTGGCCAATGTGGGCGAAGCCAGCACCCGCAGGAAGCGCGAGTTGCTTGTGCCTCCCGGCGAGTATCAGCTCACGGTACTCGGCTGCTGCTCGGGGACGATCTTTTCCGGGCCGATCACGGTTGGCGAAAACGAAGCTACGATCGTTCCGCTTCCCAACGCAGCAGGCAAGACGACTGCCGACTGGGCTGAGGGCAAGTCGCTGGGCGCCCTGCCGCGCTTTGAGGCAGGTTGCGCCACCTGCCTCACCGTGGCGGTGGCTAAGCCGAGTGCGCAGTTTTCGAGCGCCGCAGCCCAAGTCGAATGCGGCGGCTCGACCCAGCTCAATTGGTCCACGGCTGACGCCCCGAGGGTCGAAATCAGCGGCATAGGAGCGGTGGCCGCCTCCGGCCAGCAGTCAGTGCGACCGAGCCAGACGACCGACTACAAGCTGACCGCGGCAGGACCGGGCGGCGTGGTGACCTCCGACGCTACAGTCAACGTGGCCTCGAACATTCAGAGTTCGCTCAGCCTCGAGCCGGCTCAGGTTCGTTACCACAAGGTGGGGGATCGGGTCGAAGAGCAGGGCAGTTCCACACTCACATGGTCAGCGCCTGGGGCCAACAACGCCGCGCTGGACCCTTTCGGTACGGTGTCGCCCAATGGAACTCGTACTATCCAACCTTCACCCACCAGAACTGAAGCCGGTCCGGTGGATGAAACCATCACCTACACGCTGCGCAGTTCCAATGCTTGCGGGGGGTCGGATACGAAGACTGCTAGCGTGCACATTGTGGGTTCCATCGAGGCGGCGCACGCGGCGGTGAGCGAAGCCACGCTGGTGGAGAAGCTCACACTGAACAGTATTTACTTCCCTTACAACGTGCCCTCCAAGTCGGATCCGCAAGGCGGCCTGGTTCCAAGCCAGGAAAAGCGTGCCCTCGACGTTGCAAATAGCTTCAAGCAATATCTGCAGTACCAGTCTGGGGCGCACCTGGTTTTGGAGGCGCATTGCGACCACCGCGGCACTTCCGAATACAACAAGCTGTTGGCGGGCCGGCGTGCCGACAGAGTCAAGAACTACCTGGTTGAGAACGGGGTGCCCGCCGCGGACATTGAAACAATAGCCATCGGTAAGGAAAATAATCTCACCAACCAGGAAGTTCTTGATCTGCTGAGCCAGAACCCCAACATCACTCCGGAGGAGCAGACGCGTGTGCGGCGAAATCTCGCTGTTTTTCGCATGGCAAACAATCGCCGAGTGGATGTTCGCCTCAGTACGACTGGCCAAACGTCGCACCGCTACTTCCCCTATAACTCCGACGACCTGAAAGTGCTGCTGGGAGAGCCGAAGCGCGCTACGAAGAAGAAATAAAGGGAAGTGCTTTCGCCGGGGCCATCTTGCAGGCCCCGGCGAGCACGATCTCTGAAGTTGAGAAGTGGGGGCAGGGTGAAAGACTGCTGTTCATCCGGATGACAAGGTCGGGTCGCCATACTGCTTTCGAGCGTGGCCCATCATCCAGTGCCGAAAACGAAGTGACAGGGAAGGGCGCACGCCTCAAGCACTCACAGCGCGCGCCCTTCAGGGTTCTTCGGGTCGTAAATTGCTATTCCAGATCTACTTGAGAAGTTGCTTCAAGTCGGAGGCCGTGTACGGATAGTACTGGGTGGACCTCTTCCCCGTAGTGCTCAGAACGATGTCCACACGGCGATTGTTCGCTAACACGAACGCCGGGAGCCGACGGCGCACCTTCTTGCGATCCTGATCCGTGAGATTGGGGATCTGGTCGAGCAACTGTTTCACGGTCGCGGAATCCATCTGTTCGCTCTTTCCGAAAGCCTTTGTCTCGATGCTCCCGCCGCTGACTCCTTGTGAAACCAGGTAGCTCTTGACACGGTCAGCACGACGCTGTGAAAGCTCCATGTTCCATTTTACAGAACCGCGCCGATCGGCCCGGCCCTCAAGGACCAAGTGAGCATCAGGGAGAAGCGAACTGTATTGTTTGAAGGTGTCCGCGATTTGTTGCAGGACTTGTTCCTGGCTTGATTCCAGGCCGCCCTCAGGCTTCCGCTCGCTGGGGAGGTTGGTTGCGAAGTAGACGCTGTTGCCCGGAAGCTTGGCAGCGAGAATTTCCGCCTGTGCCGAAGTCCCTGACTCAATGTTCCCCACGATGTGCAGGCTGGCGGTCTTGGTGTCGGAGCCGCCGCAGGCATTCGAAGCGTGCAGCGTGTAGGTGATCGTCTCGTCGATCGGCCCCACCTGCGTGTTGGTGGGCGTGGGCTGAACCGTGCGAGTGCCGCTAGCCGACACGGATCCGAGCGGATCCAGTGTGGTGCTGCTGGCAGCGGGCGCGTTCCAGGTGACCGTGGCGCTGCCTTGCTCCTCGACCTTGTCGCCGACTTTGTGGTAACGAACCTGCGACGGCTCGACGCTCAGTGAACCCTGAATGGCCGAGTTCACATTCACCGTGGTATCGTTGGTCACAATGCCGCCCGGCCCTGTGGCGGTCAGCTTGTAGTCGGTCGTCTGCGTGGGTTGCACTGATTGGTTACCGGAGGCAGCCACCGCACCTATGCCGCTGATCTCGACCTTAGGAGCGTCAGTCGTGGACCAATTGATTTGCGTCGAGGCCATGCAGTCAACCGTTGATGAGGCGGCCGAGAATTGCACCGTAGGCTTGGCCACCGCGATGGTCACGGCTGCGCCGGTTGCCTGGAAGCGAGGCAGAGCGCCAAGACTCTTGCCCGCTGAAAAATCAGCCGTGGTCTTCCCGCCCGGGTTAGCAAGCGGAATAACGGTTGCCTGGCCTTCCCCGACCGTGATCGGCCCGGAATAGAGCGTCCCCGAGCAGCAGCCGAGTACCGTGAGCTGATAATCGCCAGGAGGCACCAATAGGCGCCGCTTCCCGCCCTTGGTCTCACTCACGTCGCCCACGAGGTAGTCCGGCGTGGTTCCGTTCAACAGCACCGCACCGCCTGTCTCCTTACCCCTGAGTTCGATCCGTCCCCAAGGGCCGGGTGAGGTCCCGGAGAGCTGCTCCAGCGTCACCGACAGGGTCGTGGTTTTACCACTCTCTGCCGTAAACTTGGCGCTGTAGGGCTTGAATCCATAGTTGTAAACGGCCAGCGTATGCTCGCCTGGGTCGGCCCAGATGGTGCCGCTTCCCGGCCCCACCGGAATACCATCCACAAATACGTACGCTTCCTTGGGAGTTACCTTCAATTTCAGATGTGCACATTTGGCCAGGAGAGGCGTGGCTCCCAGCATTAAAACCGCAAGGGACAAAACAAAGACCGATAGCACTTGACGCAATGTTCGCATAGGGTTTCCTCTCATGAGTTTGTCCTACTGACCCTACTTCGTCTTCGGAGTTAGTCTTACTCACCCTGATCAACTTAATCAAAAGGGATTAACCAATTCCATTATTACATTTTTTGTGCCTGTAAATCAAGATTTTCTGTGTGCGGATTCCTCCCCCAGGCAGCCGGAATGGGATTACGGAAACGGCACGCGCGGACGGCCGGAAGCGCTTTCACAATAAGGCCACTTCCAATCGCGAATTTCCGGCATGTCGTCGCCGTAGCGCGCGATGTATTGTTTGTGCTCGATGAGCTTGTTGCGCAGAATCTGCTTGAAGTGGGCGCCCCAGCGCGGCAGCCTGGGCACGCGGTCGACGACGTCGCCGGCCAGGTGGAACCGGTCGACTTCGTTCAACACCGTCATGTCGAAGGGCGTGGTGGTGGTACCCTCTTCCTTGTAGCCTCTCACGTGCAAATTGCCATGGTTGGTCCGCCGGTAGGTCAGGCGATGAATCAGCCAGGGGTAGCCGTGAAACGCAAACACAATGGGCTTGTCGGCTGTGAAGAGCGAATCAAAATCCCGGTCGTTGAGACCATGTGGATGTTCGCTGGAGGGTTGAAGAGTCATCAGGTCAACGACATTGACAACTCGGATTTTCAAGTCGGGAATATGTTCCCGCAGCAAAGCAACGGCAGCCAGACTTTCGAGCGTGGGAATATCACCCGCACGCGCCATGATCACTTCCGGCTCAGTTCCCCGGTCGTTGCTGGCCCACTCCCAGATTCCAATTCCTGTCGTACAGTGCTCGATCGCCGAATTCATGTCAAGCCACTAGAGCGCCGGCTGCTTGCCGGCCACGATCACATTCACGTAGCGCCGGCTGCGCAGGCAGTCATCAGTTACCGAAAGCAAGGTGTTCGCATCGGGAGGCGAAGTCAGCAGGTAATTCAAGGACGCGATCGGGCGCCGCCAGGGGATGTGGCGGGTCACCTTGAGCCACTTGGCGTGATGGTTGAACATCGAATCAATAATGTTGATGAAAGCCTCGTAGCAGGAAAACAAGCCATGGCGTCCGGTGAGGAGATAACCTTCCACCCAACCTTGGCACAGGTGTTCGCTGAGCACCTCCATCACCCGCCCGTTGGCAGAAAGATGTTCATCCGTAGGCAATATCTCTTCCATGAAGACCTTGTCGGTTACCTCCGGCAGCGCCCCCAGGCGGTTCGACACCGCCTCGTCCGGCCCCATGACGCGGAAGTTCTTCGACTCGGCATTCAGCTTCATCACATCGCGCAGCATTCCGCCCATGATGCGGGTGGCTTCGGCAATCGTGGTCCCCGGTTTGATCACTTCGACGCCCTCGCGTCATCCGCGGAGAACGCACGGGAAATTATGCTTTGCGCTTCCTCCTGGATCTTCCGCAAGTGATCCGCACCCAGAAAACTTTCCGCGTAGAGTTTATACACTTCTTCGGTTCCGGAAGGACGCGCCGCAAACCAGCCGTGCGCGGCCACGACCTTGAGGCCCCCGATGGAGTTCCCGTTGCCGGGCGCCGTACTGAGCATCGCCTCGATTTTCTCGCCTGCCAACTCTGTGGCATCCACCTGTTGGGGAGTCAAGCGTTCCAGAGCCTCTTTCTGCTCGGGGCTTGCCGGCGCGTCGATGCGCTCGTACAGCGGTTCCCCGAACTGCCGTGTCAGGTCGCGATAGAGTTCTCCGGGATCGCGGCCTGCGCGCGCCGTTATTTCCGAAGCGAGCAGCGCGAGGATGATGCCGTCCTTGTCCGTGGTCCAGGCGGTGCCGCGGCTGCGCAAGAAGGATGCGCCGGCGCTCTCTTCGCCGCCGAATCCCAGCGATCCTTGGAGCAATCCCTCCACGAACCATTTGAACCCCACAGGCACTTCCACCAGTCGGCGTCCCAGGCTGGCGGCGACGCGGTCAATCAGGCTGCTGCTTACGAGAGTCTTTCCCACCCCGGCGTCCGGGCGCCAGTCTTCGCGATGACGAAACAGGTAGGAAATGGCCACGGCGAGATAGTGGTTGGGATTCATCAATCCGGCGCTACGCGTCACGATCCCGTGGCGGTCATGGTCGGTGTCGCAGGCAAAAGCCACGTCATACTGATCTTTGAGCGCAATCAGCCCCGCCATGGCGTCGGGCGACGAGCAGTCCATGCGGATCTTGCCGTCCCAGTCCAGTGTCATAAAACGGAAGGTAGGGTCGACGGAGGTGTTGACAACCGAGAGCGCCAGCTCGTAACGCTCGGCGATACGAGGCCAATAGGCTACGCCAGCGCCGCCCAGGGGGTCCGCGCCGATCTTGAGATGGGCGGCGCGAATCGCCTCCATGTCCACCACCCCCGCAAGGTCCTCGACATATTCAGTAATGTAATCGTGCGAGTGGGTGGTGGGCGCCTTCAGCGCCATGGCGTAAGGGATGCGCGAGACTTCCCGCAGTCCGTCCGTCATTAAAACGTTGGCGCGATCTTCAATCCAGCGAGTGGTGGAGGTGTCCGCGGGGCCGGCGTGGGGAGGGTTGTATTTGAACCCGCCGTCCTCAGGAGGATTGTGAGAGGGGGTAATCACAATTCCATCCGCGAGGCCTGTTTTCCGCTCGCGATTGTAACCCAGGATGGCGTGAGAAAGAACCGGTGTGGGCGTGTAGCCGCCGTCCTGATCGATCATGACCTCGACGCCATTCGCCGCAAGCACTTCCATCGCCGAAGCAAAAGCGGGCTCGGAGAGGGCATGCGTGTCCTTGGCCAGAAAAAGTGGCCCGTCAATGCCTTGCTGCCGGCGATAACCGCAAATGGCCTGCGTAATCGCAAGGATGTGGCTCTCATTGAAAGAGTCTGAAAATGCGCTGCCGCGATGCCCTGAGGTTCCAAATGCCACGCCCTGTCCCGGCAGGCCGGGATCCGGCCGCCCGGTGTAATACGCAGTAATTAACTTCGGCACGTTGACAAGATCCGAAGGCTCCGCGGGTTTGCCTGCGCGAGGGTGCCGTCTTGCACCGTTCATCTCGCCCTCCTGTTAAGAGTGCCTGGGCGTGGAGCTTTACCCTGAACTCGAACTTCTATTTTGCCAGAAAGCCCTGAGAGTGAAAACGTTCAGTTTCTGGAATCTGGAAACTCAAAACAACTATCGTCATGTCATCGTGAGCGGAGGCTTCATGAGCCTCTAGTTCACCACCTGTCATGAAAACAGTTCCCCTCCTTGCTAAGGAGGGGCTAGGGGGGTTGCCATTCGCCGGCGATACTACCCACCACCCCTGCCCCTCCTCGCGCTGAGGCGGGGAGTCGTTTTCGTGGCGGCGAAGGACCCCAGCAGTTTGAGAAGGCGCATCGCTCGTGCGCTTAAACGCGATAGGCCCGCACCCGATCCATTGTGCGATTGGCGGTGTCCAAGTCGGGGACATCCAGAACCTTGTACAGGACTCCACCCGGCAAGCGGCGCCCTTCAAGAGCGGCCACGAAATCCTGCAAGTGGACCTGTACAACCAGGGGCAAATTCCCGGTCCGGGACTTGAGTTCAGCGAGAACCGAGAAGGCGGTGGGGATGTCCTTGTCGTCGCCTAAAAAGATGGCCTTGAGGCCTCGCAAGGATGACACAGCCTCGAGCAGGTGGCGGCCGTTGCCGTGAATGTGCAACACGCCGCCGTCAAATGCTGCGAAGATCCGCTCCACCGGCTCTCTCCCCCAGCGCTCAAAATAGGCAACGTTCGTCATGTGAAACGGATCGACGCTTTCGGAGACGATACGTCCTGGTATCCATTGCACCATATTGCTGCACGTCCCGCCCTCGAGCAGCGGGATTTCCCTGAAGAAAGTCTGCTGCACATCCAGATTAAGCCGATACGCGAATTCTACGGCTTGCGAAACGTAACTCGGATGGTCGAGCAGCTCAAGATAGGTTCGCGTGCCTCCAAAGAGCTCGAAGACGAAATTCAGGCTGTCGATGAGGATGAAATGGCTGATGCCGAATTTGCCTCGAGCGGCCTCGCAAAAGCAGCGTAGCTCGCGGAGATAGAATTGATAGACCTCGCTGCTCTGGTTGATGGAGAGTTTCTCGAGCTCGGACCATTCCTTGAAGATGGGCGGGACCATGGAAGAGATCCAGCCGTTTTCCGGATGGGCCATGAACCGCACTTCACCGCCCACAATACCGCCGTAGAGGCCTTGATCGAGTTCGCTCAAGTAGGCTGCCGGGACCGAGTCGTCGAGGACGGTGGCGCGTTCGGCCAGAAGGCCGTCCCAAAATGCGACGCGCTCCTCGAGCTCGGGACACTCAGCGGGTCCCTCAGGATAACGCTCTCGAAACTGCAGCAGCGCCTCAGTGGGGATTTCCATGCACGCCAAGATGCGGTCCTGCAAGCGCTTTTCATAAAGTCCGCGCAGCCGTTCCAGCCGCTCCCAGCCGTCGGGGCAGTAACGCAACGGAAAGTCCATGCTGTTCCTACACTTTCCAATAGACGACGTATCTTTCACCGAGCAGCTTGTAGAAGGGAATCAGGCTGATCTGCCTGGTCCCGGCCATAACGCGAAAGCTCGCGAGCTGGTTTGCGACCGGCTCCACCCGACCTAGTAGATCCTTCGAGTTGGAGTTGATGGCGGGAACGGGCGGCGGATTTCCGGCGGGCGTTGGGTCGTAACCTAAGTAGATCTCAGACCTGGTCAGGCCCTCGTTTCCCAGACGGCCGGCGAGCACCAACGGTCCATACATCACGGCTTGAAGAGAGGGATCGCCAGCCAGGGCTTCGACGTGCAGTCCCATCGGCAGACTGACTTCCACTCGGTCGCCGTCCTTCCAGGTTCGGGTCAGCGTCAGATAGCTGCTGGGACTCGCATACTCAGGCAGAGCCTGGCCGTTTAGGCTGATCTTCCCGCCGCGTGTCACCCAATAAGGAATGCGGACGTTCAAGTCCATATCCACCGGCCTCGCTGTGTGAATCACCAGGCGGGTCTTTCCCTCCTCAGGAAAGTTGGTTTCCTGCACCAAGCGGACGCCCTTTTCGGGCCAGTCCAATTCGGAAGCGATGAACAGGTTTACAAACAACCCGTGCTCGTCGTGAAAGTAGATCGTGTCGCCGAACTTGGCATACTCCTCAACACCCGTGCCCGTGCAGCACCAGAATGAATCAAAGGGTGAGTGAAAAGACTTCCAGTAGCCGCTGCCGCCCAGGGGAAGGTAATAACTCTTCAGCCCGTCCGCGTCCTGCGTTCCCAGTCGGCTGTTGAAGAGGGTGCGTTCGTAGTAGTCCATGGTTCGCGGGTCAGCGGTCCAGCCAAAGATGTGCCGGGTCAGCTTCAGCATGTTGTAACCGCAGCAACACTCCTCTGTGGTTTTGCCCAGTTCACCCGCCAGTTCGCCGGGCTCCGTGCGCCAATGCTCCTCGTTGCTCGTGCCGCCCGTGCAATAGGCGCGAGCACCGGTCACTTCCTGCCAGAAGAATGACGCGATCTCATGGAAGCGAGGGTCGCCCGAGAGCTCATAACGCCGCGCGGCGGCAATCATCTTCGGGATATTCGTATTGGCGTGCAGGCCTTTCAACTCATCCCGGTGCGCCGCCAGGGGATCGAATACTTTCTTGTGATAGAAGCGGTCGGCCACCCCGAGGTAGTGGGAGTTGCCCGTCAAGGCGTAGAGGTTGTAGAGCGACTCCATGGTGCCGCCGAACTCCGTTTTCATCACCTGCTGCATCTGGTCGTCGCTGAGCGGTTGGACCCACCGCCCGATCCAGCCAGCCAAGCCTTCGGCGACTTCCAGGGCTTGCTGGTTCCCGCAATAAACATGCATGTCGATAAGGCCTGCCAGGATTTTGTGCAAGGTGTAAAAGGGCGCCCACACAGGCTTGCCATTTCGCAGGCGATCGAAGAACTCCCTCGGAAACGCGCTCAGGTAACCGTCTCCAAGGGCCTGCTGGCAGCGCGCCAACTGCTCCACCATAGCGTTTCCCCGGGCCGCTAAGTCCTCGTCGCCGGCGCCCGCACGCATTAGCGCGCAGGCCGAAAGGTAATGGCCCCCCGCGAAGTGCCCGCGCAGCTCGCAATCAGGTTTTTCCCACCCACCCAAAGGCGTGGCTGAAGAGGGCAGACCGGCATTCAGGCGAAAGGTATGCAGCAGCCTGTCCTGGGGCAAAGACATTAGATAGCGACGGTTGGCTACCAGGGCGTCCTGGAATGGACCCTTTCTCAGCCGAACTTGCGCGGTCGGGAAAGGCTTGACCTTCCAGGCGCTCTTATCGAGGCTCAGGACGCGCGCCTCCCGGCCGGCGCCACCAGACATGGTGGTGGGAGGACTGCCGCTCGAAGCCGACTTTGGGACGAGCACCGCACCTGCCAGCGCCGCCGCGGTGGTGGATACAAACTGCCTGCGAGTCATTCCATTGTCAGGCTGCATCACTGCACCTCCCAGCAGAATCCTAGCCTATGGATCTGAAGTTGTCAAGTGACAGACTTTAATGCCTCGATGACCGCCCCGCCGTAGGGGGACGGCTTGCCGTCCGCGCATTTCTGCTGGTTCGGACGAGGGTAGGGCAAGCCCCATAAGCGTTTACTTAAGGCGCCGGGACTTCGAAAGCCGCGGAGCGGCGCCAGAAAGTAGCCCACGGCGTGAGCCGTGGGACGGAACGTGGCGTTAATATTCA